>Ga0265328_10000032_pt1 | contig 100178 bp, 101 predicted proteins | sample 41624metaG_FD_202086 | JGI IMG/M metagenome (GOLD analysis project Ga0265328, IMG submission 202086) | Rhizosphere microbial communities from Carex aquatilis grown in University of Washington, Seatle, WA, United States - 4-16-24 metaG | ecosystem: Host-associated > Plants > Roots >...
GGGCGATAACGTCGCGATGGAAGTCGCTTTGATCGTGCCGATCGCCATGGAGGAAAAGCTGCGCTTCGCCATCCGCGAAGGCGGCAGGACCGTCGGCGCCGGCGTCGTGGCCAGCATCATCGAGTAATACGCGCGCGCCGCTCCCTCTCCCCGCTCGCGGGGTGAGGGGCCGGGGCAGGACGCGGGCTTGTCACGGTCAGATATGCCCGCGAAGCAGATGCTGGGCGATGGCGTCGATCATTTGCGAGACCGAGGGGTTGTTATAGACGAGCGTGGCGAAGGCTTTTAGCGCGTCGGCGCGTTCGGCGATGAAATGCGTGGCTGCAGGCCAACAGGTGGCCACCGTCCCCGCTCCGATAACGCCTCCAACTCCGCGATACACGCCCGCCCGCACCTCTTTCGACATGAAGGCCGTTTCGTCCTTCGTCCACCGATGCGCTTTGCGTATCAGCGCTATGAGAAAATTCCCTTCGGAGTCTCGCGCCAGCGCCACATCCTGGTCGCCGGCGAGACTCTTCGGCGCGGATTTGGCGGCGTCGCTTAGCTCTTGCAGGATTTCCGGAACCGCCTCGGTCGCCACGTCAGGCGCGGAGCGCAGCGCCGCGACGACCGGCTCCATCGCCGCGATGGCCGCCTCGTCGCGTTCGCGTTCGCCGGGGCCGAGGCTTTTGCGGTCGAGTTCGCGGCCCTTGGCGTCGCCGACGATGAAGATGTTGTAGCTCTTTACAAAATCGCGCAGCGGGCCGGCGGCGGCATAGGCGAGAATTGCCGGGTCCGGCTCGGGGTGCGCCATGGCGCTTTGGCGCTTGACCGCCTGATCATGATCGGCAAGCCGCTCGCGCAAGGAGTTGGCGCGGTGCCACAGCCGCACGATGGAGAGCGCGTCCATGTCGTCGGGCATAACTTCGAGCAGCCGCGACACGCGCCGTTGCAGATCGTCGCCCAAAAAATTGCCGCCGAGCGAATGAAGATCGAGCGCCTTTCGCCGCGCCTCCGCATAATGCTCGCGTTGATCTTCGATCTCGCTCGGATCGCTGCTCGCGGGATCGCGCGCAAGGTCGATCGGCCCCGCCCCACCCTCGGAAAATTGCGCGGCGGCGGAGATTTGCGCCGGCAGGCTTTCGATTGCCGGGAGTTTGATGGGGTCAGGCGGCGGCAAATGCTCCTTGATCCAGCGATTGGCCGCCGCAGGGCCTTGGTCCCAGACTTCTCTGGGAAGGGTCGCGAAGACGAGTTCGTAAGCCTCGCCGCGCGAGGGCGCGCCAGCGAGGCGTTCGTCGTACCAGTGGGTCCAGACCTCCCAGTCCTTGCCTTGAGGCAAGGCGGCTTTCACACTGGCCCATAGCTCGGCGACTTCTGGCGGCGTCCCGTCCGGCCACAAAAACATATCCGCCAATTGCGCGACGCCGCCGCGCCCGCCGAAAAAAGTCGCGTCTTCGGAGACGGCCGCCCAGGCGGCGGAGGCGTCGGCGGCGGACGCGGCGGACGCGGCGGCGAGGGCGGCGGCGTGGGCAGGATTGACGACGTAGGTAGTGTCGGCGGCGTAGGCGGCGGCGTGGGCGCAAAAGCTCGTGGAAAAGGAGTCGGGGGGAGAGAAGGTGCTGTAGGAAGCGGCGGCGGAGGCGCCGGCGGCGGCGGCGGCCAACGCATTGGCGCGGGTTGGATATTTGGCCGCGACCCGCGCCAATGCGCCGGCTGGGAACAAGGCGGAAATCAATGCGCCAAATCGCCCCGCGTCCTTCGCCGAAAGCTCCGTCGCGGCGAGCGGCAAGACACGCATCGCCGCGCGCGCGGCGATGATGATGGAGACCTCGCGCGGCTGCGTGTTCAGCCACTCTTCGAGGGCGTCGCGATCCTCAAACTTCAAATCACCCTTCGCAACGCCATCGCTCATCTTAAAATCTCCGCGCCGCTCAAGATGGCGCCGCCGTCGGCGCCGCGCAAGCGCGGAGGCTGGCGCGTCGGCCGGGCGCGATCCATTCGCTTGCGCGTCGCGCGAAGATCATGGGAGCCGGCCGAACCGCTCAAGATCCTGTACAATGACAATTCGCAGCATCGGCAAGTCGCGCTGCACTGTGGTCGCAACAAAACTCGCCGCAAGGTCGATATGATGGAGAATGTCGCGAAGCGGGGTTTCTGCCGATTTAGAACGCATAGACGGCGTCGGCTGCTGCTGCGGGGCGCACGTAGGGTTTAAGGCCCTCGCGGCTCACCACGTCGACGGGACCGTCGAACAGGCTGGCGATATATTCTTTCAGGCCTACATAGTCGTAAACCGAGACGACAGCCTCCTCGTCGATGTCGATCATTATATCGGTGTCGCTGTCGGGGCGGTTGTCGCCGCGCGCGCGAACCGAACAGGGCGGCGTGGACGACGCCGCGCGCGCGCAGGGCGGCTTCGTTCTGGCGCAGCCTGTCGATGATCTCTTGCCGGTTCATGCGTGTTTTCATAGCACGAAACCCTGGCGAAAGCAGCAGCCGCCCGCGTCGCCCTCTTCTCAAGGCCCTCCTCAAATTTGCAACGTCTGCGCCTCCACGCTCACCTGCACGATCTCCGGCGGGCGCATGAAGCGCATCGGCAGGATGGACTCGCCGAGACCGGCGGAAATCACGAGATGGCGGCCGTCCTCCTCGATATGTCCGTAAATATATTTCGTGCGGTAGCGCAATTCAGCGAAGATCGGGCCCATGAGCGGCAGATTGATCTGGCCGCCGTGGGTGTGGCCCGACAGCGTCAGCGCGATGCGCTCGGGCGCGCGCGAAAACACGAAAGGCTCGTGCGCCAGCAGAATCGCCGGCGCGTCGTCGGTGATTTTGGCCAGCGTGCCGGGAAGATCGTCATGTCCGCGCCAGTGGCCGGCGCCGGTGTGAACGGCCATCTGGTCGGCAAGGCCGGCGAGCCAGAACGGCGCGCCGTCCTTGACGAGCCGCAGCGCGTCGTTTTCGAGCAGCGTCGCGCCCATATGGCGCAGCGCGCGGCGCACGCTTTCGCCATCGTCGCCGGGGTCCTGCGGCAGCGGGCCGTGCCACCAGTCGTGATTGCCGAGAGCGGCGTAGACGCCGAGCGGCGCTTTGAGACGCGACAGCGCCTCGCCCCACTGCTCCGGCATGACCCGCGACGCGAGCAGCGTGCCGCCGGAAAAATCGCCGAGCAGCACGATCAGATCGGGGGCCAGCGCATTGGCGATGTCGGCGATCCTCGCGATGCGCGCGACCGGCATCCACGGCTCGCAGGCGTGCAGATCGGAGATGACCGCGATGCGCAGCTTGAGATTGGCGGGCCAGCTGGCGGGGGAAACGCGATAGGGCGTCACGTCGAGCAGGAAATTGGGCTCGACCACCACGCTATAGCCAGTCAGAGCGGCCCCTGCGATAAGCAGGCCGCCGCCCTGGCTCAGCAAGGCTCGACGGGTGATCATGCCGCTTCCCGGAGGGTCCGAGACAGCGCCTTAAGCGGCCAGCTCTTCCTCCTGCAGAAAAGCGGGCTGGCGGCGAGAATCGCCGCCTTGCGGCGGAGCGGCGGGCTTGGCCGGCGCATCCATGATTTCGAGAGCCGCAGCGACGGCGGAAAGCCCGATTTCTCGGTAGAGCCTCGCGAGCAAGTCATGTTGAATGCCGGAGTCGGACTCGCTGAACTCGGTGACGAACATTTGCGACATGATGGGTCTCGGTACGGGGAACAGGGTGAATCTTTAATGCTTCCGTCCTTTCAATCTCTCGCGATCGGGTTAAGAGCGCGTTAAGCGCGTTTGCGCATTTGAGCGTCAGCTTTGTGGCGCGAAAATGGTCGCCCGCCGCAGCTCCAGCTTGAATCCCCAATTTTCCACCTGTAAAGCTTGGCGCGATGCGCCGCCATCTTCCGCCAGAACCCGTCTCATCGGCCGCCGTCTGGAGCCTGCGCCTCGGGCTGTTTTCGCTGACCGTCGCCGCGCTCGCGGTCGCCCTGGCCAGAACCAATATGCTCGATCCGCCGGCGGCGCTGGCGACGATCGGCGCCGCGATCGCCGTCGCTCTCGCCGCGCTGCTGCTGTTTTGCGCCGCCTGCGCGACCATTTGGAGGAGCGGCGCGCGCGGCCTTGGCGCAGCGCTCGGCGGGCTGTTCTTCGCAGCTCTGACGCTGGGCTATCCGGCCTTTCTCGCGGTCGAGGCGATCCGCTACCCCGTCCTCGCCGACGTTTCGACGGATTTGGGCGATCCGCCGGATTTTTCCCGCACCAGCGCGGCGCTCAAGGCGCGGGGCGGCTTTACGCCGGCGAACCCGCCGGCGGCGACGCGCGCCGCGCAGGCCGCCGCCTATCCCGACGTGCAGCCGATCGTCGTCGATCTCGATATGGACGAGGCGCTCGCCGCTGTGATGAAAACGGCGGCGGCGCGCGGCTGGCGCATCGTCGATCAACGCCCGCCCAATGCGCGCTCGGGCGACGCCCATGTCGATTTTCTGCTTAAGACGCGGGTGATGGGCTTCGACGAGGACGCAACGGTGCGCCTGCGCCCGCTGGCCGGCCAAACCCGCATAGATCTCCGCGCCGCCTCGCGCTACGGGCGCCACGATTTCGGCGTCAACGCGAGCCGGATCGAGGATTTTGCCGAGGGGTTGCAGGCGCAGGTGGAGTAGGGCGGGGGCCGCTCGTCATAACGGGCGAACTCGGTCGCGTCTAACTTTCCTCGAAAAGCGACGCGCCAAAAAGTCGGGCGCGCGTTTATCAAAGCTTCTGCAATCCGCGCCGCCAGCGCGCCAGCGCCACCAGCGACCAGACCGCTTCGACGAGGCCAAACGGCCATGCCCCTTGCAGGAACCCGTAGGTCGACGCCAGCACGCAGGTTCCGGCGAAGGCCAGCACGAACCAATGGCTGCGGCTTTCCAGCGCGTAGCAGACCATCATCGCCGTGACAGAGAACAATCCAAAGAGCGTGAGGCTATCCATCGGACGGCATCTTACAGAGTCTCCCGCCCGATTGCAGCACGGCCGCGTGCGGCGCAAACCATCGACCCGATTTCTTGAGAAAGCGCTTCTTTGAAGTCCGAATATCGTCCTGGCCGCACTCATCAATGAAGGGCGAGTTCTCGGCCGGGTTCAGAACGATTTGATCCGCAAACGCCATCTGCAATCGGATCGACCTCCGGGTTCTCGCTGGCGCTGTGGCTGGCCTCCGCCAAAATTTGATCCCAGGGCACTACGGCGGCCTCCCAGCGCGGCAGCACTGTTGCATATGTTTGACGACACAGAGCGTCGAACCGGCGGTAATCTCCGTCCAGGAACTTTTCCACGAGGGTCGTCAGGCGACCGTCCGAGATACGGCCGATAGCAAAGCGCGGATCAAGATTGGTAGCCTCGGGCAAGATCATTCCATTTTCGCGCACCACAATCTTCTTGATCTCACGCGCGATGCGGCGGTGGCAGCCCGTCCCGTTGCATACATAGGCGGCGCATGGATGCGCCAGAATGAAGCGTCGGCTATGGCCGATGATGCTGCAGGTGAGCCGGTCGCGATGGCGATTCGCCAAGTCGGAGACCAGCATCACCAGGTCCGCGATTTCGGCGTCGGCGAGGCGCTGATCCGCGATCGAGGCGCCCCGGCCTAGCCGCAGCAGCGGTTGGAATCGAATCGCGCCGACGCCGGCCTCAAGGGCCCAATCGGCGACGAAGGGCGCTTGGGCGATGTTGGCCTGCGAAACCGTCATGACGAGGCTGACGGGCACCCCTGCCGCGACTGCGAGCTTGACGCCAGTCTCTGTTTTAGCGAACGCCCCCGGCACGCGACGGAATTCATCGTGATACTGGGGCTTGCCGTCGACGCTCACGTTCAAACTGGCGCCGGACGCCGCGATGCACCCGATATTGCGCGTCGTAAGCAAGGTTGCGTTGGTGCAAAGCGTCGTCTGCAGCCCGGCCGCTCCGGAAGCAGCCTCCAGCACTGCAGGCAGCTCGCGATACATCAGCGGCTCGCCGCCAGTCAGATAAAGATTGCCGACGCCCAGCGCCGCGCAATCGGAGATCGCATCTATCACGTGATTGAGCGATAAACGCTCGCGGCGCGCCGGAGCGCCATCCATGTAACAGTGCGCGCAGGTCAGATTGCACTTGCCGAGCAAATGCAACATCAGCGTCCCGGACCCCTCGGGCTCCATTGGTCGAACAGGTTGCATCCGTCGTCATCTCTTGAGCGTTCAGAACAAAACGTCACGGCGCTTCGCTGCCGCGAACAGCGCCCGAACGAAGGCCGGCTCACGCCGGCTTTGCCGACGTGAGCTCTCGTTTCTCATGAGCTATACGGAGCGTTGCAAAGGGCTCTGAAGCACGACGCCGCCGCCAACTACTGGCCAGGGCCAACGCGGACCACGCGGAACTGTGCCGAAATCGCCGCCATCGAAGATGTAACTTACATTCAGTTCAGCGGCGGTGGTCAACTTCTGCGGGTTCAACGCTGCGGCGGCGACGTGGTCGACAATCTGCGCGGAAATTTGGCTGGCCGCTTGGGCCGCGGCAATCGAGGCGAACTCCGCTAGTCTTCCGGTCGAAATAATCTCCTTTAATACATCCGGTTCAATCTTGAGGGTCAGCTGTCCGATTGATTTGCCGTGTTCTCCAGCCATTGTCGTTTCTCCTTAATAATTTGCCCGCCTCGAAGCCGAACGGATAATAACTTTCGGAACTGGCGAGCGCCGTTTCCTTCTAAAAAACCTAAACGCGCGAAGCATCCAAGTCGACGACGCCTCTGCGCTTTAGCGAACTCAGTCCAACACATAATCCGGCGTTTAGCAAGGCGCTCCTCCTTTGGTCGCGTCCGTGCAAAAAATTTGAATCCCGACCCATCAAAAGTTCGCTCCCGTCATGGCCCGCCGCTCGCGGCGCTATTACACAAGCAATCCTCGGAGTCGGGGGGCGGCCCCTGGATTTGCTTCGGAACAATGCCTGTCGCAAGCGACGGGCGTTGTCGGAGAGGCTTGGTCTCGGGCCCCGCCGCCGGCAAGCGCGACACTCGCGCCTTCGCGACCACCCTCGTTTTCCCCGGCGTTCTAGTTTATCCTTCACGCCGAGAGCAAAAGGATCGGCGCGAGATGACCGGAAACATCGAACCAGCCTCCCCTGCCGCGCCAGCGCCGGCGCCCTTCACGCCGGAGGAGGAGCGCCAAGCCTATCGCCAGATGCTGCTGATCCGCCGCTTCGAGGAGAAGGCCGGGCAGATGTACGGCATGGGGCTGATCGCGGGCTTCTGCCATCTCTACATCGGCCAGGAGGCGGTGGTGGTCGGCGTCAAAATGGCGGCGCGCGAGGGCGATCAGATCGTCACCAGCTATCGCGATCACGGTCATATGCTGGCCTGCGGCATGGACCCCAAGGGCGTGCTGGCGGAGCTGACCGGGCGGCGCGGAGGCTTCTCCAAGGGCAAGGGCGGCTCGATGCATATGTTTTCGCGGGAGAAGAATTTCTTCGGCGGACATGGCGTCGTCGGCGCGCCGGCGCCCATCGGCGCGGGGCTGGCCTTCGCCAACGCCTATCGCCGCGACGACCGCGTCTCGCTGACCTTTTTCGGCGACGGCGCCGCCAATCAGGGCCAGGTTTACGAGACCTTCAACATGGCGGAGCTGTGGCGGCTGCCGGTGGTGTTCATCGTCGAGAACAATCATTACGCCATGGGCATGTCGGTGGAGCGCTCCTCGGCGCAAAGCGACTTCGCCAAGCGCGGCGTCGCCTTCAATATTCCCGGCGTGCAGATCGACGGCATGGACGTGCGGGCGGTGCGCGCCGCGGCTAGCGATGCGATCGACTGGTGCCGCAATGGCAACGGGCCTTACATTATCGAGGCGCAGACTTACCGTTATCGCGGCCACTCCATGTCGGACCCCGCCAAATACCGGCCCAAGGAGGAAGTGGCGCGGATGCGCGAGGAGCACGATCCCATCGAGCAGGTGCGCCTGCGCTTGCTGGCGCTCGGCGCGAGCGAGGACGAATTGAAAAAGATCGACGCGCAGACGCGCAAGATCATCGCGGAAGCCGCCGATTTCGCCACAGCCGACCGCGAGCCTGAGCCGGGCGAGTTGTGGACGGATGTGGTTGTATAGAACGACAAAGAGGTTGGGGAAATTGCGCGAGTCTTGCTTAAGCCGGCGTCACGTGGAAGCTGAAACGCCGCTCATCCGACCCGGCTACGCCGGGCGCAAGCACGAACCTTCGGCCATGGGGTTGATGCGATGACCGTCAACATCCTGATGCCCGCGCTGTCGCCGACCATGGAGCAAGGCAAGCTCGCCAAATGGCTCAAAAGCGAGGGCGATAAGATCAAGTCCGGCGATGTCGTCGCCGAGATCGAGACCGACAAGGCGACCATGGAGGTCGAAGCCGTCGACGAGGGCGTGCTGGCGCGCATCCTCGTGCCCGCCGGAACCGAGAATGTCGCGATCAACACGCCCATCGCGGTGATCGCGCTCGACGGCGAGGACGCTTCCGCTTTGCCCGCGCCCGCGCCCGCCGCCGCTCCGGCGCCGCCGACGTCCGCGCCCGCGCAGGCTCCCGCCGCCGCGCCGCCGGAGCCGGAGCCCGAAATTCCCGCGGGAACCGCCATGCTGACGATGACCATGCGCGAAGCCTTGCGCGACGCGATGGCCGAGGAAATGCGCCGCGACGGCGACGTGTTCATTCTTGGCGAAGAGGTCGGCGAATATCAGGGCGCCTATAAAGTCACGCAGGGCCTGTTGCAGGAGTTTTCCGCGCGTCGCGTCGTCGATGCGCCGATCACCGAATATGGCTTCACCGGGCTGGGCGTGGGCGCGGCTTTCGCGGGGCTGCGCCCCATCGTCGAATTCATGACCTTCAACTTCTCGATGCAGGCCATCGACCACATCGTCAATTCGGCCGCCAAGACGCTCTATATGTCGGGCGGGCAGGTGCATTGCCCGATTGTGTTTCGCGGCCCCAATGGCGCGGCGGCGCGAGTCGGCGCGCAGCACAGCCAGGATTTTTCCGCCTGGTATTCGGCGGTTCCGGGCCTCAAGGTGGTCGCGCCCTCGACGCCCGCCGACGCCAAGGGCCTGTTAAAGAGCGCCATTCGCGACAACAATCCGGTGGTGTTTCTGGAGAACGAGATTCTTTACGGCAAGACGGGCGAAGTGCCCTCGCTCGACGATTTCCTCATTCCGCTCGGCAAGGCGCGCATCGCGCGGGCGGGGCGCGACGTGACGCTGGTGTCTTTCTCGATCGGCATGACCTATGCGCTGGCGGCGGCGGAGCAACTCGCGAAAGAGGGGATCGACGCGGAGGTCGTCGATCTGCGCACGCTGCGGCCGATGGACGTTCCGGCGATCATCGCGTCGGTGAAGAAGACGCACCGCTGCGTCGCCATCGAGGAAGGCTGGCCGCAATGCGGCGTCGCCGCCGACATCGCCGCGCGCGTGCAGGAGGAGGCGTTCGATTATCTCGACGCGCCGGTGCTGCGGGTGACCGGCAAGGACGTGCCGATGCCCTACGCCGCGAATCTGGAGAAACTGGCGCTGCCGAGCGTCGCCGAAGTGGTCGCGGCGGCGAAGGCGGTGTTGTATCGTTAGCAGGAAAGCCGCGCCATGAAATCCTCGCCGCGCCGCCCGGTCATTGTGCTCGCGATCGTTCTTATGGCGGGGCTGCTGACGGTGATCTACGCCTTCTCGCGCGACAAGGAGCTGGCGGCCGATCTCATGAAGGCGCTGTTCGGGCTCTCCGGCGGCACGACGGCGGGCGGGTGAGTGAATTATGCGGCGTCCGCTCAATCGACTCGATGAGGCGGATTCCCTCCCCCTTGCGAAGCAATCGAGCGGAGTTCGTATCATAGAAGGAAGGCATAGATGACCACCGCCGCGCAAGATTCAGGCATCCTTGTCTTCGCTTCGCCCTTGGCGCGCCGGCTCGCGAAAGAAGCGGGACTCGATCTCGCCGCGCTGAAGGGCTCCGGCCCGCATGGGCGCGTCGTCGAGCGCGACGTGCAGACGGCGCTGGCGAGCGGCGCGCGGGCGGCGCCCACTCCCTCTCCGACCAAGCAGTTTTATACGCTCGATTCCTACGAGGAGATTCCGCATGATTCGATGCGCAAGGCCATCGCCCGCCGCCTCACCGAAGCCGCGCAATCCATCCCGCATTATTATCTGACCTGCGATTGCGACATCGACGCGCTGCTGCGCGTTCGCGAAGACCTGAACATGGCGGCGCCCGGCGTGGACGAAGGCAAGCCCGCCTATAAAATCTCGGTCAATGATCTCATCGTCAAGGCGCTGGCGCTGGCGCTGCAAAAGGTTCCGGACGCCAATGTGACCTATACTGCGGAGGCGATGCTGCGCCACAAGGCGAGCGATGTCGCCGTCGCGGTGTCGATCCCCGGCGGGCTGATCTCGCCGATCGTGCGCAATGCGGAGGCGAAAAGCCTGCGCGAGATTTCGCAGGAGATCAAGGAGCTCTCGCAACGCGCCAGGGAGCGGCAGCTCAAGCCCGTCGAATTTGAAGGCGGCGTCAGCGCGGTGTCGAACCTCGGCATGTTCGGCGTCAAGCATTTCACGGCGGTGATCAATCCGCCGCAAACCACCGTTCTGGCGGTCGGCGCCGGCGAGCCGCGCATTGTCGCGCGGAACGGCGCGCCTGCGGTCGCGACTGTCATGACCATGACGCTGTCATGCGATCACCGCGCGGTCGACGGCGCGCTCGGCGCGGCCCTGCTCGCGGCGGTGAAGCGTTTTATCGAGCATCCGGCCGCGATGCTGGTTTAAGAAAAGAAGCCCGGCCGCGCGGGCCGGGCTTCTTTTGGGATCGCCGCGCGGCCGATCAGTATTTGGCGACCGTCGGAGCCGGGGCGCCCCAGTTGAAGTGGTAGTTTAGGCCGGCGCGCACGACGTTGAGCTGCGGATGATGGTGCGTGCCCAACTGCCAACCGGTATAGGCGCCATTGACGCCGCTGCTGTCGAGGTCGACGTAGAGATATTCGACCTTCGCCGACCAATGCGGGGCGAAGAGCCACTCGGCGCCGCCGCCAGCCGTCCAGCCGGTGCTCGTGTTGCTGCGCTGGAACACGTCGACGCCGCCGTAGGCGAAGCCAGCGGTGCCATAGAGCAGCAGGGTCGGGGTGACGAGATAGCCGGCGCGGCCGCGCACGGTGCCGAACCACGGCAGGCTGAGATTGCCGCCATTGCCCGTCGCGAGAGGCGTGAGGAGGCCGGTGCTCGACTTCGGATAGGGGCTGGTGTAGAGGCCGGCGTAGTTGCCCTGATTGCCGCCAGTGATGCTGGTTCCCTGAATGTCGGCTTCGGCGCCGACCACGAAGGAATTGCCGAACTGGAAGTTATAGCCAACCTGGCCACCGCCGACGACGCCGCCGGTGTTATTGCCGGTGGTGCCGCCGCCGGGCAGGAAGAACAGGTTGGGGCTGGCGCCGGAGTACGGAACGGCCCCGACGCCGTAGGTCGTGTCGGCGTAGGGCAGATAGCTGTTGTTGCCGCCGTTGGCGGCCCAGCCGCCGCCGAGGTTGAGGCCGATGTAGAACCCGGTCCACAGCGGCGGGGGCGGCGGCGGCGGAACATAGACCGGCGCCTCCTTGCGCGACGGAAGATCGGCGGCGAAGGCCGATCCAGCGCAAAGCGCCAGCGCGACAGCCGTGCTGGTCAATAGATTTTTCATCGGTAAAGCTCCTCTAAAGCTAATCGCGCTTCACCTTTTGCAGGCGATGCGATTATCGGTGCGGTAAGCATACGCATCATGCCGGATGGAGCAACGAAAAACCACGAATTGGGCGGTAAAGCGGCCTCTTGGAGAGTTTATTGGTTAGCTGCACCTTAATTACAACAATTACGCGCCACACAATCTTAACAAAGCTCCCTCGCGCGGCCGCATTACTCCAACCGGGCTCGTGTCTCGAATGCGCCCGCGTCGGTGACGATGGTGAGCGTCGCCGCGACCCCGCTCTGTTGCGGCTCGGCCGCGCCGCAGCAGCTTGCAACCAGCGTCAGGTCGAAGCCGTCGCCGTCCCCGGTACGCGCGCTGTCCAAAAACATCGGCTCGGGCGCCTCGGCGAAGAGATCCTGCACCCTTTCCCGCCCCAGATATCTCAGCCTCCAGGCGTTGGGCTTGTCGTCGCGCCGGCTCAGCGCGAGCAAGCCTTTGGCCTCCGCCGGCGCGAGTTGTTTGGGGACCAGGGCGAGCGCCTGCGCGATCTGTCCCGCATAGGGCGAGGCGCCGCCCGGGGGCAGAGGCAGCGAAAGCCGCGCCCGCGCAGGCAGGCAAATCTTGCCGCAGGCGGCGTAATCCAGCGCGAGAACGAGCACCACCGGCGCCTTGGGGTCGCGCGGCGCGACGCGCAGCGGGAAGGTCACATTGGCGTCGTAGCCGGCGACAAGGCTTCCCGCCTCGTCCATATGTTTGGGCGCGGGGTAGCGCACCTCGACCGAGGCCACATTGGTCGAGCCCGAAAAGTTGAATACGGGCGGCGATCCGGCGTCGCCGGGCTGGCGCCAGTAGGTGACGACGCCCGGATCGAGGTCGATCTCCACCGCCGCCGCGTAAAACCCGTCCTTATCCCGCTCGCCGGCGAGCAGCCGCGCCGAGGAGGTGCGCGCCTTGTCGAAGGCCGAGGCGAAGGGAGGCTCTCCGCCAGAAGCCGCGAGCGATGGCCCGCCGACCAGAAAAACGGTCAAAACGAGGCCGAAAAGCGATTTTGCGCGGTGTTCTCTGACCATTGCGAAGGCCCTGATTAAATTTTCCTTTCGCCCGCGTGGCGACGCTTGTCGGCGCTTCGGAGCGGGCGTAGCATGAGCCTATGAGCGTGATCCGAAAGAAGCAAGGCTCCGCGCGCGCCGCTCGCGCGAAACCCGCCGCGCAACAGCGTCCGTTTCTCGATGGGCAGCTGCTTGTCGCCATGCCGGGCATGGCGGACGAGCGTTTCGCACGCTCGGTGATCTATCTATGCGCCCATTCGGCGGACGGCGCCATGGGCATCATCCTCAACCGTCCGGCCAGCGTGCGCAATTTCCCCGAGCTGCTCGAGCAATTGCGGGTGATCGACCCCAGCGAGCACATAAAACTGCCCAGCTCCGCCAAGGATATTCAGGTGCTGTTTGGCGGGCCGGTGCAGACCGACCGCGGCTTCGTGCTGCATTCGGCGGATTTCTTCATTCGCAACTCGACCCTGCCGATCGACGACGGCGTCTCGCTCACCGCGACCATCGATATTCTGCGCGCCATAGCGATGGGCGAGGGCCCCGACCGCGCAGTGCTGGCGCTCGGCTACGCCGGCTGGGGCGCCGGCCAGCTCGAAAACGAAATCCAGCTCAACGGCTGGCTGCATTGCCCCGCCGATCCGGCCATCGTCTTCGACCGCGACATCGACACCAAATATTCGCGCGCGCTGCGCTCGATCGGAATCGACCTCGCCAGCCTCTCGGTGACCGCCGGGCACGCGTGAGGGGCGGGCGGCGCGCACGCGCTCACGGCGTCGGATTGTTGTGCAGCTGGTGAATCTCGTCGATGCGCGCCTCTATCTCAGGCGTGATTTTCACCTCGACCGAATCTATGTCGGTTTTGAGCTGCGCCATCGTCGTTGCGCCGATTATGTTCGAGGTCACGAAGGGCCGCGACGTCACAAAGGCGATGGCGAATTGCGCCGGGTCGAGCCCGAGCTCCCTCGCGAGCATCAGATATTTGTCGATCGCCTGCGCCGCGCCGGGCGTCTCATATCTTTGGCCGCGCTCGAACAGCGTCGTGCGGGCGCCGGGCGGGCGGGCGCCGTTCTGGTATTTGCCGGTCAGATAGCCCTGCGCCAGCGGCGAATAGGCGAGCAGTCCGACCTGCTCGCGCCAGGAAAATTCCGCCAGCCCCATCTCGAAGGTGCGGTTGAGGAAATGATAGGCGTTCTGGATCGAACTCACGCGAGGACCGATCCCTGCCTCCGCCGCGCGCAAAAACCGCGCGACGCCCCAGGGCGTCTCGTTGGAGAGCCCGATATGGCGAATTTTGCCGGCCTTCACCTGTTCGTCCAGGGCCGCAAGCGTCTCTTCGACGGCGACCTCCTCGCGCTGGCTCGGCGGACGCCAGAGGGTTCCGCCGTCGCCAAACAGCGGCACGGAGCGGTCCGGCCAATGCAGTTGATAGAGGTCGATGTAATCGGTTTGCAGCCGCTTCAGCGACTGCTCGACGGCATAGGCGATGTTCTGCTTGTCGAGCCTTGTCGGCGCGCTGTTCTCGCGTAGCCAGGTCATCGCGCCGCGCCCGGAGACCTTGGTCGCGACGATCACCTTGTCGCGGCCGCCCCGCGCCTTGAGCCAGGAGCCGACGATGCGTTCGGTCGACCCTTGCGTCTCCGGGCGCGGCGGGATCGAATAAATCTCCGCCGTGTCGAGAAAGTTCACGCCGCGCGAAAAGGCGTAATCGAGCTGCGCATGGCCTTCGGCCTCGCTGTTCTGCTGGCCGAAGGTCATCGTGCCAAGGCACAGCGCCGAAACGCGAATATCCGTGCGGCCGAGTTTGCGATAGTCCATGAAGAGGTTCCCTGGGGTCTGCCCGCCTCGAAGCGGCGAAGCTTCACTAACGCATTTTGCGTTTCGGCGGGAGGCGGTTTTGGCGGACAAGGCGCGGCGTCATTCCGCTGATGCGGCTCGCGCTTGATCGGCTCGTTCGGCTCCAGCGCCCGGGCCCCACGCTTCTCGCCGCAAGAGGCGGCGGCGGACAGTCTTCGACATGACGGGCGGAAGGCGGGAATCATAGATTCATATAAGATTAACTGGTTGTTTACAACTGATCGACCATAATGAAATCGGTTGATTTGCCGGGCTACAGATTGGTCAGGATCCGTCGTTAGGTAGTATTGTAAAAGATAAAGCGGAGAAACGCCCGATGGCGTCTCGAGCTTCGATTTGATGCAAAAGCCAGATATCGAGCGCGATTCTTGAAGAATAGGGCGATAGCTGTCCGAGGGCGATTTCGGGGGGCTCTCGCTTTGCGACGGATCGGCGGGGGCGGTCGAATGGGACTTTCGCCCCCCGAGTCAAGGCTAAGGCTTGCGGTTTTAAGCCCGCACCCGAACAGGAGTTCAAGCAAAAGGCCATGGGCAAATTCACCCTTAGACTGGACCGGGACTCGGCGCTGCGGCAGTCCGCCCGTTCCGAAAAGCGTCCCTTGCCGCCCGAAAAAGCGCGCCTCGTCGAGCATGGCGACGCGTCGCACTCGCGTTTGCGCTTCGGCTTCACCGTCGTCGTAACCTTCATTCTGGGTTTCGGCCTGTCCGCGCTAAGCTATTCTTTGGTGAATATTCTGTTCAACGGAGCTGCGTGGCCGCGTCTGTTTTAACGTCGCGTTGAAAAACCTACCGCAAATAGTCGCTCGACTCGAGTTCGCGGCGCAGTTCGAAACTCTTGAACTGCGTGAAAATCGGGACGATCCAGCTTTTGAGCGCGGCGCGCACGACGATCGACATACTGGTGGGCGGCGCGAGCAGAAAGCGCGACAGCGACAGCGACGGATCGTCGAGAACATTAGCCAGCGGGCCGGGCAAGGCCGCCACGAAAAATTTGTGCTTGGCCGGGTAGCGCCGCAAAATGTCCGGCGCGTCGGGTCCGAGCGGACGCGCGCCCTCGTTCTGCACCACGACCATGGGCAGTTCGGGCCAGGTGGCGTGCAGATTTTGCGCGCTGGCCAATGCGGCCTCCGTGCCGTCGGCGTGGAACAGCAGGATCGGCTCGATCCCGTTGCGGCGGGCTTCCTCGATGAAGCCTATGTCCTGCACCGTCGCGAAAAAGCGCTGGAAGCCGCGATGCCAGACATCAACGACCTTGGTCACGCCGTCCTGCGCCAGCAGGCGGTCGAACAGCGCGATCTGGCCTTTGATGTCCGCGACATCGACGGTTCGCACGACATTGGGGAACAGCGCCCCGTAGCGCGGCTCGTGCGGATCGGTGTCGAAGCCGGCGACCGGCGCGCGCGAAAACAGACGATAATCCGTGAGCAGGCGAGCCGTGGTGGAGACGCCCGTGCGGGCGTTGGCCGAGCAAACTATAAAAACGTCGCCGCTGCGTCCTGTCATCTATCCCGCTATCGCCGCCGCCGGGGATTGCTCTCTCCTCGGCGCTTCAACGCTCCCTTGCGATTTTGCCGGGTTTGCCCGACGCGACGGCCGGCGCGCGCGGCGCCAGCGGCGCGACGAGGCCAAGCAGGCCCACGCGATCGAATTCCTCGGCGATTTTGTGCTGCCAGGTGCGCACATAGCCGCGCAGCACGAAGGAGTGGCCGGCGTGATCGCCTTCCGCGGTCTTGTCGGCGACGAAGGTGGAAAAAGGCGTTCCTGCGATCTCGACCTGTTCGTAGGCGATTTCGTTCAGCTTGGGGATGGTCAGTTCGCCGGCCGTCTGCACCTTTTCGAAATATTTCTGATGCGTCACCGGGTCCCATTCGAAGAAAGTCGTGTCGTTGACATGGTTCTTGACCAGGAAATACTGCGCGTCCTCGACGTAGGGGGCGATCTCCTCGATCTCTTCGAGCGAGGCGATGGACGAGCCGAGCACGTGGAAAATCAGGAAGTTGAACTCGCCTTCCTTCACCGCTTCGAGAAAGCCCATATCGTGCAGCGCCTGCAGAGCGAGGGTCAGGCCGCCGGCGCGCACGTCGATCACGCTCACCTTGATTTGCGCGGTCTCCAGCGTGTCGATGATTTTCATCTGGTCGGACGTCGAGGTGAGATCGACGATCTCGGTTTCATCGGGATGAAAACGATGCAGCGTCCCACGAGGATTTTCGGTGTCGAAGGCGCGAGTGATGACGTTATTGTTTGCAAGATAATCCAGAACTGCGCGGGCGATGGTGGTCTTGCCGACCCCGCCTTTGTCCGCCCCGATGAGGATGACTGAAGGTTTCATATGCCGTCCCGGTTCTGGCGCCGCAGGTTGCGAGACGGGCCGTTCGCGCGCTTCCTCGGCTTTGTTTGACGAAAGGGTCCTTGGGTCTCTTAACGGTTTCCGTGTCATGTAGCGTTCCTATAGCATCAGCGCGGCGTTTGCGCACGGGCGATTCCTCAAATCTTGACAAATTTGATTTACAGCCTAGCGACGGTTCCCGCAAAGGCCGGCGAGAAAGTTCGGCGTTAATCAACTTATTTTGTATGTGATATAGTCTAATTTCGCTGATTATTAAAGTGAATTGACATTCGCCAGATGACGCGTATGTAACAAGCCTCGAAAAAACGATCGCCGTTCGCGCGGCGGCGCGATCCTGTGTCGATGGCGCCTGCGAGGAGGGCTGTTGCGCGGCGGCGCGTAGAAACGGGACCGGGCCATGCACGAGGCGAAGGCGCGCTTGGAGCAACCGACGACGGCGATCCTTGTCGAGGACCGCGACGGCGTCGTGCATGAAATCGAGCCCGTCGAAGGCTGGCGGCTGATGGAGATCCTGCGCGACTACGGGCTTGGGATGGAAAACACCTGCGGCGGCGCGCTGGCCTGCGCGGAATGTCACGTCCTCATCGCCCCCGAATGGGTCGCCAAGGTTCCGCCGGCTTCGCAGGAAGAACTGGAAAAGCTCGACGAATTGCCGCTGATCTTCGAAAACTCCCGCCTGTCCTGCCAGATCGTCTGGGGCGACGAAATGGACGGGTTGCGCGTCACTCTTGCGGCGGCGGTCTGATGACGCAATTGAAAAATCCGCAAATTCTGTTCGCCAACGATTTGCGCGACGGCGAGGTGCTGTTCCTCGGCGCTTCGGGCTGGGCGCGCGACCATCGCCAGGCCAGCGTCGCCCGCGACAGCCTGGAGGCGCAAGCGCTGGAGGCGCGCGGCAAGGCCGACGTCGCCGCCAATCGCGTCGTCGACGTCTATCTAGCCGATGTGATGATCGGCCCCGACGGCGCGCCGACGCCGTTGCATTATCGCGAGAAAATGCGGATCAACGGGCCGAGCGTGCGCCGCGATCTCGGCAAGCAGGCCCGATCGGAGAAGGCGGGAGAGCCACAATGACCGCGCATGATCCGCAACAGGCGGCGCGCTCCAACGCGCCGACGACGACCTATCTTTACGACGCTTACGACACCGCCTTCGTGCGCGAGCGCGTCGCCGAGTTTCGCCAGCAGGTGGCCCGCCGCCTCGAAGGCGCGATGACCGAAGACGAGTTCCGTCCGTTCCGGCTGATGAACGGGCTCTATCTGCAATTGCACGCCTATATGCTGCGCGTCGCCATTCCCTACGGGACGCTGACCGCGCGGCAGATGCGCCGCCTCGCCGATATCGCCGACAAATGGGACAAGGGCTACGGCCATTTCACGACACGCCAGAACCTGCAGTACAACTGGCCGAAACTCGTCGACGTTCCGGATATCTTAGAGGCGCTCGCCGATGTCGAGATGCACGCCATCCAGACTTCCGGCAATTGCATTCGCAACGTCACCGCCGATCATTTCGCCGGCGTCGCCGTCGACGAGATGGAAGACCCGCGCCCGACGGCGGAGTTCCTGCGGCAATGGTCGAGCCTGCATGCGGAGTTCAGCTTCCTGCCGCGCAAGTTCAAGATCGCGGTGAGCGGCGCGACGCATGACCGCGCCGCCATCAAGGCGCATGACATCGGCCTGCGCATCCATCACAACGACAGAGGCGAGCCCGGCTACGAGGTGATCGTCGGCGGCGGTCTCGGGCGCTCGCCGTTCATCGGCAAGAGCTTGCGCGAATTCCTGCCGCGCGAAGACCTGCTCGCCTATCTCGAAGCGATCCTGCGCGTTTACAACCGCTTCGGACGCCGCGACAACAAATACAAGGCGCGCATAAAAATCCTCGTGCATGAAACGGGCATCGAGGAGATCAGGGCGCAGGTCGAGGCCGAGTTTGCGGCGATGGACCGCGCGCCGTTCAAACATGACGCACAGGAATTCGCGCGCATCGCCGGCTTTTTCGCGCCGCCGCCTTACGAGACTTTGCCCGCGCAATCGCCGGCGCTGGAAGACGCCAAGCGCGCCGACGCGGCGTTCAAAGCCTTCGCGGAGATCAATGTCGCGGCGCATAAGACGCCGGGCTACGCCATCGTCACCGTGTCGCTAAAGCCCATCGGCGGCGTTCCCGGCGACGCGACCTCCGCGCAGATGCGCGCGCTCGCCGACGCGTCGGAAAAATTCGGCTTTGGCGAATTGCGCGTCAGCCACGAGCAGAACATCATCCTGCCGCATGTGAAGAAGGACGACCTCTACGCGCTGTGGCGGATGCTGGGCGCGGCGGGACTCGCCACCGCCAACGCGGGACTGCTGACCGACATCATTTCCTGCCCCGGCCTCGATTATTGCGCGCTGGCGACGGCCCGCTCGATCCCCATCGCGCAGGCGATTTCACGGCGCTTCGCGGACCCCGAGCGCCAGCGGCTGATCGGCCGGCTCGGCATAAAAATCTCGGGCTGCATCAACGCCTGCGGTCATCACCACATCGGCGCCATCGGCATTCTCGGGCTCGAAAAGAAGGGCCAGGAATCCTATCAGATCACGCTGGGCGGCGACCCGTCGCTGTCGGCGTCGATCGGCGAATTGCTCGGCCCCGGCGTCACCGCCGACGAGGTTCCCGACGTGATCGAACATATCGTCGATTTCTATCTCGGCGAACGCAGGGGCGACGAGCGCTTCATCGACACTTGGCGGCGGCTGGGCCATGCCCGCTTCAAGGATGTGCTGCGGCGGGAGGGCGAAGATGGCGCTGATATCTGACGGCGAATTCGTCGAGAACGAATGGCGCCATCTCTCCGACGAAGAAGATTTGCCCAAGAGCGGCAAGATCATCGTCTCGCAGAAGCGCCTTGCCGAGGCGGTCGCGGCCCTGCCCGCCGACAGGCCGCTCGGCGTCATCGTCGCCAACACGACCGATCCGGCGGCGCTGGCGCCTCACTTCCCGCGCCTCGCACTGATCGCCGTGGCGTTTCCGGCCTTTGCCGACGGGCGCGGCTTTTCGCTGGCGCGGCTGCTGCGGCGCGCCGGCTTTACCGGCGAATTGCGGGCCAGCGGACGGCTTGTCGCCGATCAAAGCGTCCACGCGCGCCAATGCGGCTTCGACAGCATCGAGATCCCCGCCGATCTCGCCGCGCGTCAAGACGAAGCGCAGTGGCGCGGCGCGTTTGCGGCCTATAGCGGCTTCTATCAGGAGGGCTATGGCGCGCAGGGCTCGATCCTCGAACGGCGTCGAAAGGCGACATCATGAAACCCTCGCTCGCCGAAGTGCTGGCGCCGCGCCTCGCGCCGCTCGATCTCGATCACCGCTTGCAATTGGTGCGCGAATTCGTGCCCGGCCGCATCGTCTTCACCACGAGTTTCGGAGTCGAGGATCAGTGGATCACCCATGTGATTTTCACGCGCAATCTCGACATTGAAGTCGCGACGCTCGACACCGGCCGCCTGTTCCCGCAAACTTACGAATTGTGGGAGCGCACCGAGGCGCGCTACGCCCGCCGCATTCCCTCCGTCTATCCGCAGGCCGAGCGCTTGCAGGACTGGGTGCGCGATCACGGCGTCAACGGCTTTTACAAATCGGTCGAAAACCGCAAGGCCTGCTGCCATTTGCGCAAGGTCGAGCCCTTGGCGCGGCTGCTGGCCGGCGCCTCCGCCTGGATCACCGGGCTGCGCGCCGATCAATCCGCCGAGCGCGGGGCGTTCGACCTCATCGAATTCGACGCCGGCCACAAGCTGCTGAAGGTCAATCCGCTGATCGACTACAGCCGCGAAGCCATCGTCGCCGCGACGGAAGAATTCGACGTTCCGGTGAACGAACTGCACGCGCAAGGCTTTCTGTCGATCGGCTGCGCGCCCTGCACGCGCGCGATCGAGCCCGGCGAGAGCGAGCGCGCGGGCCGCTGGTGGTGGGAGGAAGACGCCAAGAAGGAATGCGGCCTGCATGTCGGCGAAGACGGCGTGCTCCGCCGCGGACCCGCGCCGGCAGGCGAGTCGGCGACAACTGGCGAGAACGTGCGATGAGTTCGCTGGCGATCCGCAAACTCGGCCATCTCGACCGGCTCGAAGCCGAGAGCATTCATATCATGCGCGAGGTCGTCGCCGAGTGCGAGCGGCCGGTGATGCTCTATTCCATCGGCAAGGATTCGGCTGTCATGCTGCATCTTGCGATGAAGGCCTTTTATCCCTCGAAGCCGCCGTTCCCGCTGCTGCATGTCGACACGACATGGAAATTCAAGGAAATGATCGCTTTCCGCGACCAGCGCGCCAGGGAACTGGGCGTCGAGCTGCTCGTCTACACCAATCCCGCCGGCGTCCAGATGGGCATCGATCCCTTTGTGCATGGATCGAAACTGCACACCGAGATCATGAAGACCGAAGCGCTAAAGCAGGCGCTCGACAAATGGCGCTTTGACGCGGCTTTCGGCGGCGCGCGGCGCGACGAAGAAAAATCGCGCGCCAAGGAGCGCGTGCTGTCGTTCCGCACCGCGCAGCATCGCTGGGACCCGAAGAACCAGCGCCCGGAGTTCTGGCGCCTCTACAACGCGCGCAAAGGCCCCGGCGAGAGCCTGCGGGTGTTCCCGCTGTCCAATTGGACCGAGGCCGACGTGTGGGATTATGTCGCGCGCGAAAACATTCCCGTCGTGCCGCTCTATTTCGCCAAGCCGCGCCCGGTGGTGGAGCGCGACGGCGCGCTGATCATGGTCGACGACGACCGCATGAAGCTGCTGCCCGGCGAAGTCGTGCAGCAAAAGATGGTGCGCTTCCGCACGCTCGGCTGCTATCCGCTGACCGGCGCGATCGAGAGCACTGCGGCGACGCTGGACGCCATCATCGAAGAAATGCGCGTCAGCCGCTCCTCCGAGCGGCAGGGGCGGCTGATCGACCACGACAGCGCCACGTCGATGGAACAAAAGAAGCAAGAGGGATATTTTTAAATGCACGGCGGACCCGCGCCAACGCCGGAGGCGACCTCGCATCGTCCGGCGGCCGAAAAGCCGCTGCTGCGATTCATAACCTGCGGCTCGGTCGACGACGGCAAATCGACGCTGATCGGCCGTATGCTTTACGACGCCGGGCTCGCGCAGGACGATCTGCTCGAAACGCTCGAAAAGGACTCGAAAAAGCACGGCACGCAGGGCGACGAACTCGATTTCGCGCTGCTCGTCGACGGCCTCGCCGCCGAGCGCGAGCAGGGCATCACCATCGACGTCGCCTATCGCTACTTCGCGACCGACAAGCGCAAGTTCATCGTCGCCGACACGCCGGGGCACGAGCAATACACTCGCAATATGGCGACCGGCGCCTCCACCGCCGATCTCGCGGTGCTGCTGGTCGACGCGCGCAAGGGCATATTAGCGCAGACGCAGCGGCACAGCGTGATCGTGTCGATGCTGGGCGTGCGCCACGTCGTCGTCGCGGTCAACAAGATGGACCTCGTCGATTATCGCGAAGAGACGTTTCGCCAGATCGAGGCGGATTTTCGCGCCTTCGCCGAACATCTGCGTTTTCTGTCGATCTATGTGCTGCCGCTGGTCGCCAAGGACGGCGACAATCTCGTCAGGCCGGGCGCCAAAATGGGGTGGTTCGACGGACCGCCGCTGCTCGCATATCTCGAACGAATAGCGCTCGAAGACGGCTCGATCGTCGCGCCGTTCCGTTATCCCGTGCAATGGGTCAACCGTCCAAGCCATGATTTCCGGGGCTTCTCGGGCTTTATCTGCGGCGGCAACTTGCAGCCCGGCGACATCGTGCGCATTCTGCCGCTGGGCCGCGACACGCAGGTCGCGCGCATCGTCACGGCGGACGGCGATCTCAAAAGCGCGGTGTGCGGCCAATCGGTGACGCTGACGCTCACCGAGGAGATAGACATTTCGCGCGGCGACGTGTTGTGCTCGCCCGTCTCGCCGGCCAAGGTTGGCGACCGCTTGCAAGCCAAGCTCTTGTGGCTGGTGCGCGAGCCGCTGGCGCTCGGCAAGAGCTATCTCTTGAAGATCGGCGCCAGGACGACGCCGGCGGTGGTCAAAGCGGTCACCGCGCGCATAGAAATCGAGACCGGGCTTGCGGCGCCCTTGCTCGCGGCGGACGAGACGCTGGCCTTCAACGCCATTGGCGAAGCGGAGCTGTTGCTCGACTCCGTCGTCGTTTGCGATCCATACGCCCTGAACCGCGAGACCGGCGGCTTCATTTTGATCGACCGCATCACCAATGAGACTGTGGCCGTCGGCATGGTGACGAGCGCGCAAAACTCGGAACGCGGCGCCCCGGCGCTGCTGGAGGCCAGCTATTCCTCGATGGAAGGCCTGCCGACGCCGCCGGCCCCGATGCAATCGCGCCGCCGCAGCCTCGCCAAGGCTTTGTCCTGGCGCGTGCTCGGGAGCCTGCTGACCTTCATCGTGGTGTTCGGCTTTACGGGGGACGTGAGCCTGTCGCTGGCCGTCACGGCGACGGAGGCGCTGGGCAAGATCGCGCTGTACTATCTGCACGAGCGCGTGTGGTCACGGTATCGATACGGGATGAGCGGCGACGAGGAGAAGGCGGAAGAGGGGGAGGCGGGGTTGTAGGGGGGCGGCGCTCCCTCGCCCCCTACTTCACCCCCGTCACCGACTTCCGCCCCACCGCCTCCTCAATGCTGGCGAAGCGGATCAGCACGTCGGCGCCGGTTTCCGGGGGCGAGGCGAGGCGGGCGCGGAAGGTTATGGTTTCGCCCGGCTCCAGCCGCGATTTCGGCGCGCGGGTGGTCCAGGCGTATTTGGCCTGCCCGTCCTCGCCGCGCACGGTCAGCGCGACCGGCGGCGCCGGAGTGCTCTCGTGGCGCAGATTGGCGATCTCGCCCTCTATGGCCAGCACTTTGCGCGCCCCGTCCATTTCGATGCGCGCGTGCAGGCCACGCAGCTCCAGCCCGTTGAGATTGACCGGCAGGCCGAGTAGCGCAAAGACTTTTGCGGCCGGCGGCGCGAGATCGACGATTTTCTCGCGCAGGGCGATCAGCGCCGTGACGCCCATTATGATGGCGATAACGCCGGCCCAGACGGAGGTGCGGTCCTTGTGCGCCGGCGCGGGGCGCAGCGTCGCGGCGTGGCGCGGGTCGCTCCAAAGCTCGTCATAGGTCGGCGGGCGCAGCGATTCGCTCGACGCCTCAGCCGAAATCGGCGCCATATTGATCGCCGGCGGGTCGTCCAGAACGCGCGCCTTGCCGCTCATCGTCTTGCCGCTCATCGTCTTGGCGTTCGGCGTCTTGGCGCTCACCGTCTTGACGCTCGACGCCTCGGGGCTCGGCGCATCGGCGCTCCAGAACCTGGCTCTCGGCGTTCTGCCGGCCCAGATTCTGATGCTCGGCGCCTTGACGCTCGGCGCCTTGGCTCCCGGCTTCTTGGCCGCGGGCTTTTCGGCGGTGGCGATCTCGCGGTCCGGCGTCGCGGGGGCGAACATATCGAGGGATAAGCGGTCGTCCGGATCGGCGCGCATGGGCGGTCTGGGCTCGCGTGAGTGGGAAGAGAAGCGAAATCATTAACCCTCATGGTGGTTAACGAAGCGTGAGCGGGTTTGCGTGCGGGGCGTATTTTAGCGGCGCATAACCTCGCCGGCCGGGTCCCGCGCGGCGTGACAATGTTTTAAGCTGCCCTGCTTCGGCGGCAGGCGATTCCTTTTGCGCCGCGTCGAAGCCGCGAGGGGGCCGCCGGGAAGGAGTTGGAAAGTGTTGAGCTTCGAGAATGTCGGCCTGAGCTACGGGATGGGGCCGGAGACGCTGTGCGACCTCACCTTTTCGATCGAGCCGGACTCGTTTCAGTTCCTGACCGGCCCTTCGGGCGCGGGCAAGACCAGCCTGCTCAAGCTGATCCTACTGTCGCTAAAGCCGACGCGCGGGCGGATCAGCCTGTTCGGCGAGGACGCCGCGACGCTCGGCAAGAGCGCCATCACGCAAATCCGCCGGCGCATCGGCGTGGTGTTTCAGGATTTCCGCCTGCTCGACCATCTGACGCTTTACGAAAACGTCGCGCTGCCGCTGCGCGTCCTGGGGCGCGACGAAGCCGGCTACCGCGCCGAGGTGTTCGAGCTGCTGCGCTGGGTTGGGCTGTTCGACCGCAAATTCAGCCTGCCCAGCGTGCTCTCGGGCGGCGAGAAGCAGCGCGCCGCCATCGCGCGGGCGCTGATCGCCCGGCCCGAGCTGCTCATCGCCGACGAGCCCACCGGCAACGTCGACCCGACGCTGGCGCGCCGGCTGCTGAGGCTGTTCGTCGAATTGCACAAATCCGGCACGGCGGTGGTCATCGCCACCCACGACCTCACTTTGATGGAGCAATACGACAGCGCCCGCCGTCTGGTCCTTGCGGACGGGCGGCTGCATGTGTTCGAGTGAGCGGCCCATGACGCAATGCCCCATCAGAGGCGAGGCCCCATGACGCAACAGAGCCCGCTGCGCAAGACCTTCGGCTCGGCCGCCTCGGCGGCGCGCGAGGCGGAGGATGAGAACGCCCCGCCGCGCGAGCAGCCGCTGGCGCCGACCGATTCGACCGCCGGGCGCTCGCTGGTCATCGTGATCGCCATCATGACCTTTCTCGCGGCCCTGGCGGCGGGCGCGGCGCTGATGGTCGCCGACGCCAGCGCCGATTGGCGCGGCGAGCTGGCGCGCGAGGCCAGCGTGCAGGTGCGCTCCATGCCCGGCCGCGACATAGAAGCCGACGTAGCCGAGGCCGCCGCGATCGCCAGGGCGACGCCGGGCGTGCGCGACGTGCGCGTTTACACCAAGGGCGAATCCGAGGCCCTGCTCGCGCCCTGGCTCGGCGAAGGGCTCGATCTTTCCGAATTGCCCACGCCGCGGATGATCGTCGTCACGCTGGGCGCCGACAAAGGCGCCGATCTCGCCAAACTCAAGCAGGACCTCGCCGCCAGGGCGCCCGCCGCGACGCTTGACGACCATCGCTTGTGGCTGGAGCGGCTCGGCGCCATGGCGAACACCGTGGTCGCGGTCGCGGCCTTGATCTTCGCGCTGATCGTCGCGGTGATGGCGGTGGCGGTCGCCTCGGCCACCCGCGCGGCGGTCGCCACCAACCGCGAGATTGTCGAGGTTCTGCATCTCGTCGGCGCCAGCGACGATTTTATCGCGCGCGAGTTCGAGCGGCGCTTTCTGGCCGTGGGCTTTCGCGGCGCTTTGATCGGCGGCGGCGCGGCGGCGGCGTTCTTCGCGCTCGCCGAGTTTTTTGCGAGGCGCTTCACCGTGACGCCGGGCGGCGAGCAGATCGAGGCGATGTTCGGCGGCGTCTCGCTGGGCCTTCGCGGCTTTGCGGCGATCCTGATCTTGTCGGCGGCGGTCGCGTTGCTGACCGGGCGGATGTCCCGGATGATCGTGCTGAGCCGCCTGCGCGAACTGAGTTAAGATTTCGTCGGCGAACAGGCTGATCCAGCGCGGGCGAGACCGCCGCGCTGATTTTCCCGATGGTCCCGCCTTTCTTCCCGGCCAAACACGCGCCGTTCGCGTCAACAAAGCGCATCGCAAATATGCGCCGGATTCATTACGTCTAGAGGAGCAGCGTCGTGCGAGGCGCGCTTTCGAGCGATTTCTCATCGCTCAAGACGAAAAGTTGGAGCGGTTCGGCGTGACGACCGAGGGCCATAATTCGCAGCCGGAATGCGCTCGCCCAGGGCGGATCGTCATGTTTTTCGGGCTTTGCGGTGGTGCTTTCGCCTTGTCGGCGCTGATCGCCGGCTTCGTGGGCTTCGCGTTGTCGCTGGAGCGCGCGGAAAGCCGGCTGGCGGTGCAGGCGGAGGGCGTCGTCGCGCTTACCGGCGGCGCCGACCGCGTGCTGGAGGCGGCGGAGCTTTTGGCGCGCGGGCAGGCGGGACGGCTGCTGATCACCGGCGTCAACCGCGCGACGCAGGGCGCCGATCTCGAAAGAATTTTACCGATGTCGAAAGATTTGTTCTCCTGCTGCGTCGATCTCGGCTATCGGGCGCGCGACACCGCCGGCAATGCGCGCGAGACGCGCGACTGGGCGAAAATTCACAACATCAAGGGACCGCTGATCGTCGTCACCTCGAATTATCACATGCCGCGCGCGCTGGCGGAGCTGTCCGCCGTCCTGCCCGGCGTCAAGCTCTATCCGTTCTCGGTGGTCACCGAGCATGTGAACGTCGCCGACTGGAGCAGCGACGGACGGGTGCTGAAACTGCTCACCAGCGAATATCTCAAATATCTGCGGGCGATCGTGCGAACGAAATGGGAGCGCATCGCCGGCGCCCCCGCCAGGAACGAAGAACCGATAGACGAAGCGCCGCGCGAACGCCGGCCCCCGTTGTGACGGCGACGCAGTCGCGGGACGGGTTGAATTTCGGCCTGGCGCCGCTTCCGGACATTACTGGAATGGCCGGGCGCAAGCCTTTCGCTTTTCCGGCCCCCTTTCCTCACTCGCTGAGAGGATATTCCGTGGTGGTCGCGCTTGCTCACGCAGTTATCGACCGCGCAGAGCCCCCCATCTCGTCTGATTGCGTAGCTTCGCCGTGATTGTTCGCCAACGGGATCGTAAGGCTGAGAATCGCGCCGCCCTCGGGGTTCGGGCTGGCCCATATCCGGCCGTGATGCGCTTCAATAATTGTGCGCGAGATCGAGAGCCCTACGCCCATGCCTCTGGGCTTCGTCGTGGCGAAGGGCTCGAATAAGCTCGATTCTATTTTTTCGGACAATCCGACGCCCGTATCGATAACGTCGATCCAAATTTCTTCTTCGTCGGACGTCGTCGAGACTACAAGCTCCCGTCTCCACACAGGCTCCATCGCTTGCATGGCGTTGCTCATGAGATTGACGAGGACCAGCACGATCTGCATCTTGTCGGCCAGAACCCCATCTTGTGCGGCGTTCAATCGAAGCGACACGGCGACGCCCGCATCATTCATGGCGGCGGCAGTTGTTTTTACAGCCTCCTGAATCAGTCCATGCGCGCTCAGCTGAAATTGGTCTGGCTCGCCATGCGCGATGAACGATCGCAACCTCGAAACGATTTCGCCGGCTCGCGCAATTTGCGCCCGGGCTCTATGGAGTGTTTCCGGAATGCTCATTGAGCGTCGTTCCGGCGGCATTTCAAGCAATCGATGCAGCGCTTCCAGATAAGCGCTAGTGGCGGCGAGAGGCTGGTTGATTTCATGCGCAATGCCCGCCGCCATGCTTTGCATGACCGCCATTCGATCGGCATGCAGCTTTCGCTCCCGCGCTTCGTTCCGTTTCTGCTCTGAAATGTCGAGGACGAAGGCGACCCCGTCGAGGGCGGCCTTATCGAGCAGCGCCCGAGCGACGAGAACCGGGATGCGCGTTCCATCCTTGCGGATATATTCTTTTTCGGTTGGGCGTTCGTTTTTGCCCTTAGCAATCAGTTCCGCGATCGCTGCGGCGTTAGGCGGGCGATATCCGGGAGGCGTCATCGCCAACCAGTTGACCCGGCCAGCCTGCAGATTTTCGCGGTCGTATCCGATCATCTCGAGGAGCTTGTCATTTGCCTCGGTGATGGCGCCGCTGAGGGCATTGCCGTAACAGACGCCGAGCAGATTGGAGTCGAAAAGGGCGCGGAAGCGCTCCTCACTGGCGCGCAGCTCTTCCTCGGCGCGCTTTCGCTCCGTGATATCGTGAACATGACCGTGCCAGACGATTGCGCCTCCCGGCTCGGGCACTGGGCGCGAAAGGCCTTCAAGCCAAATCGTTCCCTTCTGCGGGTGATCGTAACGAAATTCTTCGCGCCAGGTTGAAAGCGTGCGCGCAGATTCGGTGATGCTGGCGCTGATCCGCTCCTTGTCATCGGGGTGGTTATGCGCGAAGACAGGCGCGCCATTCGTTCGAACCTCTTCCGGAGTAAAGCCAAATACCGAGGGAAAATTGTCGGAGGCGTATGGGAACGTTGGCTTGCCGTCTGCGCTATGACGTAGACTGGCGATTGTGCCTGGGATGGCCGCGACGCAGGCCGCCATGACCTCCAGCTGTTCAGCCAGCCGGGATTTCTCCGACAAAAGCCGTTCCATCGAAACTTCGTCTGTGATGTCACGGCATGTTCCAATGATGCGGACGGCCTTGCCCTCCGAAAAAAAGGCCCGCCCGATGGAGCTGATCCAACGCTCCTCGCCGTCGTTGGCCCGATGAATTCGATACTTTGCACGATATTGTCCCTCGCCCGCGGGGTCGAGCGCTTTCCTCAGGGCTTTGCGCGCACGCAACCGATCCTCTTCGGCGAGCATGGAAAAAATTACTTCCGGAGTAATGCGTCTGTCTTCCTCAAATCCAAACACAGCCCGTAATTCGGGGCTTACCTCCGCTGCGTCGGCCACAGGATCGTAATCCCAGGTCCCGATGCCGCCGGCGGCAATCGCAAGTCGCAACCGTTCATCGGCCAGTTGCAGCGAATCCACGGCGCTTTTTCCCTCTCGAAGAGCCATATCTTCCCACTGCCAACTATTGAGACACGAAAGGTAATGATAGCAGCGAGGGTGGTAGGCAATCCAGAGCAAAGCCTGTCTGTGTTCACCCGCGCCCGGACTGGGCACGAACTCAATGGCTTCCGCGTCGGAACGAGCCACGCTTAGGTTTGCGCGCCAGCTGAGCAGAAAGGCGCCCGCGTGTTCCGCCCCAACTGCGAGCGCTGGCTGACTGTCCTCGCCTTGGAGGCCCAGGCAGGATCACTTTTTTCTCATTCGCGAATGTCAGGGATGGTCGCATAGGCTCAAAACCCGCTCCAACGGCGAGCGCCAGCGGCATTCCATGTCTTGGGCGTCAAGTGTTGGATTTCCGCCGCCAGGCGCTATCTCTCGGCGTAAAACAACGGACGGAAGCGCGGGCAGGGTCCCGCGCCGCTTTTAATCGGAGAGTTGCAGATGACGATGAAAGCCTTCGGATATGCGACGCATTCGGCGACGTCGCCCTTGGTTCCCTTTCGGTTCGAACGCCGCGATCCGCGTCCCGACGACGTGGCGATCGAGATCCTCTATTGCGGGGTCTGCCATTCCGATCTTCATCAAGCCCGCAACAACTGGGACAACTCGATCTATCCGATGGTTCCGGGCCATGAAATCATCGGCCGCGTCGTCGCCGCGGGGCCGGCTGTGACGCGCTTCAAGCCTGGCGATCACGTCGGCGTCGGCTGCATGGTCGACTCCTGCCTCAAATGCGACGCCTGCGAAGACGGTCTCGAACAATATTGCCGCTGCGGATCGACCTATACTTACAACGCCCTCGACCGCGAGGGCGCGCCGACCTATGGCGGCTATTCCGACCGGATCGTCGTGAAGGAAAGATTCGTTGTGAAGATTCCGGACGGCCTGGATCTCAAAGGCGCGGCGCCGCTGTTGTGCGCGGGGATCACCACCTGGTCGCCGCTGCGCCATTGGCGCGTCGGCGAGAGCAGCAAGGTGGCGGTCGTCGGCCTCGGCGGGCTTGGACATATGGCGATCAAGCTGGCGAAGGCGCTCGGCGCGCATGTCACGCTGTTCACCCGCTCGCCCGGCAAGTCGCAGGACGCCCGGCGCCTCGGCGCGGACGAGATCGTGCTTTCCACCGACGAGACGCAGATGACCGGCGTGACCGGCAGGTTCGATCTGATCCTCGACACCGTTCCCTATGCGCATGACGTCAACGCCTATATGCCGACCCTGACGATCGACGGGACGCTTGTGCTCCTTGGCTATTTGGGCGACATCGAGCCGGCCTTGAACAGCATTCCGCTGATCATGGGCCGCAAATCCGTCGCGGGTTCGCTGATCGGCGGCATTGCGGAGACGCAGGAGATGTTCGACTTCTGCGGCGCGCGCAGGATCGTCTCGGACATCGAGGTGATCAAGATACAGGAGATCAACGCGGCCTATGAACGCCTGCTGAAGAGCGACGTTAAATACCGCTTCGTGATCGACATGGCTTCGCTGAAGGATTGAGCGCGGAGCCTTTGGCCCGAAAGGAGACCGCCATGGAAATCAAGAGAGCCGGATCGCAGCCCTCCACCAAAGGTTCGGCGCAGTATTTCACCGGCGTGGTCCGCTTCGACCCGCTGGTCGAGGCGCCCGAGCCGGCGCGCGTCGTCGGCTTGAACGTCACCTTCGAGCCCGGCGCGCGCACGGCCTGGCATACTCATCCGCTCGGCCAGACGTTGATCGTGACCGCCGGCTGCGGGCGCGTTCATCGCGAGGGCCGCCCCGTGGAGGAGATCCGTCCGGGCGACGTGGTGTGGATCGCCCCTGGCGAGAAGCATTGGCACGGCGCCGCGCCGACCACGGCGATGACGCATATCGCCATTCAGGAAAAGCTCGACGGCAGGGTCGTCGACTGGCTGGAGCAGGTCAGCGACGAGCAGTACCGCGCCTGAGCGCGGAGCCCGAGCTGGGGGAACCCATGCGACAGGACGACGATCCATTCGACCTCCAGCGCTTCGTCGACGCGCAGAACCAGGTCATCGACGACGCTCTCGATGAATTGCGGGCGGGACGCAAGCGCAGTCACTGGATGTGGTTCGTCTTCCCGCAGATCGCGGGGCTGGGCTTCAGTCCGATGGCGCAAAGATACGCGATCCGCTCGCGCGCGGAGGCCGAGGCCTATCTGGCGCATCCCGTGCTCGGCGACAGGCTTCGCGAATGCGTGCGCCTGGTCGTCGCCGCAAGGCGGCCGATCGCCGGGATCTTCGGCCATCCCGACGATATCAAGTTCAGGTCGTGCGTGACGTTGTTCGCCGCCGCCGCGCCGGGCGAAGCGGTCTTCTGCGAGGCGCTGGACGCTTGCTGCGACGGCCGGGCCGACCCCTCGACGCTCGAGAAACTTCAGTCGCTGGATCGTTGAGGCGGGCTGCGGGCCAAAGCGCGGCGCAGGGGATTTCTTCGCCGCCGCTTGATTATGACAAAACGATGTTAGACGTATTAAATTGCAATGACAGTTTTACGTCAGCCACGACACATCGCGTCACTGCTCGGATTCGCGTTTCTCCTGCTAACCCCAGGAGTGGCCATCCGCTGCGGACTGCTGCCCTTCGAGTTCAGATTTGAAGCGCTGCTGATCGTCTCCGTCCTGTGCATCGCCTCCTGCGCTTTCGCCGGCTTTTCGCTCGCCGAGCTGGGGCTCGGTCGGCCTTCGGCGCTGCGCCATTGGGCGGGATGCGGCGCGCTGACCCTCGCGCTGGCTTGTTCGGTCCTGCTGGAGAGCCGCCTTCTCGACTTCGCGCATCGGCCCTCCGACTGGATCGGCCTCGCGCCCTTCTACGTGCTGGTGTCGAGCCCCTGTCAGGAGGTGGTCTGCCGATCGATTCCCAAGCTGATCGCCGATCGGCTGCAGATGAGCGGGCGAAATTACGTTTTATATTCGTCGATCATTTTTTCGCTAATGCACAATGCCTACGGCGATCCTGTCCTGCTGGTGAACACCTTCTTCGCGGGTCTCGCCTGGAGCGCCGCCTATCTCATCACGCGCAACGTCTGGCCGCTGATTTTCTCCCACGCCGCCGTCGGAACGCTCGCCTTCTCGCTCGGCGTCGCCTGAGGCGGCAGGCGCGTCAAGGCGCGCGGTCCGCAAACGCCCCTTGGACCGCGAGCCTTCAGGCTCGCGTTTCCGGCTGCGCATTGGCGAGTATCGCCGTGCGCAGCAACAGCCACAGCACGAGCGCGTTCAGCAGATGCCACAAAAAATGCGTTCCGAGCGGGAACGCCGGGCAGACCTCGCCGTCGACGGTTCGAAAGCCGAGCGAAACCGCGAAGACCAGCGCCGCCAGCGCGAGCCCGCCCGCCGTCCGCCGCCGCCGCTTCCACAGCAAGGCCGCGAAGGCGGTCATCGCGCCAAGCGCCGGCAGATAGCCGACCGAGCCGTGCAATCCGTGGATCGACGCTTCGGCGCCGTAGGAGCCCGCCGCGAACAACAGCGTGGCCGCCAATGCGGCGAGCGCGCCGAAGCCGAAGAAGCGGCGCAGCGCCAGCAGGAAATAGCTGTAGATGAACACCGCGATCGGGACGACGTCGAGCAGCATGGCGCCGCGCGTCGCCAGCGCGTGGAAGATGAAGCTGCCCACGCCGACCAGCGCCGTCACGACAATCAGCGCGAGAGCGGAATAATCCGCGCCGCCACGCCGCCGCCACAGCGCGAAAGCCGCGGCGGCGGCGATGAGGAAGGCGGCGTTGGTCAGCGCGTTGACCGGCTCCGACCACAGGCGGTGGTCGGTCCGTTCGCAATAGTCGATGACGGGATCGCGCCAGGCCATGCAGAGTTGTCGCGCGGCTATTGCGTCGACTCGCCGTCCTCCGCTCCGGCGGTTTTGACCTCGCACTGGCCGAGGCTGGCGATCACCTCCGCGTCGTGCGGGGGACCGTAGATCATGAACAGCTTCATCGCTTTTTCGCCGGTGTTGATGACGTTGTGACGAAGGCCCGCAGGCACGATCACCGCATCGTTTCTGTTGATCTTGACGCGATCTCCTTCGATGACCACCTCGCCCTTGCCTTTTTCGACGCGGAAGAACTGGTCGTGCTCCATATGCACGTCCTCGCCGGTCTCCTCGCCGGCTTTCAGCGACATCAGCACGAGCTGCAGGTGCTTGCCGGTATAGAGAACGCGCCGATAGTCCTTGTTCTCCTGGGTCAGTTCCTCAATGTCTTCGACAAAGCGCGTCATGCCGGACCTCTCTTGTAGGGGGCGAATAATGCCGTGACGATACCCTAGCCGCGCGAGATGACAAAGATGCGCTCGATCATCGCGGCGCGACTCGCGCGGCGACGGGGACAGCCGAAGCGAAAAAAAAGCCCGGCCGCTGGGGCCGGGCTAGTCATCCGATCGACGCCCAAGTGATCAGGGCTTGGCGACGATCGGGGCCGAGGGATCGAAATTGAAGTGATAGTTCAGGCCGACGCGGACGATGTGACCATAGAATTGACCGTTGACCAGGCTCACGCCATTTGCGGAGGCGCCTGTCTTTAGGGTTACGCCCTGAGTCTGCGCGCTGATGTTGTAGGAGCCCAGATCGTAATAGAGATATTCGAGCTTGGCGCTCCAGTCCGGCGCGAAAGCCCATTCCAGGCCGCCGCCGGCCGTCCAGCCGGTTTGGGTTTGCGACGCATTGACGCTGCCGTAGCTCACGCCGGTAAGGGCGCCGCTGCCGTTGGTCACCGTCCCGAAGACGGTGTGGCTCAGGTTGGTCCAGCCATAGGCAAGTCCGCCCGTGCCATAAGCCAGCAGGGTCGGCGTGAGCAAGAAGCCGACGCGGGCGCGCACGGTGCCGAGATAGTCGAAGCTTTGCGATGCGTAGCCGTTGCCGGAATATGTATTGGCCGGGTTGAGGGCGCCGCGCGCGACGCTCGAAAACGACGGGGAGCCGCCGTTGCCGACCGTGCCTTGAATGTCCGCCTCGATGCCGGCGACGAAGCGCGGCGAGAACTGATAATTATAACCGACCTGGCCGCCGCCGATGAAGGCGGCGAAGTCGGTGTTCGCAAGACCCGACAGCGCCGCCGAAGCCGCGGGGTCGGGACGCGCGTCGAGATGCGTCACGGAGATGTCGCCGCCGCCGCCAAAGGTTCCGCCGACGTTCAGGCCCGCATAGAAACCGGTCCAGAGCGGCGGCGGAGGCGGCGAGACTTCGACCGGACCTTTGCGGGACGGAAGATCCGCGCCGAGAGCCGATCCGGCGGAAAGCGCCAGAGCAATAGCCGTGACGGCGAGAAGAGCCTTTTTCATCTGGAACCCCTACCTCGTTAACTCGATATTTCATACCTAGATTGTAGGGTATTTGGTCCAAAACTCGCCCGCGAGTCAACGAAAGAGTCGCGCCGCGGCGCCTCAGCCGATGCGTTTTGCGGCGCTCTGTGGCAAATTGGTCACAGTCGCTCCCAAGAAAAGCCGCCGCGCCTCGGCCTCCAGTTCGCTCAAAATGTCGCCCGGCCGTTTCGGCCCCAAATCGAACGCGGCGCCGACATTGCCGAACGTCGCGTCGAAAAAATGTTTCGTCACTCGGCGCTGCGATTGCAGCGCTTGCGCAGCGTGCAATGCTGCGCGGCGTGAAGATGGATGATGTGCTGATAGGGGCGATAGGTCGCGACGGGCGCATAGATGGGGCCGACTGGCGGCGGATAGACCATGACCGGAAGCTGGCGGCCCTGCACCGGGTAATAGTTGGGCGCGGGATTTGTTGCCGCGCTATAGGCCGTCGGGCGATCCGGGGTGTAGTCGTGGTAATAGCTGGGGTCGTCATAATAAACGCCGCCGCCGCCATAATAGCCGCCGCCATAGCCCCCACGCCCATAGCCGTTGAAATAGGCCGCGCGGCGCCTGCCGCCATAGCCGACGTGTCTGCCGTGACCGCCAACCCAATGCTGGCCGAGTCCGGCGCCTAAGCCGCTGCCGACGACCCGATGGCCGCCGACGGCGGAATAGCCGCGTCCTCTCGCCAGCGCCTCGCCGGCGGCGAGAACCGCTGTTATCCCCATGCCGGCCAAACAGAGGGTTCGAAGTTTCGCATCGAGACGCATTTCCTCGCCCTTTCCTGGTGAACTGGGCCGATTTCCGCCCAGAGCGGCGGGAATCGCGTAAATGCCGGACACCCGGGCGGCGCTCTCAGCCCCAGCGGGGCCTGTCCACTGGAGCCAGGATTTTTTTGGACATCCAGATGTCCGGAGGCTCCCGGAGTCTCACGACATTCGGCTGATCCGCCGGGGGCGTGCTGAATGCAATTCGGACCGTCTCGTGCAATTGCTCCCAAGTAAACGGCTTGAGGAGAAAGTCCGTGGCCCCCGCGTCAATGGCGTCTCGCCAAGAACTCAAGGTTAAATCCGCCGACATGAGCACGACTGGTATTTTTGACAAATGACGATTGGCCCGAACACAACGCACGAATTTAAGGCCGTCCATAGGCTCCATATGCCAATCGCTCAAGATGAAATCGAATCGTACGAGATTCAGGTGAGCCCAGGCTTGCTCACCGTCCCTCTCCGCGACGACGCTCTTGAAGTTTAATCGTTGCAGCATCAATTCTGCCACGGCGCGAAAACTGGGGTCATCCTCGATAACCATCGCGTGATTCGAAGAAAAACTCATATCGAACTCCTCAAATCCATCGTATGCAACGCGGCTTCAGCTCTCGGAAACTACGTACGTAGTTACCTTTTCCTTGTTTTTCTACATTGGACATGTACACAAAATCTCTCACAAAACAGTTGATTCAATGACTAAAATTGTAATCGTTAAGCGTTTGCGGCGATAGCGAGGAGCGTAACCGCCGAAACCAGATTTCGAGTTCCCGCTTGTCTTCGCGTCAGCCGCATCGGGCGGCCTGGAGCGCTGTCAGCGAATCCCCGTTCGCCTCGGGCTGAACGGCGAGCTCGACGCGGTTCTTCCCTGCGGCCTTGGCGCGGTAGAGCGCTTGGTCCGCATCCACAAGGAGGACGGTCAGCGGTTGCTCGGCGTCGGCGCTCGCCGACAGGCCGCAGCTCACGGTCGGATCAATTTGACGATCCGCGACATAGCGGCAGTTCCTGGCGAAAGAGACGCGAATGCGCTCCGCGCGCACGAAGGCCGCCTCAATGTCGGCGTCCGGCAGCACCGCGGCGAATTCCTCGCCGCCGATGCGTCCGAATACGTCGCTCGACCGCAAAGACCTGGCGAGCACATCGCAGAATTTTCGCAGCACGTCATCGCCGACCGCGTGGCCGTGCGTGTCATTGATCGCCTTGAAGCGGTCGAGGTCGAACACCAACACCGCAACTGGCGCGCTATCGCGCCGACAGCGTTCCAGGACGCGCTCCGCGCTCTCATAGAAGGCGGCGCGGTTGGCGATGCCGGTCAATCCATCGGTGCGGGCCGCCCTGGCGTGGGCGGCCTCGTTGCGCTCCTTGACCAGCGCGAGAATGAACATGGCGGTGCCGATCGTGAAGATGTTGTTTTCAAAATGGATGACGCCAAACAAGCTCATAACCGAAGGCACCGCGTTCTGGCCGACGTCGCCGGTCAGCGTGCTGTATGCGCCGATCGCCATGACGGCGGCGTGTGCGGAAAGCAGTAGGAGTAGCGGCAAGCGCGCGGCCAGCCTGTCCGTCCGGCCGCTCCACAGAGACGCTGCGATGGCGACGTAATAAATGACGCTGATAGCCAGGAACAGCGACCCGGTGACGCCTCTGGTGAAGGGAATGGCGTTCGCGAGCCCCAGGACAGCGATTCCAAGCAGCACGACGGCGGCCGGCGCCGGTCTCTCGTCAAATTCCCGCGCAGCTTTCCACATCAAACCAGGGGCCAACGTCAGAAGACTGTCGCCGAGAAAGGACAAAGCCGGCCGGCGCAAAACCACCGCAAGGCTCAAGCAAAGAATGCCGGCGGCGGCGGCGAGGTCGGCGAGCGCCCACAGCTCCAGCGTCAATACTTTGCCGTTCTGCCACCAGGCCACGAGTAGCACCATGGCGGCGCACGTCGCGACGAAGCTTCCCATCGCCATCAGGGTGGTTACGTCGAGAGGCATGATCGAACTTCCTCCGCCGTCACTTGCGGCATGCGTCGCGCTTTGGCGCTTCCGAGACGGCGCCTTGGGGCCTGAAGCTGCCCCGCAAGACCTGTCTAAAGGAGATTTATTAGGAAAGCGCTAGTCTCAGTGATTAATGACAGCTCGAAAATCTTCATAAAAAAGCCTAATACTTTAGTTGTCGTCGCGTTAACGCTGCGATCCTCGCCGCGCGCAAACCGCGCGGCCAATCAAAAACTTGACGCAACACAATCAGGTCATTCATATCAACGGCTCGGCCGAAGCAAAATTATGTGCGCAATTTCATCCCGCTACCGCGCCTCGGCCTCGACCTCCAGCCCCTCCAAAATGTCGCCCGGCCGTTTCAGCCCCAAATCCAGCGCGCCGACGCCCTTGGGCGAGGTGAGCTTTATGTGCAGGCGCGTCGGGTGGTTGATGAACTTCGTCACCGCGGCGCCGATGCTGCGGGCCTTGTCGCCGCCCTCCAGCAGCGTCTCGATGGCGCCGCCGGCGTCTCTAGCGTAATCGGCGCGCAGTTTGGCGATGTCGCCGCCGCCGGCTTTGGCCTCCTGCGCCAGCAGGCGGTCGATCAGCCCGCCGCCCTCGACTGTCGCCTCCAGCCGCCCGATGTTCGCCGTCAGCATCGCCGCGCGCGCGATGATCGGGGTTGGCGAAAACACAGCCGAGCCGACATTGCCGAAAGTCGCTTGAAGCGTGAGCGCGCCCATGTCCTTGGCGTCGACGCGCGCTTGGCTGACGACGAACTCGCGCGCCTCTTCGCGCCAGACGCCGTCGAAGTTCGCGGAAAGCGCCAAATCGCCATAGCCGAGCGTTTGAAAAAAATGCGCCGACGGGCTTTCGCCGCGCGCGGCGAGATCGGCCTTGAGGCGGTCGAGGCGCACGGCGAATTTGGTCGGCATGCTTTCGTAGTAATTGGCGAAATCCGCGCTAAAGGCGCCAATCTCGAATTTGACGCGTCCGTCGGCGCCGGCGTCGGGCAGATCGGCGCTGACGCCCTCCGCCTCGGCGCGGTCGATCCGCCACGGTCGCGCCGCGCCCGGCGTCAGCAGCCCGTTGAAGTCGAACCCGCGCAAGGCGAGACGGCGCAGGGCGAGACGGCCGTCGCCGGCGCTCTCCAGCGCGAAATCGTCGATGGAGACCACCTGCGCTCTGCCGCCCGCGACCTTGTTCAGCGCGATCCGGGCGAATTTCACCACCGCATAGGGTTTTTCGCCCGGCGCGTCGCGCCCGGTCGCCGCCACGTCGCGCGCGCTAAAGGCGTCAAACTCCAGCGCGCCGAGCGCGGCCAAAGGGAAGCTGGCGGGGCCTTGCTCCGGCGTCGTCGCGGCGGCGTCCTTTGCGGGCGCCAGCGGCGGCTGTTTGAGCGCGCGCGCCCGCAGCCCGACGGCGGTGATCGGCCCGGCGTGAAGCTCCAGCCCGGTTTCGGGCAGGGTGAGCGTGGCGCTCTCTATCGACGCCTCCTCCTCGATTGATTTCGCCGCCTCCCTGTCGTCGGGGCGCGCTTCGGTCAGCACATGCGCGAGCTGGCGTAGATCGACGCCCTTGGCGGCAAGATTTGTGTAGCGCGCCTCGACGGCGCCGATCGCGCTCGCCTCGCCGGCGCCTTTCGCGCTTTGCTCCAGCGAGGCGGCGCGCAGCAGGCCGATGCGCCCCGAGACGACGTCTTCCAGTACGACATCCTTATAGATGACCCGCGTCCAGCGCTCGCCAGGCTTCGTCTCGCCGCTGATTTCGGGAATGATTACGCGCGCGGCGGTCAGATGCGCCAGGCGCTCGCCCGGCGGAGTTTTGTCCCTGGGGTCGGCGAGCCGGGCGAGGTCGGCGCCGGTCAGCGTCCCGCCCTGCACGCTCAGGCGCGGGATGCGATAGACCATCGCGCCAATCTCGATGACCAGCCCCTCCGGCGGAGCGACGGCGTCGGCGCGAGCCACGACCCCGGCGAGAACCGCCGCGAATGCGGCTACGATGAAACGAAACAGCATGAGCCCACCCAATTCGCCGAAATGACTTGCTGAACGGCCGGGACCCTCATCCGACCCTTGCTACGCAAGGGCCACCTTCTCCCGCAGGCGGGAGAAGGTGGGGGGCCGTTCGATTCAACTTCAATAATCTAAATTAGGAAGGCGCGTCCTTCTCCCACTTGTGGGAGAAGGTGGCCCTTACGTCAGCAAGGGTCGGATGAGGGCTCTCGCCGCCTCCTCACGCGCCGCTCGCGGCGCGCTTCTTCTTCTTGAGGACGATGGTGATCTTCTTGCCCTTTTTGGAGATTTTGACGGACTTCAATATGCAGGCGCCCGAGGCGACGTTGCCGCCCAAACTATCCATCCACTCGCGCACGAGAGCGCTGTTCGTCATCTCGTTGACGCTTCTGTCCAGCACGGCGGCCTCCTTCGGACTCGCGGGAATATGAGCGCGACAATCTTGCCGCGCCGCCGCCTCTCCCTGCTTGCGGGGCGAGAGCAGGGTGGGGGGCTTGGGGCTTTTGCCCCGGATGTCGATTACATTAGACGAATTCGTGGGTTTTGTCGGCATTGCGGATAAGGCCTATAGCCCGTCGCCATCGACGGGCGCACAACGGACGGCCTTTGGCCCCTCGCCTCTTTCCCCGCGGACGGGGAGAGGCGGCCGCGCGCGCCCGATTCGCTTGAAAGAGGCCCGTGCCTCCCGCAGAATATAGCAGGCGGGCCGGGGACGCGCGAGCGGAGGCCGCTGGAATGGCTAAGAAATTACGCCGCCGCCAGACTCTCGAACAGCGCGCGCCCGTCGATCCCGCCGACCAGGGGGTCGATCAGATTCTCCGGATGCGGCATCAGCCCCAGCACATTGCGCCGCGGCGAATAAATCCCGGCGATGTCATTGCGCGAGCCGTTGGGATTGGCGTCCCCGCCGATCCGGCCCGCCGCGTCGCAATAACGGAAGGCGACGAGCCCCTCGCCCTCCAGCCGTGCTATGCTCTCGTCGTCGTCCTCGTAATTGCCCTCGCCATGGGCGATGGCGACTTCGATGATCTGGCCCTTGGCGTAATGGCTGGCGAAGGCCGTGTCGTTCCGCTCGACGCGCAAATGCTGCATTTTGCATACGAAGCGCAGATTGGCGTTGCGCATCAGCACGCCCGGCAGCAGCCCGCTCTCGCACAGAATCTGAAAGCCGTTGCACACGCCGAGCACCAGCCCGCCACGCGCCGCGTGGGCGCGCACGGCGTCCATGATGGCGGCGCGGCCGGCGATGGCGCCGCAGCGCAGATAATCGCCATAGCTGAAGCCGCCGGGCAGCACGACGAGATCGACGCCCGCCGGCAGCTCGTGGTCGTCGTGCCACAGCATCGCGGGCTTGACGCCCGTCGCCTGGGTGAGCGCGCGGGCCATGTCGCCCTCGCGATTGGAGCCGGGAAAGACGATGACGGCGGTTTTCATGCGAGCGCCGAATTAGAGTTCAATGGCGTAGTTCTCGATCACCGTGTTGGCGAGAAGTTTTTCGCACGCGGTGGTGAGATTTTGCCGCGCGGCGTCTTTGTCGGAGGCGGCGATCTCGATGTCGAAGACCTTGCCCTGGCGCAGGCTGGCGACGCCGGCAACGCCAAGCGAGCCGAGCGCGTGCTCAATGGCCTTGCCCTGCGGATCAAGCACGCCGCTCTTCAGGGTGACGATGATGCGGGCTTTCATGAACTCCATCCGGCGCGCGAGATTTTTCTTGGGTCAGTTTTTCTTGGGTTAGCGGCGCCGGCGGGAAAGCGCAAGTTTTTTGGGGGAGGGGCGCGTCCTTCTCCCGCCTGCGGGAGAAGGTGGCTCGGTGCAGCTGGGTCGGTTGAGGGCGCGTCGGCCGCGCCCGTATCGCCGCTCACAACATATGGATTAGATGGAGTATAAAGCATTAGGCAAAATGGTTTAGTGATCCGCATACAGAGATGTGGCCGAGCTCTAATAAAACAAAATTCCGCAACTAAATGTATATATCAAATATAGTCTATTGATAGACGGCTTCAAGCCTATGGCCGTCTGGGTCGACCACGAACGTTGCGCAGTAACTCGGTCCAAAGTCCGGGCGTAAGCCGGGCGCGCCGTCATCTGCTCCGCCCTCTGGGATAGCTGCTGCGTGGAACGCCTCGACGGCGTCACGACTCTCGGCGACAAAAGCCAAATGGAACCCGTGATCGATCCCTATCTCAGATTTCTGGCGCGCCTTCAAAGCAAATGGCTCTCTTCCGTTTGGCGTTCCATAGCCGACAGATCGAGGACCAGTGTAAACTCGGACATATCCGAGAGCGGCTAGGACGGCATCGTAGAATGCTATCGCGCGGGTAAGATCAGAGACTCCCACGGACAAGTGGCTAATCATTTTCCGCCTCCCAGCTTCAATGTCGGCGCATCACGAATAACGCATGGTGGGAGGTTCGAAAACAGCCTGCCGCCAGCCTCAAATTTCTTGCCGCTTTGTCTCACGGGCAAAAGCCCGCTGCTGCGGGTGATGAGCGGCTCGCCGTCCGGCGTCAGGCCCCATCGATCTGGATAGCTTGCGAACATGGGGCGGAAGCTATCACACGTAATCATGAATGCAGCGGAAGCCTTGTTTTCGCCCTGCATCGCGGGCGCCTGCGCGCAATTCATAGATCTTTGGCGTCTGAAGCGGCGCCATGAGCGGCACAAGATCCATTGTCGCAGGAGCCGCGCTTTTTCGCTGCCCCAAATTCCTGAACAGACGATAGCGCAAATATTCTTTGCGCTTCGCGGAACCCGAAGGATCGGCGTGCGTTTTCAATGAGCGGGGGGCGCGGCGACTGGACCTTTCGCGCCGAGATTAAGGCCGAAGTGGCCGATGCGGAATTTCAGTTCGCGATAATGGAGACCGAAGGATAATCTCGATTTGATGATAATCTCGATTTGATTTAGACACTGGAAGACGTCCGACGAAATTCGTTCAATCCGCGCGGCGGCGCGAGGCGTGCAATTGCCCGCCGGAACACGGCGCGCGCTTTCCGGGAAGCAGTTTTTGTCAGCCAGTCAGCTTTGGAGGCGCGGACATGACAGTCCTCATTCTTTCGGCGATTCCTGACGTCCACGCGCAGGCGGTGATGAATGCGCTGGCGGCGCAAGGCGCCAGCGCGGAGCTGCTCGATCTATCGGAGTTTCCAACGCAACTTGCGCCGTCGATTGCGTGCGAGGACGGCAAGCGCCGGTTCGAGTTCCGCCGGCGCGGCGGCGGCGCGCTCGACCTCGATTCCATCAGCGCGGTGTGGTGGCGGGGTCCGCAATCGTTTCGACCAACCGAGGGGATGGAGGAGGCGCATCGCCGCTTCGTGATCTCGGCGGCAATGAACGCCTTCCAAGGGCTCCATCAAGCCCTCCACGCCTTTTGGATCAACGAGCCCGCGCGCGACGCCATGGCGGCGCGAAAGCCTTATCAACTCGCGTTGGCTCAGAAGATCGGACTGGAAATTCCACTGACGCTGGTGGCCCATGATGTCGACGAGGCGCGCAGATTCCTGCGCAAGCACGAGGGCGAGGTGATCTACAAGCAGTTCATGGCGACGTCCGCGACGTGGCGCGAAACGCCCCGCTTGAAACCGGATGACGAATCCTTCGTCGAGGCGGCGGCGCATGGGCCGGTGATCTTCCAGCAACATGTGCCGGCTGTCGCGGATTTGAGGGTCATGGCGATTGGCAAAGAATTTTTCGCGGCGGCTGCGGATGTACGCGATGCGGTGCATCCGCAAGATGCGAGCATGAATCTCGACGCCAAATATGCGGCGCATGAATTGCCGCCGGAGATAAAGGCGAAGCTCGGCGCGCTGATGAAGCGGCTCGGTCTCGTTTACGGCGCCATCGACCTGCGGCTCACTCCCGAAGGGAGCTATGTTTTTCAGGAGATCAATCCCGCCGGGCAGTTCGTCTACATCGAGAATGCGACGGGGCAGCCCATCGCCGCGACGCTCGCGCGAACTTTGTCGACGAAACACGCCGCGTGAACTTTGGATTCCCGTCGCCCTGGCGGCGCATGTTTCTGGGGAGGCGCGCGCGTCCTTCTCCCGCCTGCGGGAGAAGGTGGCCCCGCGAAGCGGGGTCGGATGAGGGACGCCGCGGCTGCGTGCAAACGTCGGGCGGGCTAATGTAACGCGATGACCGAGCCTGAGCCCGACCTGATCGCAGACGTCACCCTCTATTCCACGGCGGATGGCGGACGGAAAGGCCCATTGCGTGGCGATCTACACGAATGGTTCGGATGTCCCTGCAAACTCCAAAAGAGCGACGAACAGGCTTGGGATTGTCGGTTTCTGATTAAAGGCTTGGTCATTCAGCCGGGTGAGACGCGACGGCTTGGCGTGGTGTTTCTTTCTCGCGAAATAGCGCTGCCCATGTTTGTTGGGGCTGGTCGGTTTTACCTATGGGAAGGCCGGATCGTCGGAGAAGCAGAGGTTGTGCAATCGGTGCGGAAGTCTTGACCATCCGGAGCAACGCAATGAGCGACATGAAACTGAGCGTCGGCGGAAAGCTCGAAGACGACGCCGCCGCCTTTGTCGACGCCTGGCGCCGCACGGAGCGCGGCGAATCCGTGCGCGAGCGTTTGCTGGCGCACGAGAGCCGGGAATTGCCCGCCAAGGTCATGACCGGCGAACGCTACAGGCTGCTCAAGCATCTGCACGCCTGTCCCGAACCGTCCATCGCCCTTCAGGACTCATCGGCGGACAAGCGAGCCGCAAGCGCCGCCTTCACCCGCAAATAAGAGAAGGGCGCGAGGCGCGTCGCGGCGTCGCCTGTCGCGGCGATGGCGTCCCGCAGCAGCGGCGCGATAAATCTGCGCTTGAGGAAGCGGTCGATCAGATGCAGCGCGGCGATCGAAATTCCCGCCGCCAGAAGAACCAGCGCATGGGAAGATCGCAGTTGCAGGACCGCATAGCCGAAGATCAGCGCCGGCAAATGGAACACGTAAAGCGGATAGGAGACGTCGCCGAGATAGTTCGCGAGGCTTTTCGCAGCGGCGGGAATTGCGAGGCGCCGCGCGACTATCAGCGCCGACAGCGTGAGCGCGTATGTGACGACGGCGAGCGGCTCCGGCGTGTTGGCGTCCAACATCATCAGCGGGACGCCGATCAGCGCAAAGCCGACGACAAGCGGGCTGCGCTCGCGCCACAATAAAAAGCCGAGCAGCCAGCACCACAGATAATTGAGCGCGTTGAACTTGCTGAGGACAAAATAGGCGACGCCCCAGTCGCTGTGTTTTGGCTGCGCGGAGCACACGAGAGAGACGGCGACAAGCGTCAGCAGAGAGCGCCGGTCGAGGCGCGCGAACAGCGGCGCGAGCAGGTAATAAAAGACCTCGATCGCCATCGACCATAGCGGTCCGTCGAACTGAATCGGCTTGACCGCGAAGGTTTGCAGGAAGACGAGATTTCCCGCCGCCGTCGCCCAGCCGAGGCTGTCGATCTCGCGCCCCGGCAAGCGCAGAAGGCCGCCGGTAAGAATCTCCAGCGTAAAGGCGAATATTACGGCGCAAAAATACAGCGGATAGACGCGCAGAAAACGCCGGCGGTAGAAGCCGTCGGCCTCGCGTTCGAGCGAGGCGGCGATCGAATAGCCGGAAATCAGCAGAAAGCCGACGACGGCGGCCTTGCCGCCAAAGGCGTCGAAGCCGGCGATCCATCCGTCGTGACCCGTGAACCAGGTCAAATGTCCGGATAATACAATAAAGGCGAGGAAAAAGCGCAGGATTGCAAGTATTTCCCAGCTTGTCTGCGTCGAAGACTGATTCACTCGCGCTCCTTGGGAAAGCCGGCGGGCAAATCAATCACGCCAATGTTAATTTTCCGGTTGGGTCGCCTCACGGCGGCGCAAGCCGCAGCTGCGCGATGGCGAAGGCGACCAGCGACGGGTGGGCGCGCAGCGGGCCGATCTCGACCGCGGCCATATTGGCGAGCGCTCTGGCGAGGTTTTCGGTGGGCTGGCCGTCGGCGGAAAAAAGGTGTAAATCTTGATCTGGACCGGAGGCGATCCCTTCGGCGATGTGCGTCGCATAATTAGCGATCCGCAGCATGTCGCCGGAGCAGTCGGAAAACGGCGCCGGCGACGCGTTTTCATGCGCGAAAATGCGTGTTTTGGGGGCCGTTTCGCTCGGCTGATGCGCGTTTTCGGCTGTCAAAATCGGGGTCGTCGGGGCCAGGCTGACGAGCCGCGTCTTCAGCGACGGCGTGCGGCGGAATCCCGCCCTTGGCCGGCCGCCGCGCAGATGCGTCGCCAGCCAGCGCGCGCGCACCGTGTTGAAAATGCCATGCGTCGCGAGGTTCGCGCCGAGCAAGCCGCGCGGCGCGGCTCCCATGGCGATCGGCCGCTGCGGCAACATCCTTGAAATTCCAAAGGAAACTCCCGCGCTCGCGGTGAACCCGCATTGCGCCGGCGCCCAGCGCGAGGCGATCTCCCGCGCCGTATGACGTTTGAAATCAACGTAATAGCGCCGCAGCAGCAGCGCCGCGACCGCCGCGCCCTCCTCGGCGCTGGCGAAGGCGACATGGCCGTCGGGGTCGGCGGCGATCTCGCCATTCCAGCCGGCGCGCTTTATGCACCAGTAATTGTTGAGCTTTACGCAACGCGGGGTCTGCCCTGGCGCCGTTCCCGCGAATTGCCGCAGCGCGCCGAGCGGCGGCAGATCGAGCGCCAGCGCGCTCTCCAATCGCCAATTGCCGACCGCGCGCTCCTGCGGCTGATAGGCGGGCGGGGCGGCCAGCGCCAGCAGCGGCGCCGGAGCCAGACGCAGTCGCGGCGCCTGCGGCGGGGCCGCCAGCGCCATCAGCAGCATCAGGGATTCGAGCATCATCGCAGCGGCGTCCGCCAATTATGCCAAGGCGCTGTTTCGCCTTGCAAAAAATTCAGTCCGCGTCGTCGGCTTCGTCGCGAAGGTCGGCCGGCGTCACGAAGCGGTGGAGGCGGGCCGCGCCCCTTGCGACCGCCGCCCAGCCGCCGCTCGGAAAATCCAGTATGGCCAGCGCCGCGGGCGGAAATTTGACGCGCATGCGCATGATTTCATTGGGATCGCCGGCGCCGGCCAACGCCTCGGCGAGCTCGCAGAAGCCGGGATTATGGCCGACCACCAGCATGGTCGTAACCTTTTCGGGCGATTGCCGGAGAATATCGAGGAGATGATCGACCGAGGCGGAATAGATCGTATTTTCAATAAGCTGCGTAATATGGACCGGAAAGGCCTCGAGCACGAGTTCGAGCGTCTGACGGGCGCGGCGGGCGTTGGAGGCGACGGCGAGCTCCGGCGTCATGTCCTGCGCGGCGAGAAACTCGCCGACGCGGCGGGCGTCCGCGAGGCCGCGGCGGGTGAGCGGCCGCTCGCGGTCGCCGCCCGCGGATTGCTGGGCGGCCTTGCCATGGCGAAGGAGAAGGAGTCTGCGCATGGGAATCTCTTAACATGCGATTCCGGCGCTCCGCACCTGCCCGCGCCAATAAATTACGGGGTAGGGGATAACTTCTAGCGGCGCTTTCGCCGAAGGCCGAGAATGCCGAAGCGATTTTGGGACGAACCGTCCGGCTGAGGCGGCCCGGCAGAAATCGAAAGCGGTCGAGCAAAATAAGTAATTGGCGTCATGTGACTGTAATTCGACTGTAATTCCACTACAACATGAACCCAGTCCCAAGGAGGACGCCCAACATGCAAGCGAAAGTCAAAAGAGTGAGCGCAGCCATTGCGAAGCTCCTTTTGCAGATGCCGACGCGGCATATGGAGCGTTAAAGCCGAATGACCGCCGTAACGCTGTGCGAGCGCGCACATGCGGCGCCAGAGCATCAAAAAGCTATGTTCGAGAAAGGGGGCGCCTGCGCAATTTTCTTCGCGCGGTGGGATTCCGGGGATTTCGGCGACACGATACTAATCACATAATTGGCGAGGCTCAATTTGGCTCCCGTCACGCGCCGCGCTGCGCCCGCATCGTCGTCGGCGGCTCGCCGCATCATGTCACGCAACGCGGCAATCGAAGGCCGAAGCGATTTTGGGACGAACTCTCCAGCCGAAGCGGCCCGGCAGAAAGCCGAAAGCCGAAAGCCGTCGAGCAAAATGGGTAATTGGCGTCATGCCACCGTAATTGTAATTCTATTGTATCGGCGTAATTCCCGCGTTGATCGCTCTCGCACGCGTGACGATGGAAAAACATGGTCGCAACGGTGCTGACGGCGTGAACCTGCGCGATGAAGCTCACTGAGTGCGTTAGCGCACGGCGGCGCCGCCATTCCTGGATAATATTTCGACGAAACGCGAACTCGCCCACGCCCTCCAGGCGCTAAGCCACCCTCCGCTTCACAGGACTCGTGAGCGATCACGAACATTGAAAGGAATGCAAATGTTTTCTCTAAACAAGATCGCGGGACGCGCGGCCCTGGCGGCTTTGGCGATGGCTTTGGCGCAAGGGGCGTGGGCGCAGGAGAACAAGATGAAGCTCTTCAAAGTGGTTACAGTAAAGGACGAGATCGTCATCGGTCTTTCCGACGCCGAACTGAAAACGCTCGGCGGCGCAGACGCCGGCGCGGTCGCCCACGCCATCGCGCAGAAGGGCGACATCACGGCTTGGCAATATAATGTCCATCGCGGAGCGAATGGCGAATTGCAGCAGGCTCCGACGGCGAAAATCGGCATTCTCGCCAATACATCGCTCCGAGTGGAGCCTTATACGACAACCTACGCTGTCGTCCCTCACGAATGAGGGCTCGGTTGAGGATCAAATCTCCGGGATTACGGTGATGTCATGGGATTACGGCGGCATGATACTCATTGCGTATTAAAAAGGCCGGAGCGATCTAGAGTAGAGCCGTCCAGCCGAAGCGACCCGGCAGAAAGCCGAAAGCGGTCGAGCAAAATGGGTAAGTGGTATCGTGTCGCCGTAATTCCGTAATTCCGGGGCCGGGGCATTATCCGCAATGTCGATGCAACCTACGGATTCCGCGGGCGTAATAAAAATCCGGGACCTGTGCCCCAAGCCCCTCACCCTAACCCTCTCCCCGCAAGCGGGGAGAGGGGACGCGTCACAGCAGTTCCGGCAGGCCGCGAAAAATCGCGTAGGCGCGGGTGATCGCTTTGGCTATCGACGGCGTCGCGTTGATCGGCTCGTAGTCCCAGCGCTCCGCCGCGCCGCTCCAGACCCGCACCGCGCCGAGCCGCTGCAATCTATGGAGATAATCGGCGACTCTGCGGCTCTTGCCGGTGGCCGCGAAGACATGGACGGGCGCGCCGGTCGCCACCGCCTCGCCCACCATGTTCACGCTGTCGGCGGTGACGACGATCGCCTCGGCCATGGCCAGCATGGACGGGTAGGGGTTGTCCCCCGCGCCGTCCCACAGCCAGCCGGCACCCTGTTGCAGCGCCGGCGCCAGTGCCTCGGCGACAAAGGGCGGGGTGCGCCGCGAGGCGGTGGCCATGACGCTAAAACCTTGCGCGTAAAGCGCCCGCACGACATCCGCCAGCGCCGCCGCGTCGGCGGGCGTCAGGCGGAAATGCCGGTTGTCGCCGCCGATCAAGAGCGCCGCGCGCGGCGCCGGCAGGGCCGCGACGCGCGGGTCGGGGTTTTCGCGCATGCGCGCGAGCAGGGCGGCGGAGATGCGGTTGGCGGGGGTAAGCGGCGTGAACACGGTCGGCCCGAACATGCCGTCATGCACGGGCGCGACGATGAGATCGGCGGCGCGCGGGCCATTGGCCGGCGCGTTGAGATAGACCGTGAAGACGGCGCCTTTCGACGCGCGCTTTATGCGCCGCAGATAGGGCAGGGTCCGCCGCCCGCAGGCGAGCGCAATGTCGGGCCAGGGCGGCGCGATGGCGCTGCCGGGCTTGCCCTCGGCCTCCAGCGGATCGAGCGGCCCGAACGGCGCGAGCGCCGCGTAGAATTTGCGCGGATGGATGTCGCGAATGTCGGGCGTCAGCCGCAGCGCCTCGGCGATCCCGAACATCTGCGCCTCATGCCCGGCGCGCCTGTCGGAGAGGATGCGCAGATTGAGCCTGGGCAGCGCAGCGAGCGCCTTGCCGTGTGGGGCGTCGGAGGGCGTTTCTGGCTGATCCATGTCGTTAGGCGACCGTCCAATCTTCGGTCCTCAGTCCCTCGACCCGACCGAACGCGCGGTCGTTCGTCGCGAGAACGGCGTCCGCGTCAAGCGCGTGCGCGGCGATCAACAGATCGAGCGGCGCCAGCGGCTTGCCCAGACGATCAAGCTCGGCGCGAATGGTTCCGTAACGCCGGGCCGTCGCGGCGCTCCAAGGCAGAACATCGACTCGTCGCAACAATTCGTCCACGGCGACATGGAGCCTCTCGGCGTGCGGGCGCTTAGCCAAACCGTGGCGCAATTCGCCTTCCGTGATGGAGGAAATGCACAGCGACGACATCGGCGCGGCGCGCACATGCCGCAAAACATTCTGATGCGCCTTGAGCAAATGACTCACGATATTAGTGTCGAGCATGACGCGCGTCATTCGCTAAAAGCTTTCCAGCGGGTCGCGATCCCGGCTGTCTTGCGCCCGCTCGTGTGCGTCGAGGAAATCGGCGGGAACCGCGCCGTTCTCGATCGCGGCGAGAAAATCGTCCCAGTCCGCCGGCTTGCGCGACAGGATCACGTCGCCGGTCTGCGGATCGCGGCGCACGAAAACCTCCTTGCCCTCGAAGCGAAACTCCGCCGGCAGGCGCACCGCCTGGCTGCGGCCATTGGTGAACAGCTTGGCGATTTGGCTCACGGCGGTTCCTCCCCAAGACGATATAGACCAAGATATATGCAGGGGGCGCGCGGATCAAGCTTCGCGCCGCCGGCCTCGCGATTTGCCGCGCGGCGCAAAGCGTGGATAAAGGGTCTCGCCGATACATGACGAGCGCGCCCGGCGCGGGCCTGGCTTTTGGGAGGAAGACGCATGAAAATCGACGCGGGACGCATTTGCGCGGGTCTTCTCTTCTGCGGGCTGATCTCGATGCCCGCCCGCGCGCTCGAAAAGTCCGACCTCGTTGACGTCATCGCGCAATGCGCCGCCTGTCATGGCGACGACGGAATCTCCAAGGATGTCGAGATTCCCAATCTCGCCGGGCAGCATGACCGCTATCTCGTGGAGCAGCTGAAAAACTTCCGCTCCGGCAAGCGGCCGCACAAGGAGATGCGTTATATGAGCCGCCACATCACCGACGAGGAGATCGAGGCCATCGCGCAATATTACGCGCAAATCCCGCATTGAGCGCTGGCGTGACGCTGCATCTGCAACTCTCGAAATATGCGCTGGTCGGCGTCGCCGCGTCGCTGGCGCATTATTCGGCGCTGATCGGGCTGGTCGAGCTTGGCGCCTGGCCGCCGGTGCCGGCGACGCTGGTCGGCTATGTCGTCGGGGGCGTCGTATCTTACAGGCTCAACCGCCGCCACACCTTTGGCAGCGACCGCCCGCATGGCGAGGCGGGCTGGCGCTTCGCGCTGGTCGCCTTCCTCGGCTTCTGCATCACTTTTCTGCTGATGAGCCTGTTCGTGAACCGCTTCAATGCGCCCTATCTGCCGGCGCAGATCGTCACGACTGTCATGGTGATGTTCGTGTCCTTCTTCGCCAACAAGCTGTGGACGTTCGGACGCGCCGCGGGGTTGTAGCGCGCGCCTCACGACGGCGCGCGGCGAAGGACGGTCGCGGGATCGTTTCTGTCGTCGCGCCAGGCGGGATGATGGAAGTGAACGACATGATCGCCGTTGAACGAGGCGACCGCATTGTCGAAGCTCAGGAGGCCGATGCGCCGCCAGTTCATGAACGTGCGCTTGGTGTAGCCCAGCAAGGTGAACTCCGTCCCGTCGTCGGTCGTTTCGATGTGGAACGAGAGTTTGCGTTTGGGCTCGGGATCGCCCTTGTCGAACATCTGGCCCAGCACTTCGTCGCGGATGTCGAGATTGTCGCCTTCGACCTTCGGCGTGTCGTCGGTCATCAGCAGGCGCATATAGGCCGGGGATTTCGTCGGCTCCAGCGGCGGCTTGCCGAGTTCGGCGATCTCGTAGAGCTGGCGCTGGTTGGCGATTTTGTCGGTGATCGTGAACACAATCCCGGCCATCAACACGACCGGCAGGCCGACGACGCCGGCGCGCGTCAGCGTGACATCGGGCGCGTTGCGCAGCTCGGCGTCGTTGATATAGCGCGTATTGTCGCCGCAAATGTCCTCCTGCGCGACGAAGCCGGCGGGGCGCAGCGGCTCGGCGTGATTGGGGTCGGTCGTTGGATAGATCTTGCCGGCGAGCCCCATCGAGCGGCCTTCTTCGCCGCGATCGGGCTTCGAGGCCGAATAGCGGGCGATCACCAGCGCCTGCCTGCCCTTGGCGAAATAGCCGGAATAGCCCGTGTCTTCGGTGATCTCCCACCGCCCCGTCAGGCAGACGCCGTTGGGATGGACGATGCGGCGAAAGCCCTTCCTGTCCGGCCCCCAGCGCAAATCGGCGCGGGAGTCGACGATGCGCGCCGCCGCCTGGCCAAAGAGATAGTTTTTGCCGAAACTCAAAATCCCGCGCAGCACGCCGGCTAGCGTGGTCTGATAGACGGGGATCGGCGGCTCGCCCGCGCCGCCCCAGATTTTCTGGTAAGGATTGGCGAAGATCACATCGCGGACGTCGGCGTAGCGCGAGCCCTTATAGGCGGCGTCCTCGGCGTCGAATTTCTCGATTCCATAGGCGTTTTGATCCAAATCCTCGTGATCCACGATATCTCCCCCAATCATTTGGTCGTCGGAATGCGTCTCTCGTCTCGAACGCGAATGATAGCCCGTCCCGGCCTTACGCGCATCCGTTGTTTGGCGGGGCGCGCTTGCTTCGGCCCGCCGGTTAACCCCGGAAGGCTCGGACCCTTTTTCGAGAATACGTGTTGACGCCCGCCGAAAGCGTCTGCTACTTGCCCGCCTCAAGGACGGCGCAACTCTTTGCGCATCAAAAGGATTGGCGACTGCGACCGCCGCAAGGGCGCGCCGGCCGCAACCAGTTCGTTTCGCCATCTCGCGTGGGAATCGTTCGACCCGACGATCGCCTCGATCCGAATGAATTTCCAGTAAGCCTCGCTGGACGCATGAACATGTCACGATGGAGTGCGCTCTTGGAACGTCGCCGGGGAAACTGGTGGCGTCATCAAAAACTCCCGTGCTCGCCATCACCGGCGAGCGCGCAGTCGGTTTTCGCGAAATTGCGGAGATCCGGGGCGCGGCGGACCATCGTTCAAATCGATAAAAAGAAGGACGAGGACGAGGACGAGGTTCTTCTGTCAACGGCGGCTCTTGGCTGGGCAAGCCTGGGCGCCCTCTTGGGACTGTTTTTCGGAGCCGCCACCGTGGGTTTTCCCATTTGCATCTCCAGCACGGTCATCGGCGGGATTTTCGGCGGAGTCCTTGGAAGATATTTGCGTTGAGCGGTTGACCCGGGCGAGGCCTCTTCGTCAGCCGCTTTTGAGGCGGCGGCCGGCTGCATAGCGGTAGGCGGCGAAGCAGCCCCCGACGAGGACGAGCCCCGCTACGCCCGTCACCGCATAGATTTCCATCGGCTCCCACAGGCCGGCCGTGAAATGGTGGCGGCCGGTATATTTCTTCGTCCCGTCGTCGCTCGAAAGTTCGACGAACAGGATATAGGCGCCGGAGTTCTTGAAGCTCGTGTCGAAATTGACCATTCCGTTTCGGTGTTTCTCCGGCGCGAGACGGAACACCAGATCGCCGTCCGGGTCTTCCTCGCCGTCGTTCTTGCCTTGGTCGCGCAGGATGCGGATGTCCCAGATCATGTCGCGCAATTCATTGTCCGGCGCGTCCAGCGCGATGACGGCGGGCCCGGCGTCCGGTATCGCGTCGCAAAACCGCTCGATCGTGCTTTTGGGCTGCGACGCCACGAATTTCATCTTCTTCGCGCCGAGGTCGATCGGACAGTCCGGGTCGTAATAGTGCCATCCGCCCTTCGCGAGGGCGGGCCGCGCCGCCAGAGCCGAGAGCGCCGTCAGCGCGATGAGCAAAACAATCCTTACGCCGCTATATGCCCGCATTCGTCCGATCCATGTTGGAAGCTGTTTTCGCGCCGGCCGCGATGCGCGCCTTTAACCGAAATCCTCTGGACCGGCTACCGACGAGCCCTGATCCGCTCCCGTTCGGTCGATCCGGCAAACGCGCGTACGATGCGGAGGCCGGCGGCGCTTTTTCAGAAGCGGGACGCCGTAAGCCATCCAGAAAGCGAGCCAGGCCCCGATTTTCAGAAAATTGTAGCCGCCCGGGACCGAAAGCCCGATAGTTATATAAATCAACGCGAATAGGGAAAGAACCAGAAAAAGCCTTCGCAACTGATCGTTCATCGTCGAAATCCTCGATGGAGGCCAAAATGGCGACTACAGCATTTTAGATAGTCGTCGCCGCCAATTGCGCAAGCGGTCGCCCTCAACACTTTTTTAGGATTTTGCGAACATCGCGCGCGCCGCCGCCGCCGCCGGTTGACAGGCGCGCCGCCCTTGCCGTTAATTGGCGCCGTGGTTATTTGAGCCGGCCGGCTTGCCGCCACGTTAAACAAGGCGCTAAAAGGCCGGGTCTCCTAGAGGAAACCCGCTGTTTTTCGCCCTCAAGGAGAAGCCATGTCCTCCGCGCCCGATTCCAAACGCCGCCCCCTGAAGCCCGCGACGCAGCTCGTGCATGGCGGGACTATGCGCTCGCCGTTCGGCGAATTGTCCGAGGCGCTGTTTTTGACGCAAAGCTTCGCCTATCCGACCATGCAGGCCGCCGAGGCGCGGTTCAAGGGCGACGATCCCGGCTTCATCTATTCGCGCTTCTCCAATCCGACCGTGGCGATGTTCGAGCAGCGCATGTGCCTGCTGGAAGGCGCCGAGGCCGCTCGCGCCACCGCGAGCGGCATGGCCGCCGTCACCGCGAGCCTGTTGTCGCAGGTCAGGGCGGGCGATCATGTCGTTGCGGCGCGCGCGCTGTTCGGCTCCTGTCTTTACGTCGTCGAGGAGCTGCTGCCGCGCTTTGGCGTCGCGACGACGCTGGTCGAGGGCGCCGATCTCGCGCAATGGAAAAGCGCGCTGCGCAAGGAGACCAAGGTGCTGTTCCTGGAGACGCCGACCAATCCGGGGCTCGAGGTCTACGACCTGAAGGCGCTGGCCGATCTCGCCCACGAGGCGGGGGCGCGGCTCGTCGTCGACAATGTTTTCGCGACGCCCATGCTGCAACGGCCGTTCGACTTCGGCGCCGATATCGTCGTCTATTCGGCGACCAAACATATCGACGGGCAGGGCCGGTGTCTTGGCGGGGTGATTCTCGCCACGCAGGCGTTGATCGACGAGAATCTGCATAATTTCCTGCGCCAGACCGGGCCGGCGATGTCGCCCTTCAACGCCTGGGTGATGCTCAAGGGGCTGGAGACGCTGCCGCTGCGCGTTGCGCAGCAAGTGTCGAGCGCTGCGAAAATCGCCGATTTTCTGGCGGCGCAGCCCGGCGTCGCGCGCGTGCTCTATCCGTTTCGCGCCGATCATCCGCAGGCCGCGCTGGCCCGCCGTCAGATGAGCGGCGGCGGCACGCTGATCAGTTTCGAGGTCGCCGGGGGCAAGGCGGCGGCCTTCGCGCTGGCCAATGCGCTGGAGATCGTCAAAATCTCCAACAATCTCGGAGACGCCAAGAGCCTCGTCACCCATCCCGCGACGACGACGCATCAGCGCCTGACGCCGGAAGCGCGCGCCGCGATCGGCATAAGCGACGGGCTGCTGCGCCTCTCTGTCGGTTTAGAGGATTGCGACGACCTGATCTACGATCTTGAATGCGGCCTGTCCGCCGCGCGGGCGGGCTGATCCCTCTCCCCGTAAACGGGAAGAGGGAGCCGCGAGCTTTAAGGAGAAGTCGGCATGGCGCGGTCCGCCAACGTTCCGGGCGCGAGGCGCCAGGAACATGCGCCATGCCGACTTGGCTGGGCCGCCCTCATTGGGCGCGACGGCGCCGCAGGGCCTGCGGGGAGGGGGCAGGCGTGCGGCGAGGGTCGTCCCGGGAGGCCCGGCGTTCTTGAAATTCATCTGGTCGCCGCCTTGCGCAAGGCGGCGTAAAGCGCGCCGCGCCGCGGGGGGTGGCCGGCGGATCGATGGAGCATCGGCGAAACCTTAGATCGCGCCGAAGCCGCATCGCCCGAAGCGCGCGCGGCGCTCCAGATCGATCAGCCGGACGGTTTGCTTGCGCGACGCCGAGCCTGCCTCAGCGGCGGCGTTTCGCGACAATGCGCGGCTCACCGCCTCGGCGCCCGGCGGCGGCGGAGCCGCGTCGGTCTCCGCGAATAAGCTTTCGGCGCGCAATTTGTTCAAGCGGTCCAAGCCGCTGGACGCATCGGCGGCTTCCGCCCGCCGGGCGTTGGCCTTGAAGGAAGGCATGGAAATTCTCCTGTTCACAATCGCAATGGAAGTGTGAAGACAACCGCAACGGAGCCTTCTCGCCATACTGTACAGACGAAGGTGGCGGCGAGGCGGCGCCAAAGCGGCGATATGTCAGGAGTATTGCGGCGGAGCCCGGGGCTGATGCGAGGTTTCGTCGCGCGCCGTCGGGGAGGCGCGGTCCTCCGCCGTCCAGGGGGAATAGAGCCACTGAACGGGCGTCAGGCCGACTTCATGGACGGTCGCGCCAAAGGGCGCCGCGCCGTCGCAAGACAATTGACAAAATGCGCAACTGCCGCCGTGGCGTTCGGGCAGGCCGGGCGATTGCTGCTGGCCGGTCGCGAAGTCCGAAGCGGTCTTCAAACAAATCTGGAAAACGGTCTTGGTCGAGTCGGGGTGCGTTCGGGCGACGTTCGCAGCCGCCGGCGAGAAGACCTGAACGGCCAACGCCAGCGCGACGAACAAAGGACCGAACCAGCTGCGCCGCATGGGCTCCGACCACTAGAACGACAGCGCGAGGCCGCGCTATCCCGGGCGCACTTTACTCCACCTGCGCGCGAGAGCAAGTTTTTCCGTGCGATGGCGGCAGGAGCTCGGCGCGGCCATCCGCTCCTTCGGTTTTCGAGCCGGAGCGGTTGTGCGGAGCGCAAAAAGGCCCGCCACACGAAAATTGCCGCGCGGCTTGTTTTCCGCGCGGCGCCTTCGATTCAAAGCCCAGGCGGGCGACGCCGCCTGGCGTTGCGGCCTCTGGTCAGGGAACGAAAAGCGCGCCGGCTCTGTTCAACACCAGTTCGTTGACATAACCGGTTCTGCCGCCGACATCCACTCGGCACCAGCTGTGCCGCCATCCTTTCACGCAGCCCAAGGAATCGACCTGCGTCCCCGCCGGAATCCTGGCGATCACCGGCCATTTCCGACCTGGACCCGAACGCACATAGGCGGTGTCCGAGGCGACGAGGGGCGCAATGATGACGCCGAGTCCGGAAGCGGAAGGCGCCAACGTCCCGGCGTGAAGATAGCCGGTCTTGTTTTCGTATTGCACATGGCACCAGTCGTGTTCCCAGCCTGGTCCGCAGTTCAGGACGTCCACCTGCGCCTCGGCCGGAATAAGCGCGACCACAGGCCACCCTGGTCCCGGACCCGTACGCAGATATGCGGCGTCCCCAACGGCGCGGGGCGCGGCGCCGGCGCTCCCGACGCAAATGGCCATCGCCGTCCCGGCCAAAGCGAATAAAAGTTTTGAACGCATAGCGACCTCCCTCAACGAAAATGTTTTCTTAACCGACTGTTGCGTAACGCGCGGAATGGCTCTTGGTTCCTGCGACTGGCGCTGAACCGGCCAGATCGCCGTGCGGCAAATCGGCCGACGGCCGCAAAAATGAACTTCCCTTTCTGCGCGCGCGTTCTTAAACTAAAGCGCATGTACATCGCCATCACCAACGACATTCAGGTCACAGCGCTGCCGGACTTCCTGTTGGAGCGCTCCGATCCGGCGCAGAACCGCTATTTTTGGTCCTACACGATCGAGATCGCCAATCTCGGCCGGGTGCGGGTGCAATTGCTGTCGCGTCATTGGGTGATTATCGACGCCAACGGCCGGCGCGAGGAGGTGCGCGGCGATGGCGTCGTCGGCGAGCAGCCGGTGCTGGAGCCGGGCGAAACATTTCGCTATGTCTCCGGCTGCCCCCTCGCCACGCCCTCCGGGATGATGCAGGGCAGCTACCGCATGGTCACCGACGCCGGCGAGACCTTTGAAATCGAGGTTCCCGCATTTTCGCTCGACAGTCCCCTGTCGCGCCCGACGCTGAACTAACGCCCATGAGCAGGCTCGAAGCGGCGATCGACCTCACGGCGCGTCTCGTGGCCTTCGACACCGAGAGCGCGAAGACCAATCTGCCGCTGATCGCGGCGGTCGAGGATTATCTTCGCGAGCAGGGCGTGGCTTTTGCGCGCGTCCCCAACGCCAAGGGGGACAAGGCGGCGATTTTCGCCACCATCGGGCCCAATGTCGCGGGCGGCGTGGTGCTGTCCGGCCACACCGACGTGGTTCCCGTCGCCGGGCAGGACTGGACCGCCGACCCCTTCGCGCTTCGGCGCGTGGGCTCGCGGCTCGTCGGGCGCGGCGCCGTCGATATGAAGGGCTTCGACGCCGTATGCCTCGCCATGATCCCCGAGTTCAAGGCCGCCGCGCTGGAGCGGCCGATCCATATTCTGCTCAGCTACGATGAGGAGACCACCTGCCTCGGGCCGCTCGACGTGATCGCCCGCTTTGGCGTCGATCTGCCGAGGCCGGCGGCGGTGATCGTCGGCGAGCCCACCTCGATGCAGGTCGCCGACGCCCATAAGAGCGTCTCCACCCATGTCACGCGGGTGCGCGGCTTCGAGATTCATTCGGCCAATCTGCACAAGGGCGTCAGCGCCGTGCATATGGCCTGCCGGCTGGTGACCGAGTTGGAGCGCATCAGCGACGACTTTCGCGCCGAGGGCGATCCCAGCGGGCGCTTCGATCCGCCCTTCTCCAGCGTGCATGTCGGCGTGATCGCCGGCGGGACGGCGCGCAACATCGTGGCGCGCGATTGCATGTTCCAGTGGGAGTTTCGCGGCCTGCCGGGCGTCGCCTCCTCCTCCGCGCGCGAACGGCTCGAGATCTTCTCGCAAGCCTTGTTTGAGCGCGCGTCCAGGGACCATCCCGGCACGGGCGTAGAAACCATCACCGAGACCGACGTGCCGGGGCTGGCGCCGGAGCCGGGCTCGGCGGCGGAGCGGTTGGCGATGCGGCTGGCCAAGGCCAACCGGACCATCGCCGTCCCCTACGCCTCGGAGGCTGGCCAGTTTCAGCGCGCCGGGGTTCCGACCGTGTTGTGCGGCCCTGGCCGCATCGACGAGGCGCACCAGCCCGACGAATTCGTCGAAATAGGCCAAATTTCCGCGTGCATCGAATTTATGCGCGGCTTGGCGCGGGAGCTGTCCGCGTAAGGCGGCTTGGCCAGCAAATGCGAACCTGAAGACTCGCGCTCCTGAAAGCCGCGCCTTGGACCGCGAACCTTCAGGCCCGCTCTCGAAAGCTATCCCTCTCCCCGAAAAGCGGAGAGAGGGAGCTGCGCGTTCTCAGCACACCCATACCCAGCGGCCGTACCACCAGCTCCAGCAGCCGCCGCCGTAGCCGTAATAGCCGCCCCAGCCGCCATAGCCCCAGCCGCGACCGTAGCCATAGCCGCGACCATAATAGCCGCGGCCGCCCCAGCCGCGACCGCCGCCGTGCCACCCGCCGCCGCCGCCATGCCACCCGCCGCCGCCGCCATGCCATCCGCCGCCGCCGCCGCGTCCTCCTCCCCTGGCCTCCACCGCCGTGGAAAACGTCAGTGAGCCGACAAGCGCTGCAATCGCCGTCAAGGCCGTAATTTTGCGTAACATGAGCGTTACTCCTGGTTGACTTCCGACCCTCGTTCGGACCCGTTAAAATCCCGCCCGTCCTTCCGACAGGGACAACCACGCCGACCCGACTCCCCGAAGGGCGTTCAGGCCCGCTTCCTTCGCAAGCTCCCCAAATACAAACGCGAAATGTGAAACATGCGTTCCCCGTCGCCGCAAATTGTTTCGCACAAGCTTGTGGCGTATTTGGGTCGGCGGGCGCGAATTTTGGCGGATTTGATCGCCCGAGGCGCCGCGAAGTCACGCGGCGGCATTGCTTTCGCAAGTCGAGCGGCTATAGTCCGCGCCCATTCGCAGGGCCGAATCCGGCCGTGTTCGCTCGCGCCTGCCCCAGGCGCTTCGAAAAAGAGATCGCAAGATGAAACTGATCCCGGAAGCCATGGCGCAGACAGAACAGGCCCCGACCTCCGACGCGCCGCCGCCGGCTCCTCCGGCCGCCCAGACCACGGACGCACCGGCGCCGTCCGCCGCGCCCGCGACGCCAGCGACATCCGCTGCTCCTGCGACATCCGCCGCGCCGGCTCCGGCGGTCGGCAAAGGCGCGACGACGGCGACCACGACCCAGCCGAATCCGGAGGCGCCGCCGGTCACTCTGCCCGACCTTTTCGCCCAGATCATCCCGGTTCTGGTGGTCATCGGCATCGTCTATCTGATCGTGCTGCGGCCGCAGCAACGCGCGGCGAAGGCGAAAGAGGCTCAGCTGCGGAACGTGCGGCGCGGCGATGTCGTGGTCACCTCGAGCGGCCTCATCGGCAAGGTCACGAAGTCCATTGACGACGTCGAATTCGAGATCGAAATCGCGCCCAACGTGCGCAGCCGCATGTTGCGCACCGCCATCGTCGAGGTTCGCTCGAAGGGCGAGCCGATCAAGGACGCCCCGCCGCCCAAAAGCTGACGCGGGCGGGCCGACGATCTCGGCTCCGCGCGACCAGGACCTCATCCCATAGCAATAGGGCAAGCAATGCTGCGTTTCGCCAAATGGAAAATCGTCGCGATTCTGGCGATGACGTTCTCCGCGATGCTTGTTGTCGCGCCGAGTCTGCTGTCGCCCGCGCATTACGAGGCGCTGGCGGCTCGGCTGCCGGATTGGGCGCGGCCCGCGACGATCGTGCTCGGTCTCGATCTTCAAGGCGGCTCCAATGTGATGCTGGAGGTCGACAAGCCCTCCGTGATGCATACGCTGGTGATGAATCTGCGCGACGACGCGCGGCGGGTTTTGCGCGAGGAAAAAGTCGCGATGACCGGCGGCATAGGCCAGCAGGCGCGCGGCGTGCAATTTCGCGTGCCTGACGCCGCCGACCGCGCCAAGATCGTCCCCAAGCTGAAAGCGCTGGCCTCGGGCTACACCAACCGGCTCGGCGCCGGCGCGCCGCCGCTCGAAGTCGACGACGACGGCGACGGCATCGTGCGGGTCAGCGTGACCGATGTCGGCCTCACCGAAAAAGTCCGCCGCGCGGTGGATCAGTCGATCGAAGTGATCCGCCGCCGCGTCGACGCGCTCGGCACGAGAGAGCCGAGCATCCAGCGCCAGGGCGACGACCGCATCATCGTGCAGGTGCCGGGTCTGCAAGACCCCGAACAGCTGAAGACGATTCTCGGCCAGACCGCCAAACTCGAATTCCGTCTCGTCGCCGATCCCGGCCAGCCGCCCTCCGAAACAGAGGAGATGGAGCAGACCGACCAGACCGGCAAGGTCGCCATCGAGCGCCAGGTGATGGTGCAGGGCGAGGATCTCACCGACGCGCAGCCCGGCTTCGACCAGCGCGGCGGCGAGCCCGTCGTGAACTTCCGCTTCAATATTCGCGGCGCGCAAAAGTTCGGCGAGGTCACGTCGAAGAATGTCGGGCGGCTGTTCGCCATCGTGCTCGACAACAAGGTGATCTCCGCGCCGCGCATCCTGACGCCGATCACCGGCGGCTCCGGGCAGATCTCCGGCCATTTCACGGTCGAACAGGCCAATAATCTGTCGATCCTGCTGCGCGCCGGCGCCTTGCCGGCCAAGCTCAATATCGTCGAGGAGCGCACGGTGGGGCCGGGCCTCGGGCAGGACTCGATCGACGCCGGCAAGCGCGCCGCCTATGTCGGCGCGACGCTGGTGGTCATCTACATGCTGATCACTTACGGCGTGTTCGGCGTGTTCGCCAATCTCGCGCTGTTCGTGCACGTCGCCTTCATCTTCGCGGGCCTCGTGCTCCTGGGCTCGACGCTGACGCTGCCCGGCATCGCCGGCATCGTTCTGACGATCGGCATGGCGGTCGACTCCAACGTGCTGATCTACGAGCGCATCCGCGAGGAGCAACATGCGGGACGCTCGATTCTGGCGTCGCTCGACGCCGGCTTCAACCGCGCCTTCGCGACCATCGTCGACTCTAACGTGACGATGTTCGTCGCGGCGGCGATCCTCTATTTTCTGGGGGCCGGCCCGGTGCGCGGCTTCGCCGTGTCGCTGGCGCTCGGCATTCTGACCAGCATCGTGACCGCCGTGACCATGACGCGCATGATGATCGCCGTCTGGTATCACCGCGCGCGTCCGACGCGCTTGCCGATTTAAGGGGCCACAACGAATGAAACTCCTGCGCCTCGCCCCGGAGAACACCAAATTCCCGTTCATGCGGTTTCGCCGCGTGAGCTATCCGCTGTCCGCAACGTTGTCGATTATCGCGGTGTTGCTGTTCGTCTTCGTGCATATGAATTTCGGCATCGATTTCGCCGGTGGCACGGTGATCGAACTGCGCGCCAAGGGCGGGTCGGCCGAAGTCGGCACGCTGCGCACGATCGCCGAAAAGCTCAATCTCGGCGACATCGAGGTGCAGGCTTTCGGCACTCAGTCCGACGCGACGATGCGCTTTGGCCTGCAGCCCGGCGGCGACGTAGCGCAGCAGGCGGCGGTCGAGCGCGTGCGCGCGGCGGTCGAGAATGATTACGAACTGCGCCGCGTCGAAGTCGTCGGGCCGCGCGTCTCGGGCGAATTGGTGCAGTCGGGCACGCTCGGCGTGGTGCTGTCGATCGTCGCGGTGCTGGGCTATCTGTGGTTCCGCTTCGAATGGCAATTCGCGGTGAGCGCCGTCGTCGCGACGATGCACGATCTGTTGCTGACGGTCGGATTCTTCGCGCTGACGCAGCTCGAGTTCAACACCACCTCGATCGCCGCCATTCTGACCATCGTCGGCTATTCGCTGAACGAGACCGTCGTCGTGCTCGACCGTATTCGCGAGATGATGCGCAAATACAAGAAAATGAGCACGGCGCACATCATCGACATGTCGATCAACGCCGTGCTGCCGCGCACCATCATGACCGCGACGACGGTGTTTCTCGCGCTGTTGTCGCTGGCGATTTTCGGCGGCCAGGTGATCCGCTCCTTCTCGCTGGCGATGATCTGGGGCATCGTCGTCGCGACTTATTCGTCGGTGTTCATCTGTTCGCCAATGCTGATTTATCTCGGCCTGCGCAGCGAGGACAGCGACCGCGCGAAAACCTCCGACGACGAGCCCGCTTCCGCGGCCGCGACGTCCTCGGCGAAGGCGTCGAAACCTTCCGGCAAGCGCGCCAAACCGTCCACCGCCTGAGCGCCCTGTCATGACGAAGGCCGAAGGCTTCGTTCCCGGACGCCACAGGATCGACGACTATGGCGGCGGCGGCTTCCGCTTCGCGGAGATGTCGCATCGCGGTTCGATCATCGCGACGGCTTCGGGCGTGCGCGCGCTGCCGCTGGTCGCGGCGAAGGAGATCGACGCCGCGACGCTCGATCTCGTGCTGAGCGACCCCGCCGGCCGCGTTGATCTGCTGATCGTCGGGACCGGCGCCGATCTCGCGCCGCTCCCCGCCCCGCTGCGCGCAAAACTGCGCGCCGCCGGCGTCGGCTGCGAGACGATGGCGACGGGCGCCGCCGTACGGACCTACAATATGCTGTTCGACGAAGACCGGCGTGTGGCCGCGCTGCTGATCGCGGTTTGAGATGAGCGCTCCCGCCGATCCGCGCGGAGCGGAGCTCGCCCGGCATTACGCGCTGTGCGAGGAGATGCTGCGCGAGCGCGACCGCGATCTATGGCTCGCCGCCTTGTTCGCGCCTTCCGAGCGGCGCCCGCGTCTTCACGCGCTGCACGCCTTCGCGCTGGAGATCGACGACGTGCGGACGAAGGTGACGCAGCCGCTGCTTGGCGAAATGCGTCTGCGCTGGTGGGCCGACACGTTCATTGCCCCGGGCGGGGAGGGGGCCGCCGCGCATCCCGTCGCCGACGCGGTGATGGACACGATCGCCGCGCATGGGCTCTCGCAGGAGGAGTTTGCGGCCTTTCTCGATGCGCATGTCGCCGACCTCTACGACGATCCCGTCGAAACGACTGCGGCGCTGCTCGCCTATTGCAGCGCGACCGCCGGCGCCGTGCTGCGCTGGAGCGCCGCGGCGCTTGGAGCGACTCTTGGCGCGCAAGAAAACCCCGAGGCGCGGGGCGCGCTGGAGGACGCCGGGGCGGCGCTGGGGCTGACGCGCATCCTGCGCCGGCTGCCGCTTGGCGGCGGGCAGTTCCTGCCGCTCGATCTCCTCGCCCGTCACAACGTTCCGCCGCAGGAGGCGCGCGCCGGCGTCGACTCGGGCGCTCTGCGCGCGGCGCTGGGCGAGCTTCGCGCGCTGGCGCTCGCCCGCTTCGAGGCGGCGCGTAAGGCCGCGCGCGAAAAAGAGCTGGACGAGGCGACGCGGACCGCTTTGCTTCCCGCCGCGACCGTCCCGCTTTATCTGGAGCTTATGGGGCGGCGGGACTATAACCCTTTCCATCAGTTCGCCGAGCCGGCGCCCTGGCGGCGGCAATGGCGCCTCTGGCGCGCCGCGCGCGCGGGACTTTGACGCAAGACGGACCAACGCAAAACCCGCAGCCGGAGCCAAGCGATGCCGCAGAAGATGGAGGATGATTTCGGCGAGGCCGCCCGGCATTTGCGGGTCGACACGCTGGTCATGCTGCGCTGGTCGGCCATCATCGGCCAGACCGTCGCGCTGATCTACGTCTATCACTATCTGAAATTCGATTTTCCGATCGGCCTGTGTTTCGTCGCCGTCGCCACTTCGACGGCGTTGAACATCGCGCTGCGGGCCGGCACGCCGCGCAGCTTTCGGCTCGACGACAGCGAGGCGGCGGTTCTGCTGGCCTTCGACATTCTGGAGCTGGCCGCGCTGCTGTATCTGACCGGCGGCGTCGTCAACAGTTTCGCCATGCTGTTTCTGGCGCCGGTGATGATTTCGGCGGTGTCGCTGCCGCGCAAGTTGACGCTGCTGCTCGGGATATTGATGGTCGCCGCGGCGACTCTGCTGACCGTGGAATATCTGCCTCTGCCCTGGCGCGCCGACGAGCCTCTGCAGTTTCCCTTGCTTTATCGCCTCGGCGTTTGGGCCGCGCTGGTGCTCAGCGCCGCCTTCGTCGGGCTTTACGCGGCGCGCGTCTCGGACGAGGCGCGCCAGCTCGCCGGCGCGCTGTCGGCCACCGAACTGGTGCTGGAGCGCGCGCAGCATCTCACGCAGCTCGACGGCCTGGCGGCCGCCGCCGCGCACGAACTGGGGACGCCGCTGGCCACAATCACGCTCATCACCTCCGAATTACAGAAGATGGCGCCGGACACCGCGCCGGCGATGAAGGAGGATCTGGCGCTGCTCGCCCAGGAGGCGCGGCGCTGCCGCGAAATCCTGCGCAAGCTGAACTCGCTGGGGACGCAGGAAGCGCATGTGCTGAATGTGCTGACGATCGGGACGCTGATCGAGGAAGTCGTCGAGCCGTTGCGCGATCAGGAGGTGGAGGTCGTCGTGACCAACGAGGGCCCGGCCCCCGCGCCGCTTTGCGCGCGCAACCCGGGCATTTTATACGGCCTCGGCAATCTGGTCGAAAACGCGGTCGATTTCGCCAAGACCACAGTTCGGATCGATACGCGCTGGACGCCTTTATACGTCAGCATCGCCATCCAGGACGACGGGCCGGGTTTCGAGCCGAGAATATTGGATCGGGTCGGCGACCCTTACGTGAGCGGCGACAACTCGGTGCGGCGCGTGAAGGCCGATCCAGACGCGGGACTTGGCCTCGGGCTGTTCATCGCCAAGACTTTGCTGGAGCGCTCGGGCGCCATGGTGGAGACGGGCAATGTCGACCCCCCGCGCAGCGGAGCGCGGGTCACCGTAACCTGGCCCCGCGCCGCCTTCGAACGGCGCACGCAGGCTTGAACCGGGCTTCCACGCGCCCGCGCGCTTTTACCAATATTGCGCCGCATCAACGGTTTCGCTTGCGCGGCCCGTAAAACTCTGCAAACGGCATTTTTTGCCGTTCCGGGCCAATGCGGCTAAAAAGAGATGATAAAGGTCAAATGGGGATGGGGCGCATGACGGTCGAAGACAAACAGGACGCAGATCACGACGACGCGACGGACATTGAAGACGGCGGCGAAGCCCTGGAGCCGCCCAGCGAGTTGACGCTGCTGATCGTCGACGACGACAGGCCGTTTCTCAATCGCCTGGCGCGCGCGATGGAGGCGCGCGGATTCGCGGTGGAGGTGGCCGAGTCGGTCGCCGACGGCCTCGCCGCGCTGGAGCGGCACGCGCCGGCCTTCGCCATCATCGACATGCGCCTTGGCGACGGCAATGGCATCGACGTCATCTCGGAACTGAAGGCGAAGCGGCCCGACGCGCGCGGGGTGATCCTCACCGGCTACGCCAATATCGCCACCGCCGTGACGGCGGTGAAGCTCGGCGCCTTCGACTATCTGGCGAAGCCTGCCGACGCCGACGAAATATACCATACGCTGATGGCCACCCACTCCGACAAGCCCGACACCGGCGAGAGCACCATGTCCGCCGACCGCGTGCGCTGGGAGCATATCCAGCGCGTGTTCGAAGCCTGCGACCGCAATGTCTCCGAGACGGCCCGGCGGCTCAACATGCACCGACGCACCTTGCAACGCATTCTCGCCAAACGCGCGCCGAGGTGACGAGGGCGGCGGTTCGGCGTTGCAAGTTTTCATGAGCGAGCCTGAAGGCTTGCGGTCCCAAGAAACGCTCGCTGGACCGCGAGCCCTCAGGCTCGCATTTTCAGAGCCCGTCAGTTTAGCCGACGCGGCCCGCTAGAGACCGTCCCGCGGATAAAGCGCCGCGTGCAGCCGTTCGGCCGCGAGGCCGCCAAAGCGCACCAGCAGCGCCCGGCGGGTCGCCGGCGCGAGCCGATGAATCGGCGCGTCGCGGCTCAGCACGGCGCCATGCGCGTCGGCGAAGATCAGCCCGGCGTCCTGTGGAAAGGCCTCGTCCGGGAGGCTCAACGGAATCGCAAAATAAAAGCGGTCGCAAAAGGCGCGATAGCGCGCCCATTTCACGTCGGCGCGAAAATCGGCCAGCGAGGATTTGACCTCGATAATGCGGATCGAGCCGTCCTTGGCCAGCGCCGCGAGATCGGCGCGGCCGCCGTCGGGCAGTGGGAATTCGGCGAGCACGGAATAGCCCAGCGCGCGCAGCAGCCGTCCTGCGCCGCGCGTGACGCTGCGCGTCAGCTCCTGACGCGTTTGTTCTTGACGCGTCTGGTCTTGGCGCGTTTGGCCTTGGCGGTCGAAGGCTTCGGGCTCTAGCGGCCGCAAAGGCATCCGGGCGGCTCCAGCTATTTGCGAGACGATCACCGAAAGATCGCGCGTCGCCAAGCCCATTGCAAGCGTGTTAAAACGCGCCGGCGGCGGGCGGCCGGCGCGCGGCGCAAAACTCAGCAGGATCGCCAATGAAGAAAACGATGTTTGCGTTGATCGCCGCGAGCGCGGCTTTCCTTGGCCCCGCCGCCGGCGCCGAGCGCGTCGTCAACGTCTTCAACTGGAGCGATTACGTCGACGCCAAGACGCTCGACGACTTCACCCGCGAGACCGGCGTGAAGGTCGTTTACGACACTTACGACTCCAACGAAATTCTCGATACGCGCCTGCTCGCCGGCGCGACCGGTTACGATGTCGTCGCGCCTTCGGCGACGTTTCTCGCGCGGCAGATCAAGGCCGGCGTGTTCCAGCCGCTCGACAAGAGCAAATTGCCCAATTCGAAAAACCTCTGGCCGGAGATCGCCGCCAAGCTGCAACGCTATGACCCCGGCAATCAATATGCAGTCGACTATATGTGGTACACCACCGGGATCGCCTATAATGTAGCGAAGATCAAGGAGCGCCTCGGCGACAAGCCGATCATCAGCTGGGAGCAGGTCCTGCGCCCCGAGAATTTGAAGAAATTCGCCGATTGCGGCGTCTATGTCGTCGACAGTCCGGAAGACCTTTTTTCCGTCACGCTCAACTTGTTGAAACTCGATCCCAATTCGAAGAACCCGGAAGACATCAGACGCGCCGAGGAGCATCTGTTCGCCTTGCGCCGCTACATCAAGAAATTCCACTCGTCCGAATATATCAACGCGCTCGCCAATGGCGACATATGTCTGGCGATCGGTTGGTCGGGCGACAGTTTTCAGGCGCGCAACCGCGCGCGCGAGGCGGGCAACGGCGTTGAGATCGCCTATGTGATTCCGAAGGAAGGAACGTTGATCTCGCTCGACGTTCTAGCGATCCCTAAGGACGCGCCGCATCCCGAAGAGGCGCATATGTTCATCGACTTCCTGATGCGTCCGGACATCGCTGCGCGCAACACCAACGCCACGCATTTCGCCAATGGCGTCGTCGCCTCGAAGCCGCTGATCGACCCGGCGATCCTCGGCAATAGTGCGATCTATCCGGACGAGGCGACGATGACGCGCCTGTTCGCCGTTTCCGCGCCCGATCTCGCGCTGCAAAGAACGATCACCCGAGCCTGGACACGGGTGAAGACCGGACATTGATCGTCTTGGAGCGATCATATGAATTCCGCCTGATCGCTTGGTAACGCGAAACGCCCCAAGCCCCTCGCCGTAACTCTCCCCCCAAGCGGGGAGACGTGAGGTGAGGGGCCGGGGCATTGATCGCGAACGAACCGATCAAGCGCAAACAAACCCCGTCACTCGTTCAAAATGCGCTTCAGCAATTCGATCACTTCGGCGAGGTTGTGGTCTTTCGACACGAGATCCTCGATCTTGCGCACCGCGTGCAGCACCGTCGTGTGATCGCGACCGCCGAAGCGCCGGCCGATTTCCGGCAGCGAGCGCAACGTCAGCGTTTTGGCGAGATACATTGCGATCTGGCGCGGACGCACGACATTGGCCGTGCGGCGCGATGAGAGAATGTCGGCGCGCGACACGTTGAAGTGGCTCGCGACGAGCTTTTGAATGTCGTCGATCTTCACGCGTTTTGGATCTTGCGTGCGCACGAGGTCGCGGATCGCGGCTTCCGCCATCGTGATGGTGATCGGTGCGCCGTTCAAAGCCGAATGCGCGAGCAAGCGATTGACGGCGCCCTCGAGATCGCGGCCATTGGTCGTCACGGTCCTGGCGACATAGGCGATCACTTCCGCCGACACGCAGAAGCCGGGCTGTTTTTCCCGCGCGGCGGTGATGCGCGCCTCGAGAATCTTGACGCGCAGCCCCTCGTCCAATTGTCCGATGTCGACGCACAGGCCGCCCTTGAAGCGCGACAAGACCCGCTCGTCGAGATTGTCGAGTTCGGACGGCGGACGGTCCGCCGCGACGATGACCTGGCGTCCCGCGTCGATCAGCGCGTTCATCGTATGGCAAAATTCCTGCTGGAGGGATGAGCCCTTCAGGAATTGCACATCGTCGACGATCAGCATGTCGATGGCGCGAAGATTCTCCTTAAACGCGATCGAGGTGTGCGCGCTTAGCGACGAGACGAAACAGGTCATGAATTTTTCCGCCGTCAGATAGACGACGCGGCGCTTGTTCTCATTGGCCGCGTGAGCCATCGCCTGCAACAGATGCGTCTTGCCGAGGCCAACCGCCGCATGGGTGTAGAGCGGGTTGAACAATGGAACGGCGTCGACCGAGCGCTGTTGAGCGACGCGGCAGGCCGCCGCGTGCGCAAGCTGGTTCGACGGGCCGACCAGAAAGGTCGAAAAGGACAGTCGACGGTCCAGCGGCGAGCCGATGTAGCCCTCGCCGTCGCCTCGCGGGGTGGATTTGCCGACCGCGCGGCGCGGCGCGCCTTGCGCGGGCTCCGGCGGAGTCTTGCTGACGCTTGCCGGCGCGGGAGTGAAGTCGCAGTGCGGCTCCCGCAGCGCGCCGTTTGTCTCTTCCGTTTCGTGCGGTTTAATCTTGCGGACGGGCGAGCGAATTTCAATCGTCAGGCGCTCGATCGGCCCGAATTCGTTCACGACGCGCGCCTGTATACGATCGATGTAATGCGTGTGCATCCAGCTTTTGAGAAATTTCGTCGGAACGGTGAGATGCACGCCGTCGGCGCTGACGCGCTCCAGTTCGAGACGCGTGAACCAGGAGTCATATTTCGCGTCGCCAAGCTCGGCGCGCAGCCGCGAGCGCACGCGTTCCCAACAAAGAAGATGTTCGTTCGAGAAAGGAGGTTCAGAATCCTTGTCGGTCAACATGGGATGCGCCTTAGCAAAGAGGACACGCGCGCCCACGCGACGAAAGGACGTCGCTGGGAGACGATTCGAAGTTGCGATGGAAAACGAGAAAGCGTCGACGACGACTGTGCAGTCAGAAAAGACCGTGCGACGTCGTCGTGGCCTCCGGTCTCGGAGGACCGATCGCGCGACTGCACGGCAGGAGGAAGGTCCGACTGTCGTAACGCCCCGCACCGAGACCGCGCGTGTCCCTTCGCGCACTCGTGGCAGCGGTGTTGGCTTGGAATGTGTCGGGCCTTCTCAAAAGTGCCATCTGATCCCCCCTCATCCAAAAAAAGCCGCCGCTTCTTTTGAATTTTAAGTCAAGTTTTCGAGGCGTCGCTGTTAAATGGCGACGGTCGGCGCGCTCCTCGAAAAACATCTTGTCGAACTATGGCCCGATGAACTCAAGGCCGAATCTTTTGAGAAACAGACGACTGAAAATCGCCTGCGGGCCACCCGATCTGAGACTTTTACGCCAGCCGTGAAACCCGTTTGTCGCTCTCTCTTTCGACGTTCAAAATCTAGCAAGCCGTAGAGACGAAGGCAATGTGCATGAGCTGTCTATTGTTGGGCGCCGGGCGCAAAAAAACTATCCGCAGGTTGCAAATCAGTGTTGCGTCAGAGGGAAACGGCGGCTTTCACATTGCGTCAAAATTTTGTTACCGGTCCGTCAAACGCCGCAAAACGATCGTTCGCAAATCTGTCAAGAGGCCTTCTAACGCGCTGTTTCCCTCGCCTTGTCTACAACAAGCTGAATCGAAGATCGTTTGGCTGCGCGCACTCGTTTGGCTGCAAAAAGTTTTTGCGGTGTGTCATCTTTGCCGCATGTGGCGCGTTGTCGCTAAGGTCGCGCTCATGAAAAAAGCCCGGCTAAGCCGGGCCTTTGAATTGCGGTTGCGCTGAAGGTGATTGCGTGGTTCAGGCTGCAGACGCCAGCGCTTTCACGCGCTTCGTCAAACGCGAAACCTTGCGCGACGCGGTGTTCTTGTGGATCACGCCGCGCTGCGCGGCGCGCATCACCACCGGCGCCGCCGTATGCAGAACTTCCGCGGCGGCCTTGGCGTCCCCAGCAGCGATCGCCTCTTCGACCTTGCGCACGAATGTGCGCAACAGGCTGCGACGGGCGCGGTTCACCGCGGTGCGGCGAACGTCTCTGCGAACGGCCTTCTTGGCCGAACTTGTATTGGCCATTCTTCCTTTTCCTTAAAGCGTGCGGCGGAAGACGACAGCGCCCCCCGGAAAAAAAGCAGCCGCGAAAACGCGGCCACGGGAGCCGGTATATAGGCCGGACCGGGGCTTTTCGTCAATGAAGAAGATGCGTCCTCGTCACCTCGCCTTTCGTTTGTTCGCGGCGCCCGCCAAAGCGGCGCAGCGGTGTGTTTTTTAGGCGGACTCTCGCCGCCGACGCTCTCCGCGCCATGGTTTACGGCGCTTTCCAAAGCATTAATGCAGCTCTTGCGCCGGACGGATGTTGCGCCTGCGGTTCGTGTGCCGGGCGTGCGCGCCAATCGCCAAGCGGGCGCTCGCGCCCGTCCCGCCGCCGCCACGCCGCAGCCCTGCTGCGTCGAAAGACGCGACCTTTCCGCCATCAAGCCGCCGTTTTGTTGCGCGCAAAGTCCGCTATGCTCTCGGGCAGAATCTGCGACGCTTGCGCGAGGCGCCGCGCTGCTGATACCTAATGGTCCATCACTTACGGATCGGACTCCATGACCGCTCGATTTTTCGTCTTTCCCGCGACGCCCGCAGCAAGACCCGCGGTTTTGCTGCTGATGGGCCTGTTATTCGGCGCGAACCTCGCTTCGCCGGCCTTAGCTCAGGAATCCTGTCAGGCGGATTTTCAACGTCTGACGCAAAAGCGCATGGCGCAAATCGCCGTGTTGAATCAACTGGGCAAAGCCGGCAAGGGCCATATGGACCCGATAGCCGCCTGTCCGGCGGCGCGGACGCTGGTCGGCATCGAGACCGAGATGCTGAATTACATGACGAAGAACAAGGAATGGTGCACGATCCCCGACAATGTGATCGACGGCTTCAAAGCGGCGCGCGCCAAGAGCCAGGGCTTCGCGTCTCAGGCCTGCGGGGTGGCCGCCAAGGTCAAACAGATGCAAGCGCAACAGCGTTCGCAAGCCGCCGCCGGTCCCAACGCGGCGCCGCTTAAGCTGCCCGCCGGACCGCTGTGAGTCTGACGCGGGACAAGCCGGGCGCGGCCCAAGCGCCGCCCGATGCGCTGCCCGACGCCGTATCCGGTCATCTCGTTTTGCGCCTCGCGCCGGCGCCGCTCAAACCTTTCGTGCAATTGGCGCGGCTGGATCGGCCGATCGGCTGGTGGCTGCTGTTGCTGCCCTGCTGGCAAAGCAGCGCGCTGGCGGCCTCGGCGCTGGGCGTGGCGCCCGATTTCAAACAGCTCACGTTGTTTTTCATCGGCGCGGTGGCGATGCGCGGCGCCGGCTCCACATATAACGACCTCATTGACCGCGACATCGACGCCAAGGTCGACCGCACCCGCAACCGGCCTCTGGCCAGCGGGCGCGTTTCCGTCCGCGCCGCGACGGCCTTTCTCGTCGCGCAATGCCTCGTCGGGCTCGCCGTGCTGCTGTCGTTCAACGGGCTGACGATCGCTTTGGCGCTGGCGTCGCCGCTTATCGTGTTGCTCTATCCCTTCGCCAAGCGCTTCACCTCCTGGCCGCAGGCTATTCTGGGATGCGCTTTTGCTTACGGCGGTCTTTTGGGCTGGACCGCCTGCGCGGGCGCGTTCAACGCGCCGGCGCCGCTGCTGTATCTCAGCGCGATATTCTGGACGATCGGCTACGACACGATCTATGCGATTCAGGATATTCAGGACGACGCGCGCGTCGGCGTGCGCTCGACCGCCCGGCTGTTCGGCGCCCATGTACAGGGGGCGGTGCGCGCGCTTTACGCGCTGTCGATCGTCTTCGCGCAGGCGGCGATGCTCGCCGCGCATTTTGGAGTCTTCGCGCAGGCGGGCGTCGTCGCCTTCGCCGCGCATCTTTTCTGGCAGACGCGTCAGGTCGACGAGGCCGCTCCGCCCGAACTGGCGCTGAGGCTGTTTCGCGCCAACCGCGACGCCGGCCTGCTGCTGTTCGCCGGCTTTTTCGCGCAGAGTTTAGCCGGCGCGTTTCACTCGTAGCAGATGATCTCGCGCTCGCCGGCGAAAACCGTGTTCCTGCGCAAGAGCTGGCCCGTCTTGCGGCGCGTCAGGAAGCGCGGGCGGCGCTTGGCGACGCTGGCGTTGCGGGGACGCCGGAACGGGCCCGCGCGTTTCGCGCGGTCGACCGACTGAATCTCGCCGTTATCCTTGTAGAGACGCGGCAGGGCCAAAACCGACGCCCAATATTTCCAATCGGCGGCGGCGGCCGAGCTGTCGCGGGTTTCGACCAGCACGATGTCGAGCTCGGGGTCGCTGTGGGTCAGCGACAAGCGATAGGCCGCTCCGCCTTCGCTTGCCGCTTCCACCGCCAGCGCGACGCCGCGATAGGCGGAGACGGGAACTGCGATTGTCATGGAGATGCCCGCCAAGCGGCGCGAAATCAGAATATCGCGATGGGTCAGCCGCACCACGCGCTTGCCTCCGTCGGCGCGCGCATCGTGCTGGTCCGCGCCGGTCGCCAGCTTTTGCTCTGCGAAATAGGTCTCCAACATGGTTTGCCTCCGTAATAAGAGCAAAGAGCCTTGTTGCGGAGAGCTTTGCGCCCGCCTCGCGCGAAACTCGCTAACAAGGCTGGTGAATTTGCCATAAACCACTGCTTTACAACCAGAAATCGCCCTTCACAGTGAAAGCAGGGCAAACCGAAACGCTCAAATTGTTCGCATTTGCGTGGAATTGGCGTCCCGAAGCGCAAAAAGGCGTCTTGCGGGGCGAGGGCGGCTCGCCTACCACACTTTATAATGCAGAGCACCGAGACCGATCTTTCCCTGTTGATGGCGCGGCTCGAGGCCGTGGCGCGCAAGGCCGGCGACATCGCCATGGCCTATTTCCGCCCGGCCGAACGCACCAGCGCGGACGTCAATTACAAAAGCGGCGGCTCGCCGGTCACCGAGGCCGACCTCGCGGTCGACCGTTTCCTGTTTAAGGAAATGGCCGTGCTGGCGCCCCATGCGGGCTGGCTGTCCGAGGAGACCGCCGACACCGCCGACCGCCTGTCCCGCGCGGCGCTGGTGGTCGTCGATCCGATCGACGGCACGACGGCTTTCGTTCGCGGCGACAAGCGTTGGGCGGTGTCGATCGCCTTGATCGAACACGGCTGGCCGGTCGCCGGCGTCGTCCACGCGCCGGCGCTGGGCAAGACCTTCGCCGCGCGCAGGGGCGGCGGCGCCTTTCTCAACGGCGAGCCCATCGAGGTTTCGCCGCGTGCGGAGCTGGCGGGCGCGCGAATCGTTTCGCCGCGCGACAAGACCGAGTTTTTCGAAAAATCCCCCTATGGCTTTAAGATCGCGGCGCGCGCGCCGTCGCTGGCGCTGCGGCTCACCGACATTGCGGCGGGAACCAACGATCTCGCCATCGCGTCGCCGGGCGCGCGCGACTGGGACATCGCCGCCGCCGACGTGATATTGAGCGAGGCTGGCGGCGTTCTTTCGGAGGTCGAAGGCGGACCGCTGACCTACAACCGTCCGACGTCGCGACGCGACATGCTGGTCGCCGCGCCTCGGGCGCTGTTCAATGAGAGCCTCGCTCTCGCCAAAGCCGCGATGAAAGGAAAGCCATGACGAACCCGCCGCCTCCGCACGCCAAACCCAGGCAATTGCTTCATCTGGTGTTCGGCGGCGAACTCGAAGATTTGCACGGCGTCGCCTTCCGCGATCCGAGCAAGCTCGACATAGTGGGCGTCTTCCCCGACAACGACAGCGCGCTGGCGGCGTGGAAGGCCAAGGCCCACGCGACGGTCGACAACGCCCACATGCGCTATTTCGTCGTGCATCTTCATGAACTGCTCGATCCTGATATCGAAAGCCTGTGAGCGGACGCGAGACGTCGTGTCCCTTCCTTCTCCCACTTGTGGGAGAAGGTGTCATGCGGAGCATGACGGATGAGGGTTCTTGGGAAGTTCCAACTCCATCGCGGCGGCCCTCAACCGACCTCGCTTCGCTAGGCCACCTTCTCCCACGAGTGGGAGAAGGATACGCGGCTTGGTTTTCCTGACGAAGCAACTATATCCACGCCATGCGCTTGTTGATCATCGAGGACGATAAGGAAGCCGGGGCCTATCTCGCGAAGGCGTTTCGCGAGGAGGGCCACCTTGCGGAGCTCGCGGCCGATGGGCTGGAAGGCTACGCCCAGGCGCGCGAAAACCAGTATGACGTGCTGATCGTCGACCGCATGTTGCCCAAGCTCGACGGGCTCTCGCTGATCGCCGGCCTGCGCGAGCAGGACATCGACACGCCCGTGCTGATCCTTTCGGCGCTGGGACAGGTCGACGATCGCGTGAAAGGGCTGCGCGCCGGCGGCGACGATTATCTCGCCAAGCCTTACGCCTTCTCCGAGCTTTTGGCGCGCGTCGAGGCGCTTGCGCGCCGCCGCTCCGGGCCGCGCGGCGAAGACACGGTCTATCGCGTCGGCGATCTGGAGCTGGACCGGCTCTCGCATGAGGTGACCATCGGCGGCAAGCACGTGGTGCTGCAGCCGCGCGAGTTTCGTCTGCTCGAATATTTGATGAAACACGCAGGACAGGTGGTCACGCGAACCATGCTGCTCGAAAACGTCTGGGACTATCATTTCGATCCGCAGACCAATGTGATCGACGTGCATATTTCGCGGCTGCGGTCGAAGATCGACAGGGGCCGCGCGACGCCCTTGCTGCACACGGTCCGGGGCGCGGGATACATGATCCGTGAAAACGGTCGCTAAACTCTTTCGCACGTCGGCCTTCAAGCTGTCGCTGGCCTATTTCGTGCTGTTCTCGTTCGGCGCATGGATGGTGCTCGCCGGAGTCGGCCGGAGCGTCGAGCGCGTGCTCGACGAGCAGGTGGCGGAAGCCATCGAGGCGGAGATTTTGCGGCTGAGCGAACTTTATGGCGAGGGCGGCCTGCGGCAGTTGGTCGTCTCGATCGAGCGCCACGCGCGCGCGCCGGGCGGTTCGATATTTATCGTCTCCACCGCCGCCGGCGAATATATCGCCGGAAATATCGTCGCCTCGCCAATGCTCGCCGCGCAGGGCGACGCGCTCGACGAGACCATCTATCGGCGGCGCGGCGAAGGTGAGGAGATACGCCATCACGCGCTGGCCAGGCTCGTCGTGCTGCCGGGCGGGTTCCGACTGCTGGTTGGGCATGACATCGGGGATCGTCGCGTGCTGCGGCGCATTCTGTGGCAAGGGCTCGGCGCGTCGCTGTTCTGGCTCGCCTTGGTCGGCACGCTCGGCGGGCTGTTCGTCGCCAATCGGATGCTGGAGCGCGTCGACGCCATGTCGGCTTCGGCGCGGCGCATCATGGCTGGCGATCTCGAACAGCGGCTCGATGAGACCGGCGCCGGCGACGAACTCGACCGCCTCGCCGAGAATCTCAACGCGATGCTGGCGCGCATCGGCGAACTGATGACCGGCTTGCGCGAGGTGTCGGACAACATCGCGCATGATCTCAAAACGCCGCTGACGCGGCTGCGCAATCGTGCCGAGGAAATTTCGCGCAGCGACGCCAGCCTTGAAGAGACGCGCGCCGCCTTGAGCGGGATCATCGCGGAGTCGGAAGCGCTGATCCGTGTGTTCGACGCGCTGCTGACCATCGCGCGCGCCGAGGCCGGCTATTCCAGCGACATTATGGGCGAAGTCGACGCGGGCAAGATCGCCGCCGATATCGTCGAGCTCTATGAGCCCGTCGCCGAGGAGCAGGGCGCGCAATTGCAATCCGCGCTGGACGAGGGGCTGATCGTTCGCGGCAATCGCGAATTGTTGGGGCAGGCGCTGGTCAATCTCGTCGACAATGCGCTCAAATACGGCGCCGAGTGCGAGAAGCCGAGCGTTTTGGTGAGCGCGCGGCGGGTCGGCGGGTCAATCGAGATTTGCGTCGCCGATCACGGGCCGGGCGTGCCGCCGCAAGACCGCGAGCGGGTGATCGGCCGCTTCGTGCGGCTGGAGAATTCGCGCTCGCGTCCGGGCTCGGGTCTCGGCCTGTCGCTCGCCGCCGCCGTCGCGCGCTTGCATCAGGGCTCATTGCGCTTGGAGGACAATGCGCCGGGCTTGCGCGTCGTGGTGTCGCTGCCGGCGGCCGGTTCCGCGCGCGGCTGAGTCTTTTCGGCTAAAGCCCTCGCTTTCATCACGGCGCCGATGCTGCGCAATTCGGCGGCGTGTTGCGCGGCATGGTCGATAGGCGTCTCGGCTGAAAGCCGCACCAGCACGACGGTGCCGACGCCGACGCGCGAGCGCAGCCGCAGCGAGCCGCGATGCAAGTCGATCAGCGCGCGCGCAATGGCGAGGCCGAGCCCCGACCCCTTCATGCCGTCTTCGATCACCGCGCGCGATTGTTCGAACGGCGCGCCAAGCCGCTTGAGCGCTTCGCGCTCGACGCCTTGGCCGTTGTCCTGCACATAGACCACGATCGAGCGGTTCAGTTTCAGCGCGCGCACGCGCACCTTGCCGCGCGGCGGCGTGAACTTCACGCTGTTGGACAGAAGATTGCTGAGCACTTTGACGATCGCCGCCTGATCGCCGGCGCAGATAAGCCCGTCGTCGACCTCCCGGTCTAGCTCGATTTGCTTTTCCTCCGCGCGGGCGCGCCATTGCGCCAAGGCTTCGTCGACGGCGCCCGCTATGTTCACCTCGCGTTCGATAAGCCGCCGGCCGCCGGCCTCGAGCAGCGACATTTCCAATATGTCGGTGAGGATCGCGTTGAGATAGCGGCCGCTCCGGTAGATGTCCTGGCAATATTCGTGATATTTGGGCGAGCCGAGCTCGCCATAGAGCTGTTGCCGCATCACGTCGGAAAAGCCCATGATCGCGTTGAGCGGCGTGCGCAGCTCGTGGCTCATGTTGGCGAGAAAATCCGATTTGGCGATATAGGCCGCCTCGGCCTGCGATTTCTGGAAGTGATATTGCTCGGCCAGCATCGCCAGCTGTTGCGCCTGGGTTTCCAGGGCTTGCCGCGAGCGCCGCAGTTCCGCGACATGGGCGGTGAGGCTGCGCTCCGATTGCAACAGATGCTCCTCGTTGCGCTTTAGCGCGGTGATGTCGGCGCCGACCGAGACATAGCCGCCGTCCTTGGTGCGGCGCTCGTTGATTTGCAGCCAGCGCCCGTCGACCAGCCGCGCCTCCAGCGTGCGCGCGTTGGACGCCGCGATGTCGCACTGCTGCTGCTCGATCTCGACCAGCGGCGCCCTGGCGGCGCTCATGACCTCGAGATAGTTCGCGCCGGGCGTCGCGACTTCGCCGGAAAGTCCATGCAATTCGAGGAATTTGGAATTGCATGTGACAAGCTGGCCGCGCGCGTCCCACAACACGAAGGCCTCGGAAATCGCGTCGATCGCGTCGCGCAGGCGCATGTTGGCGGTGGCGGTCTCGTCGGCGAGCGCCTTGCGTTCGGAAATATCGACGGCGATGCCGACAAGATGCGCGCCGGGCTCGCGCGCGTCCTGGACCACCTTGGCGCGGGCGCGCAGCCAGATCCAGTCGCCGGCGGCGTTCTTGATGCGAAATTCGTGATCGAGGGTTTTTGTTTTGGAGGCGAGCGCCATCGCCGCGATTTGGGCGAGGTTGACGTCGCCGGGATGCAGCAAGGCGTTGAGTTCGCAGATCGGGATTGAGCGCCGCTCCGCCTTTCGCCCGAGCATTTCGTACATCGAGTCGGACCAGTAGATGAGCCCCTGCGCAATGTCCCAGTCCCACAGCCCGCAGCGTCCGGAAGACAGCGCCGTCTCCAGCCGGCGGCGAATATGGGCGTTGACCTCTTCGGCGGAGCGGCGCCGGCGCGCCTGCCGCGAATAGGCGGCGAGAATGGCCAGCAGCATCGCCGTCGTCGCGGCGAACAACAGCGTATAACGTCCGGCGACCGCCCGCCATTCGATCAGCACCGAGTCGAGCGGGTGAATCAGCGCGAGCTGTCCGAACGGCCGGGGCAATTTGCGCGTCACCACCAGCGCCGGGGTTCCGTCCGCCAAAACGATCCGCCTCGCGGCGGGGCTGTCGACTCCGGCGCGATCTTCTCCGAGAATCTGCGGCAGCTTGGGGTTCGTCGCGGACGAACGCGGCCAGGAGACCACGACGCCGCCGGAAGGATCGGCGATGAGAATGCGCCGGCCACGCGCCGCCGTATGGTCCGGCGCGATGCGCGCCAGCGGCTCGATCAACCCGCTGGCGTCCCTGCCGGACTCGATCGCCTCGCGCAGCTCGCGCCAGATCGCCGCCGAGTAGAATTCGAGATCGGCGGAGGCGTTGACGAGAAACTGCTCGTGTATGGAGGTCGTCAGCGTGAAAACGAATTCGAACAGACAGGCGAGACAGAGCGCGCTGGCGATTATCGCGACGCGCTTCAGCCACAGGCCGTCGTGAGAATCCTTGTCGCCAGTGTCCTGGAAACTATACGCGCCCCACACGGCGTCGGCGCGACTCGTCGCTTTGGCTGCGTGTGAGCGCGCCATCCGTGACCTCTTCGTTTTTTTTGGCAACCAGGGGAACGGGTAAACTGGGAACGCAGCCGAGAAGTTCATCCCGAATCGCAGCCATCTGAATCCGCTTAAGGGCTTTTGTCCAGCGGCTTGGCCCTAATTTCCGGCGGTTAATTTTCCGTTAATTGCGTTCTCTTTGTAGATGAATCAGTTAGCTCGCAGGATATTTTTGTCGCGGCCCCGGCCACAGCGCCCGCGCGGACTCGAATTTGAATCGCGAGCGCGCGTCAGCGAATCCCTTCTCCCGTTTACGGGAGAAGGCGGCCCGGCGCAGCCGGTTCGGATGAGGGACCTCGCGGCCTGGTTGAAACTTCGCCAGAACCCTCATCCGACCCTTGCTTCGCAAGGGCCACCTTCTCCCACAAGTGGGAGAAGGGAGAGGCGGCGCCTCACGCCAGCGCGCGGGTCGCGATGTCGTTTACGTCGGGCGACAGGTCTTGCGCCGCCGTCAGCACGCGCTTCAGCGCCGCTTCGGCCAGCGCGCGGCGGACGGGCTCCAAGGTGCGCCAGGAGCGCAGCGACGACAGCAGCCGCGCCGCAATCTGCGGATTCTTCGGGTCGAGTTCGAGCACGACATTGGTCAGTATGTCGTAGCCTGAGCCGTCCGGCGCATGGAAGCGGGTGGGATTGGCGGTGGCGAAGGAGCCGATCAGCGCGCGCGCGCGGTTGGGATTGGCGAGCGAAAAATCGCGATGCGCCATCAGCGCGCGGACGCGGCCCGTCGTCGCCTCCTCGGGAATAGCGGCTTGCAGCGAGAACCATTTGTCGATGACCAGCGCGTCGCCGGCGAAGTCCTCGTAGAATTGCGCGAAGGCTTTTTCGCGCGGCTCGCCGCCGAGCAGCGCGAGCGTCGTCAGCGCGGCGAGCCGGTCGGTCATATTGCCGGCCGTCTCGAACTGCGCTTGCGCGAGGCTGGTTCCGCGCAGGGCGTCGCCCGCCGCGATCAGATCCAGCGCCGCGTTGCGCAGCGCGCGCCGGCCCGCGCTGGCGGCGTCGGGCGAATAATGCGCGGAGTCGGCGCCCGAAACGTAGATTTCCTCGAGCGCGGGCCTCAGCGCCGCGCCCAAAGCGCGCCGCAGTCCGGCGCGGGCCCTGAACAGAATGTCGGGATCGACATTCTCGCCCATCTCGCGGGCGAGATCGGTCTCGCTGGGCATGGTCAGCGCCAGCGCGGCGAAGGCCGGATCGTCGACGCCCTTGGCGAGGAGACGGCGCAAGGCGGAGGCGAAGGAGCTGTCGTCGGGCTCGGGGCCGCCCTCGCGGAGAACCGCGACGCGGGCGAAGATCGAGCGCAAGGCGAGGCTCTGCGCCGCCTGCCAGCGGTTGAACGGATCGTCGTCATGGGCGAGCAGGCGCTCCAGCTCGGCGCTCTCTTGCGCCGGCTCCAGCCGCGCCGGCGCGGAGAAGCCGCGCAGCAGCGACAGCGTGGGGCGCTGGGAAAGGCCGGTGAAGCGCAGTTTTCGCGCAGCGGTGGCGAACTCCACCAGCCCGCTTGAAACTTCATGCGCGCTCATGTCGGGGCTGACGAGCGGCAGTTTTTCGCCCGCTTCATCGAACATCGCGAGCGCGATGGGGATCAGCAGCGGCTGCTTTTCGTCCTGGCCGGGCGTCGGCGGCGTCTGTTGCGTCAGATCGAGCGTGAGCGTCTTGGCGCCGGCGTCATAGCGCGTCGCCGCTTCTATGTGCGGCGTGCCAGCCTGGCTATACCATAGCGCGAACTGCGTGAGATCGCGCTGCGCGCTTTCGGCGAAGCAGGAAAGGAAATCCTCGACCGTCGCCGCCGTTCCGTCGAAGCGTTCGAAATAAATATCCATGCCGCGCCGAAACGCCGTCGCGCCGATAAGCATCTTCAACATGCGGACGATTTCCGCGCCCTTCTCGTACACGGTGGCCGTGTAGAAATTGTTGATCTCGCGGTAGAGCTGCGGGCGCACCGGATGGGCGAGCGGTCCCGCGTCCTCGGGAAATTGCGCAAGGCGCAGCAAGCGCACGTCGGTGATGCGCTTGACCGCGCGAGAACGCTCGTCGCTGGAGAACTCCTGGTCGCGAAACACCGTCAGCCCTTCCTTGAGGCAGAGCTGAAACCAGTCGCGGCAGGTGATGCGATTGCCGGTCCAATTGTGGAAATATTCGTGCGAGATCACCGTCTCTATGCCGGCGTAATCCGAGTCGGTCGCGGTCTGCGGCGAGGCGAGGACATATTTGTCGTTGAAGATGTTGAGACCCTTGTTCTCCATCGCGCCCATGTTGAAGTCCGACACGGCGACGACGTTGAAAACGTCGAGGTCGTATTCGCGCCCGAAGGTCGCTTCGTCCCATCGCATCGCGCGCACCAGCGTGTCCATCGCGTAATCGGCGCGCGGCTCCTTGCCGTGTTCGACGTAAATCGCCAGCTTCACCTCGCGCCCGGACGCCGTGACGAAGCGTCGTTCGATAGAGCCGAGATCGCCGCCGACCAGGGCGAAGAGATAGGACGGCTTGGGGAAAGGGTCATGCCACACGGCGAAATGCCGGCCGTCCGCGAGCGCGCCGGCCTCGACAAGATTGCCGTTGCTCAGCAGCACGGGCGCCTCGTTGCGGTCGGCCTCGATGCGCGTCGAATAGACGCTGAGCACGTCGGGCCGGTCGAGAAAAAATGTGATGCGGCGAAAGCCTTCGGCTTCGCATTGGGTGCAATAGGCCGAGCCCGAGCGATAGAGCCCGGACAGCTGGGTGTTGGCGGCGGGATCGACCAGGGTCTCGATCTCCAGCGCGAAGGGCCCTCGCGGAACCGCTCGCAGCGTCAGGCTGTCGGGCGCCGCCTCATAGTCCTGCGGCGCGAGCTCGCGCCCGTCGAGTTTTACGCCGCGCAACACCAGCGCGTCGCCGTCGAGCCTTAACGGCGCGTCCGGCCGGCCTTTCGGGTTGCGGCGCAGCGCCAGCTTGGCGCGCACGCGCGTTTGCGTTTTATGAAGGGATATGTCCAGCGCCACGCTGTCGATCGAAAAATCCGGGGGCCTATAATCGCACAGACGAACAGCCTGGGGCGGTGGATTGCGCATGACGTCCTCATTTTCGGGAAGCAGTGGTCTTTGACGACAATATAGGCGCCATCGGGCGTAAGGGCGAGTTTTTGCGCGGGGGAGGGGGGAGCATGAGCCCGGAATGCGACAGCGCGGGAATCTTTCGCGCAAAGCCGGCGGAGACGCCCGCGCCCGGCCGCGCCTCGGCCTGCAATTATCGAAATCGCCGATGTGGGGATATGGTGCTGCGAGGGGGGATTGAACCCACGACCTCTCCCTTACCAAGGGAGTGCTCTACCACTGAGCTACCGCAGCGCTGAACTGGCGGCCTTGTGCCACAGGCGAAAGCGGGTGGCAAGCCGTCTTGCGCATCGCCAGCGGGCAAAGAGGCGGAAGCTTTGCGCGCCGACGATATTGACAGGCGGCGGCGCGCTCACTAGACGAAGCAGGCTCACCCGCGACCCGCCCCAGGCGATCGCCGTTGGGGGATAGTTCAACGGTAGAACTGCGGACTCTGACTCCGTCAATCTTGGTTCGAATCCAGGTCCCCCAGCCATGCAACTGCCTGATATCGTTGCGTGTTTGTGGTTTCTGCGGACGCCGAAATCAACCCGACGCTTCCGTGCGCCAGCTCTCCGGCCAAGGTGCCGGCGGCGAGCAGAAACGCCAAACGCCCGGATTCGCGCCGCAAAGGCCCGCCGTGTCGCTCGATGCCGCTTTCAAGTCGGGGCTTACAGAGCGTTCCGGGCGGAGTTTATCGACTTTCCAACGGCGAAGCCGTGGAATTGCCGGCGTTCACTCCAGTCCTGCGGCAGGTTCTTGCTCAATCGCAAGCGCCGCGTCGGGGTCAGCTCGACTGGCTGACGGCGCTGACTCCTTTGCGGCGGAAGTCCAGACGTTTTCGGAGGGCGCATCGCCTTTGAGACGCCTCAGTCAAAGAGGCCTTTGCCGGCCGGTCAGGGTCGATGGCCTTCGTGCAACTTCATTATTCCCCGCAAATACGACTAGTCGCTGCCGCCTTATCCACTCACCGCCCGATCGTGGTCGGTCGGAGCATTGATCTTTGGCGCTCATCGCGCCTCGATGCTCGAAACAGCGTCCGAGTTTTTTGGACTTCGCGAAGCGCGCGCGATCGCGGCGTTCAACTCGCCCCCATAAATGAATATTCCCGCGGAAGAATACAAAAAGACCAGCGCGATCATCGCAGAAGAAAGCCCTGCATAAGTCAGCGCGTAACGATCCGCGAAGGCCGCGAGGTAACGCCCGAAGGCGGCGCCGGCGACGAGCCACAACGCAAGCGTCACCATGACCCCCGGTACGATCTCCGCAAATCGGCGGGCGCCGGCGGGCAGCCAATAATGAACAATGAAAAGCGTCATCGCGAGAACAACGGCGGCAACGGAAAATCGCGCAACAGTCACGATCAACGCAAACTGTCCGAACCACGCCAGATAACGCGTCGCGGCCGCGACGATCAACGGACCGAACACGATGAGAACCGAGAACGCCAACAATGCGATAGCGCTGCCTATGACATAAAGGATCGATTCCAGTCGCAGACGCCACCAGCTGCGCGTCTCGCTCACGCCATAGGCCCGATTGAGGCCGATACGAAGACTTTCAACGCCGCTCGATGCAAAATAGGCAGCGAGAACGATGCCGACTGTCAGCGTTCCACCTTGCGTGCTCGTCGCAACCCTTTGAAGATCATCCGCGATCGGAGTCGCGACTTCCTCGGGCCAGGCGTCGAGCAGAATATGTCTGACTTCGTCGGAAAGACCCCCGGAGCCAAAGAGACCGGCAAGCGCGGTTACGACGATCAAGAAAGGGAAAAGCGACATTAGCGTCGACAGCGCGATGTGGCTGGCGATCGCCCAGCCGTCGCCTTCGTTGAAACGAAGAAAAGCGTCGAGCGGGATACGAAATATGTAAGGCCAACGCTCCGCCCATGGTGCCAAAGGGCCGAGAGCGCGTCGAAACACCGCATCGCTGGAGTTCCTAAAAATTGACGCCTCCTTGTTTTGAAACTTGAGTTGACGCCTCCCGACGCCCGGGGTTCGCCAAGCAATGCTCCGCATGTCGCCCGTGACGATCGGATATCCCCGGTTCACACGCTGTTCGGTGATAATATAGGCGGGCTTTCAAGTGATGCTTCGCCTTTGAAATTATCCCCATCGCCGCTTGAGTCGAGGATTGGCTTTTTGTTGGTAGTTGTCAAAGAAGCATCCGATGGCGAAGCCTCTCCCGTCGTGCGCGCGGTCGTCTTGCCGCAATCTTCGGGTTCCGAAGGAGCCGCCGTAATTTCGAGAATCCTTTCAATCGTGGCGCGAAGCGACGCCTTGATCAGATCGAGTTTCACCAAAGCGTGAGTTACTTCCCCGTCATCAATTGCGCTCGTTGCGCCTAGCAGCGCAATGAGGATGATCGCCGCCGAGGCCTTTCGGCGCAGGCGGCGAACGGCGTAGTGCATTTGCGCGGGAGTGGGAGTCTCCATGTAGCACAGACAGATCAATGCGACTTCGCTGGCGTCCAGGGAAGAGATGCGCGACTTCGACAACGCGCCGGCTTCCTCGGCGCGAGCGCCAACTCCGCTTCGTTCGAGGAGCTGGGCGACGATCAGGGCCAGGGCCTCGTCGATAAGGCCGAGACCTGGAATGCAGAGCACCCGCTTGCGGGTTCGCCCCTGTCCCGCCAGTTCGTGCGCCATTTCGCCAAGAGACTCTTTCGCTTCAGCGACTCCTTCGCGCGCCGGCTCGGGAATGTCTTTATGGTCGCTCAGGTCGTCGACGATATCGGCGACTGCGTCTCGAATGAGCAGCGTCCGTTCCAGGTCGAGCAAACCTCGCTCCGCGTCGGCCGCGGCAAGCTTGAGGCCTTCAAGGAGAACATCTTCGTAATACGCGAGCAGCGGCTTCTCCTTCAAAAACTTTCGCGCTTGCTCGCTTGCCTCGACCGGATCTCTCGCCAACATCCGTTGATAGACGAGTTCCGCCGGCATGAGCGCCGGTTGGTCGCCGAGTATCACGGTCAGGAACGCCAGTCGATCCACATGCCGGCCAAGCACCACCAGGCAAATTGTCAGCGGCGTCGCCAAGATTAATCCGATCGGTCCCCAGAGCCATGTCCAGAATGTGGCGGAGGTAATGACGGCCGTCGGCGAAAGCCCCGAGCTATGTCCATAGGCCAAGGGCTCGATGATCTGCCCGGCTATGGTTTCCACAATCACGAACAACATTGCCGTCCACAGGACCATGGCCCAACCCGTTGCGGCGGCCGCCGCAAGGATAAGGGGAAAGATCGCCGAGATGAGGGGGCCGATGTAAGGGACGAAACGGAAAATCATCGCCAGCATCCCCCACAATGGGGCGCTCGGAACGCCGATGATCCACAACCCGGCGCCCACAACAAGCCCAAAGCCCGCGTTGAGTGCGACTTGCGTGAGGAAAAGCCGGCTGAGCCGCTGGGCGGCATCGTCAAACGCCGCAGTCGTGCGTTGAATATCCCTGGAGCCGGCGAGCCGGACCAGCCGGTTCCTCAAATCCTGCCTTTGGGCGAGAATGAAAATTACAAAGATCACGACAATCCCGGTGGTGGTGAGGGGACTGACCATTGCCGTGATAATGGCCCCGAGCGTTTGCAGAGCGCTGGAGTCTGGGTGCGCTATTTCCACAACAATGGACTCGCTGGAAGGACTGCCTGGGGGCGTCGGAGGAGAGTTCGCCGCAGCGTTGCGTTTCGGCCTGTTGAGCTCGCTGTTCAACTCTTGCAACACCTCGGAAGCGCGTTCGAGCGTGCCGGTTACAGCCGTCGCGCCGCGCAGGCTTTGAATCTTTTCGTGCAACGTCGATTGATAACGCGGAAGATCGCTCGCCAGCTGGTTGACCTCCACTACCATCAGCCCACCCAGGCTGAAGATCGCCGCGAACGCGACGACCGCCACAATGACGACGGCGAGGCTGCGCGGAACGCGCAAGCCTTGTAATAGCCGAACTGGCGGGGCGAGCACGAAGCTCATGAGCGCCGCGAGCGCAATCGGCATCAAGACGTCGCGGCCAAAATAAAGGCAAGCAATTATTACGCAGCCAAAGATGACCCCCGTGAGCGCCGATCCCTGAACATTGTGGCCGTTTAGCTGCGAAGATTTGACCGGAACCATCTCAGGGAGATGGTGCGAAACCGCGACGCAGGCAAGGCCCACCGAGAAAACGTAGGCAAAGCCTGCGGTTGGATCAACCTGGGAGCATCAACTGAGATAGCGCCGACCACGGCGATCCTCGATGTCGCGCAAAGCGATACGCTCCGAAAGATTCAGATCTGCGTTCGACCTTTGGGACCAGGATTGTTAACACAAACTTGAAGCCTCAAAAGGATCAAGGGCGCGCCATCTGCGCGCACTCTGAACGAACGACCATTATGGATCGAAACTGGCGGCCTCGCGGCTAACTGCCCTTTCCATTTCACGCTCGGTTGCATTTCCGGTCTCGTTCATGAGGTCATCTTTCGCCTTCGACGCCTGCGCCTGTCATGGGAGCCTTTGGCGATTCGCTGGCCGGATAAAGTTCCAGCTCTTTGAAGGCCGACAGGACGAGAGTCGGCAACTACCCAGGCATGTCTGTTGCTCGTCTGACTTACGCGATGCGCAGGTCGTCTTGCTGAACCGTTCGCCAACGAACCCACCAAGCGGCGGCAGATGCTGCCGTTGTTGAGTTCGTCCGCGAAATATTGCCGCTTCGCTCGCGGCGATGCGCCTAGCCCATGCCCGGCAGTTCCCCTTCTGAACAAAATGAGTAATTTCCGAGCCTATGCGGCGCCGCTGACGGGCTCCTATAAACGAAATGTTGGATCACAAACCAAAGGTCATGATTGTGGAGAAACAACGCATCCCGGGCTCTGCCGAAACGCCCAAGGAAGATGTTCAGCTTCTCTCGGCTTCGTGTCTCGAATGGCGATCCAGCAGAAGCGAAGCAGAGGCAACGGTTGACGCCCTTGCCCTCACTCGTTGCAATTCATGAGCAGCGCAAGACGAAGCCCGCTACGATAAGTTATCGGCGCCATGCAACGTCCTTGCGCAAAACTGGATAGTTAGTCATGTCGATTGATCACTATTTCGAGCGTGGGTTGGATCGCGCGGATAAGGATGCCATGCGTGTGAGCGACGCGCGTCGCCAATTGTGGTTTTCCGTCGCGGTCTTCGGAATCTGTGTGGCGCTGTTTTTGTGTAACCTGTCGACAATTTCTTCGCCGCGGAATGAGATAACACAGCGTGGCGGAGCCGGGGTCCAACAACCGCAGCTCATGCTTTGGAAAGAAGCGCCGAATAATACGTGGGCGCCACTTCCGACGACTGCGGCGCATAAAGACAGTGAGCGGCGAGGAAGAGCCGCGCCGAACACAGTCCTTGGACTATTTCTTGTGAACGGTGTCGCGTGAAATGTGAGTTGTTAGATAGAAAACAGATCTTGCAAGATCGCCTAAGCTGTCACCGTGGACTTGCGCCATGGAGCGTTTGGCGTGATGGAGGAGGAACGTGTCATTAATGATGCTCCGCCGCATGGCTTTGAGTTTTGTTGTGACGCCAAATGACAAACGCAAGATTCAATTTTGTGATTCCGACTTGGCGTTGTCTGTTCGACATAGGCGAGTTTCCAAATTTGAAGATCTTCCGTGTCGAGGCGCATTCGAGCCGCTACTAAAACGAGCCGGCGCCTGCAGCAATGAGTAGATTCCGAGCCTATCGGGCGACATGACCGGCCGTTAAATTTGTAATGTTCGATCGGCAATCAAACGGACCCCGTTTCCGGAATCTTTCGCAATCAACGAACGGGGACTGGCGGCGGATGCGAGCCAGAACAATGGAGAACCGACTGTGAAAATTACAACTATATTGACTGCGAGCCTCCTCGCCTTCTTCGCTGCGCCGCTATCAGCACAGGCCCAGGGCGTTATTGGGGGCGGTGAAAGAGGGGCTGAGGTTGGCGGACGCGCGGCCGGACCGGTAGGCGGTGTGGTTGGCGGCGTCGTCGGCGGCGCGGCAGGCGGTGTCGTCGGCGGCGTCAGAGGCGTGGTGGGAGCGCCGCGGCATCGTCACTACTTCGCATACCATCACGATCATCATCATCATCATCACCACTATTATCGTTAATCGCGGCGGTCGGCTTGAGGGCGAATTGCCGAGGAAGCGGGTAAAGCTTACGGCTGACGTTCGAAAATGGTCGGGAGGACGGGCTCATTACGTCGGAAGGTTCAGGAAAGATGCGTCTACGCCAGCAAGCCGGCTGAAAAAAAGCCGGCGCGCTTGGCGGGAGCCTGGCCAAAACCGTTGATAGACACATTTACTGTGCGTCGTCGAAGTCATGTTCGACGCCGCGCGCTGTTCCATATTGGAGGCTCCCATGACGAAAAACGCTGAAGGCGCAATCGCGGATTTCGCGGCGGATTTCGCCGCCTTGCGCAAGGATGTCGCACGCCTGGCTGAAGCGATTAGCCAACTGGCGCAACATCCGACGCAAGCGGCCGGAGATGCGGTCGAAGACGCCAAGAACAAGATCGCAAGCGCGGCCGACGAAGCGCAGACCAACATCCGGGCGGCGAGCAGCGAAATCGAGACCAACATCAAACGCAACCCGTTGACGGCGGTGCTGATCGCCTTTGGCGTTGGACTGGCGCTCGGGGTGATAACCAGGCCGCGCGGGTGATCGCAAATGATCCAGTGGCTCATCAGCCTTTTGGGGGCTTTGCCTGAGCGGCGCCTTCGAGATTTCTTGCTTGGCGTCGGCGCCGTGGCGGTGGCGGCCCTCCTTTGCGCCGTCGCTCTGGGCTTTGGCACTCTCGCCGCCTACCTCTATCTTCGCGCGTCGCAAGGAGCCGTCGGCGCCGCATTGATCGTCTGCTTGGCCTATGCGCTGCTGGCGATCCTGATCGGCACGGCAGCGTTAATTCGTCGGCGCGCCGAGCGATTGGCCCGCAGCGCGGCGTCCGCGCCGACGCCGGCGGCCTCTGGGAATATCGACTCTCTTTTTCAGAGCATGGCTGAGGCCGCCGCTCCACAGGACCGGCAGGCGCTGCTCGCAGCGCTGGAACTCGGGCGCGGACTATCTCCGCTACAACTCATTACGATCGCGCTTATCGGCGGCTTCATCGTTGGGCGCAAACTAGGCAAATGAGACGAGCCCGGAGTTGGTCAAAGGCGTTATCGCGATGACGCGTCACAGCTGAGCCGTCCAAATGAATCTTGCCTGAATCGACGCCGCAAGACATCCGGCGGCGGAGTGGAATTCGCGTCAAATCACAGAGGCGTTCCCGTGGAATGAAGCTCCACGCCGCCTCGTCCGCTATCGAATCTTCGACGCTATCGTCACGCGTCGATCGCGCCCGCTTCGTTTTGGCGGAACGCTTTCCCCGCGCGGTTGATCGGGTCGATCCTCAGCAAGCGCGCAGACTGCCTCACTGTCCTGGAAGAGGCGCATCTACGTCGGATTCTGCGATACTGTGCGCGTCATTGCAATGAGATGCGAACCCATCGGCTTCTAAACAACGATCCGCCCCTTTCGGGCGCAGCTCAGCGGGTTGCGTCATAAATCGACAGCTAGCCCTTGGCGGGCTTCATCATCAATACGTCTGGAGTTAGCTCTTGGCGCATACGGGTGAATGAGTACTTTCCGAGTCTATTTCTGCAGGTAGCTCCTGAGTATTGTCACTTTGGCGCCGACTACGCTCGTGAAGTATTTTAGGCGATATCAGGACGTCTGAAATGAAGCGAGAACACAAGCGACAGACGTCGATGTCAGGGACAGCGACCAACGTGTTTGTTCACCGATTTGTCGTCGAGAGCGGCGAGCGCAGGTTTCAGTCGGACATTGGACCGGAGGTGGCGGGCCTTGTCGTATTGCCGGAAAGCGATAGGTGATGCTTAAGGGCAAAAGCAAAATTTCCGACGTAAAGATTACGATGACCGGTAGGGGCGCCAGGAGGCCTACTCGCTTCGAAAACAAAGAGATGCAGGGCCAGAGCAAACCTCATCGCATTCAGGATCCTGAGGAGGCGATCACGGCGCTCGCTCGCAAAGGCTTCGAGGCGAAGGTCGGGCCAGCGGAAAGCCAAAGCTTTCCAATTTCCGGGGGTTCAACGAAGGGAAACTTTCGGGAATTCCATGTCGAATTCGATGGAGCGGTTTGCAAGATCAAATTGGCCGGCCTTCAGCGCGCGACTCGTCGAATGAAGCGGATAGCTCAAGCCAGGAGAGCGAAGATGGGCAGAAAAAACACGGCGGGCGGCGATCAATTCAACATGGATGTTCCCAGTGGTTCTGCGGAAACTTCCTGGAGTCCACGTGATGCTGCCGCCAATTGAGGATCTGGAACATTACTGCATCTTTCTCGATTTCGACGGCACTCTGGTGGAGATCGAAGATCACCCGGATGACGTCCGGGTCGACGCTTCGACATTGCGATTTGTCGAAAGATTGCGCGCCAAGGTGAGGGGCGCTCTCGCGCTCATCTCGGGAAGAGACATCGACGTCGTTGATCGCTTGTTGCATCCTCTGGTGCTGCCGGTCGCCGGCGTGCATGGTCTGCAGCGCCGCGATGCGGCAGGCCGGCTTCATACGCCGGTCATTGACCAACGTGTCGTGGAAGCCATCGCAAGCGATATCGAATCGACGTTTGAGGAAGAGCCCGGCGTCGTAATCGAAAAAAAGACGGGCGCGGTGGCGTTGCACTATCGGCTGCGGCCGGATTTCGAAACGCGATGTCTTGCGCTTGCGGAAAAAATTGTAAGCAATCGACCTGAACTCCACTTGATTAATGGAAAAATGGTTTGCGAGATCAGGATCGACGGAAACGACAAGGCCGCCGTGATCGAGACGTTTCTCGCCGAACCCCCGTTCAAGGGCCGAAAGCCGATATTTGCGGGCGACGACAAAACCGACGAAAGCGGATTTTCCGCCGTCAACGCCCGTGGAGGCGTATCGATCAAAATCGGCGGGGGGCCCAGCAGCGCGAAATTTCGCGCCGAGAGCGTCGCTGATCTTCATAACTGGTTCGAAGGGCTTCTGACAGCTGCGCGATCGTCGAGGGTCCAATGAGCGATCTAGATCTCGGCGTCATCGGAAACTGCGCTGTCGCGGCGCTCATTGATCGTGACGCGCGCGTGGTTTGGTATTGCTTGCCGCGATTCGATGGAGACCCGGTCTTTCACAGCCTGTTGGGGGCGCCAAAAGAGGCCCCGGATGACGGCGTATTTGTGATAGACTTGCAAGATCACGTTCAGAGCGCCCAACGTTACGCCGCCAATACGGCGGTGCTCGAAACGGAGCTGCACGCAAAGCATGGCTCGATCCGCGTCACGGATTTTTCTCCCCGTTTCCTTTGGCGAGACCGCCTGTTCCATCCGCAGACGCTGGTGCGCCGACTCACTCCGATTGCGGGCAGTCCACGCATCAGGATTCGCGTTCGTCCGCGCTTCGACTTTGGCGCGACGGCGCCTGTGCTCACTTTCGGATCGCACCATATCCGCTACGTTGGACCCAGCATGACTTTGCGTCTTACGACCAACGCGCCGATCGACTATATCCGCGACGAGACATTCTTTGACCTTCGAGGACCGCTGGAGTTCATTCTTGGTCCGGATGAAACGCTCCGCGAAGGGATTACGCAGACTGCTGCGGCGTTCGAGGAGCGCACGCGCAGTTACTGGCGGCACTGGGTGCATCGCCTGGCGATTCCGTTCGAGTGGCAAGACGCCGTCATTCGGGCGGCCTTGACTCTCAAACTTTGCACTTACGAGCCGACCGGAGCAATCGTCGCGGCGCTCACCACCAGCATACCGGAAGGCCCCGGCACGCAACGCAATTGGGACTATCGCTTTTGCTGGGTTCGCGACGCCTATTTCGTGGTTCGAGCGCTCAATCGTCTCGCAGCCGTGCGCAAGATGGAGAACTATTTTCGTTGGCTGATGAATGTCGTCGCCTCGTTACACGATAGCAATATCCAGCCGGTCTATGGCGTCGGTCTTGAAGCGGACCTTCAGGAAAAAATTGTCACGGGGTTGCCCGGCTATCGCGGCATGGGGCCGGTGCGCGTCGGAAACCAAGCTTATCAGCATCTGCAACATGACTCTTACGGGAACGTGATTCTCGGCGTCGCCCAGGCGTTCCTCGATCAACGCCTTTTGTCGCCGCCGAACCGCACGGATTTCCTGCGTCTCGAGGATATGGGCCGCAAGGCCCTGCAGCTCTATGACAAACCCGACGCAGGCATGTGGGAGTACAGGACGCGCGCAAGCGTACATACGACGTCCAGCCTCATGTGTTGGGCGGCGGCGGACCGGCTGGCGCGGATTGCGGAGTATATCGGCGAAACGGAGCGCGCCAGCGATTGGAGCGCGGGCGCGGAACGTATCAAGAAAGTAATCACCGAGCGCGCGTGGTCTCAAAAGCGTGAAGCGTTCGTTGAGTCCTTCGACGGCGAGCATCTCGACGCGGGCGTCCTGCTGATGATCGACGTCGGCTTTCTGGATGCATCCGATCCACGCATGGTTTCTACAATGAAACAACTGGAGGCGGTTCTCGCTCACGGTCCCCATATGATACGCTATGAGGCCGCTGACGATTTCGGAGTTCCCGGAACGGCTTTCAATACATGCTCCTTCTGGCGCATCGAGGCTCTAGCGCGGATGGGTCGCGTGGACGACGCCCGCGAACATTTTGAGGCGCTTCTTGCGCTTCGCAACCGATTGGGACTGATGTCGGAGGATGTCGATCTTCAAACCGGAGAATTGTGGGGAAACTATCCACAAACCTATTCATTGGTCGGAATCATCAACTGCGCAGTGCGACTGTCGCGCTCATGGGAGAAGGCGATATGAGGCGTCTGGTCATAGTATCCAACCGTGTCGCCGATCCTTCGCGCGGGGAAGCTTCCGGCGGGTTGGCCGTCTCCATTCTCGACGCCCTGCGCAGACGCGGCGGGATGTGGTTCGGCTGGAATGGCGAGATTGTCGCGGATGAGGCCGAAATCGTTCCGGCGTGCGTCAAACACGACAACTGCACCCTCATGACAATGCCGCTTACCGAACGCGATTACCGGGAATACTACCTCGGATTTTCGAATGAGGTTCTGTGGCCGGTTCACCATTATCGTCTCGATCTCGCGCACTTCACCCTCGAAGCCGCCGAAGGCTACCGAAGGGTCAACGCGCGTTTCGCCGAGAAGCTTTCGCCAACCATACACCGGAGCGACCTCATCTGGGTTCATGACTATCACCTCATTCCGCTCGGCGCCGGCCTGCGGGCGCGCGGCGTCGGCAATGAAATTGGCTTCTTCTTTCATATTCCGTTTCCCCCGCCGGAGGTTTTGTCTGCGGCGCCCGAGCACGAATGGTTGATGAGCTCCCTCCTCGAATATGACCTCGTGGGCTTTCAAACGACATCGGACCAGGCGAACTTCTGCCGCTTCGCATGCGATTTCATGGGCGGCGAAATGACCGCCCCCGACACATTGCGCGTCGCCGGCAAGTGTCTGAAAGCTTCTGTCTTTCCGGTCGGGATCGACGTCGAGTCGTTTGTCGCGATGGCGCAAAGCCCGAAGGCTGATGAGAGGGTACAACGAACCCGGCGGCAGGCCGAGCCGGGGCCGTCCATTATCGGCGTCGATCGCCTGGATTATAGCAAGGGCTTGCCGGAAAAATTAAAAGCCTTCAGACGCCTGCTCGAAATGTGCCCCGACAATTGCAAGCCCGCGAGCTTGATACAGATAGCGTCGCCGACCCGCGATGATCTGGAGGCCTATATCGATATCCGTCACGAACTTGAAGCGCTGTCGGGGGCGATCAATGGACAATTCGGCGACTTCGACTGGACGCCGGTTCGTTATATTCACCGAGCGGTCGACCGCGACACGCTGGCCGCTCTTTATCGTGGAAGCAGGATAGGCCTCGTCACGCCGTTGCGCGACGGCATGAATCTTGTCGCGAAAGAATATGTCGCCGCGCAGGACGGGGCCGATCCCGGTGTTCTTATTTTGTCGCGTTTTGCGGGCGCCGCCGAGGACCTCCAGGAGGCGTTGATCGTCAACCCTTACGACTTGGAAGAAGTAGCCCATGCGATGCGCAGGGCGATGGAGATGACAAAGGAAGAGCGTATCGAGCGACATCGAGCGCTTATGGAGCGCGTTCGCCAACACGACGCGTGTAACTGGATGCTGAGCTTTCTGCGGGCTTTAAGTTCGTGCCGCGAACAATTTGCCGACAATGCCGGCGCGAGCAGCGTTCGGCGTCGCAACGCCGATCAACGCCGCGGATCCTTTGTCGCTATCCCCTCGCTTTCAAGCCCATCGAATTCCAGGGGAAAAATTGTCACCGGAGCAAAGTTTGGCGGCGGATCGACGAGCTTGAACTAGTCGACGTCGAAGTCGCGACTACCATTCTGGAACGACTCGTGCGTGTCAGCGTTGAAGTGAGCAAGGAAGTCAACGATCATGAAAATCGCCCAGATTGCGCCGCTAATTGAAAGTGTTCCGCCGCGGCTCTATGGCGGCACGGAGCGGATTGTCTCCTACCTCACCGAAGAACTCGTTCAGATGGGCCATGACGTGACTCTGTTCGCAAGCGGCGATTCCCTAACGTCCGCCAATCTCGTACCATGCGCGCCGATGGCGTTGCGGCTCGACAAGCAAGTCCACGACACGATTCCCCACTACATGCTCATGCTCGACCGTGTACGGCAGCAGGCCCACAATTTCGATGTCCTTCATTTTCACGTCGACTTTTTCCCTTTCCCGCTGTTTCGTTCGATCGCGCAGCGCACAGTGACCACGTTGCATGGCCGGCAGGACCTTCCGGATTTGCCGTCATTTTACGCCGCTTTCCACGACATGCCCTTAGTGTCGATCTCAAACGCGCAACGATTGCCTCTTCCCAAGGTCAATTTCGCCGCGACTATTCTTCATGGTTTGCCTCTGGAGTTGCACCGTCCCACCTTCGATCCCCGCGGGGGTTATCTTGCCTTTCTTGGGCGCATCTCGCCCGAGAAAGGTCCCGAGCGCGCGATTCACATTGCCCGCGCCATGGGAATCCCGCTCAAGATCGCGGCAAAGGTCGATAAAGCCGACGAAGCCTATTTCCGCGAATGCGTCGCTCCATTGCTGAGCGGCCCGGGGGTCGAATTCATCGGCGAGATCAACGAACGGCAAAAGAGCCAATTTCTTGGCGAAGCGCTTGCCCTTCTTTTTCCGATCGACTGGCCTGAACCTTTCGGCCTGACCATGATCGAGGCGATGGCTTGCGGCGCCCCAACGCTCGCGTGTCGACGCGGCTCCGTTCCTGAAATTATCGATGACGGCGTCACCGGCGTGATCGTCGATGACCTGGCGCAGGCCGCCGCCGCTCTGCCCCGTGTTTTGCGGCTTGACCGCCGCGCCATTCGCCGGCGTTTCGAGGAACGCTTTTCGGCGGCCTTAATGGCCAAGAATTATGTGAATCTGTATCGTTCGTTGTTGATGCCGGCTCCCACGGTCTTTCATGGCGGAGAAAGCGGCGCCGCCCCAGCGAGAAGACTTGATTCGCCGGGGGCCGCACATTGAAAGAATCCGCGCCGCCATCGGCCATCGACTCCATTGAAGCCAAGCCGGAAACCGATTTTTACATTCCCGCCACCGGCCCGACGCGGTTAAGGCGCAATTTGAAGCATGACGACACCTTCGCCGTGGTTGACAGTCACGGCGACATCGGCGCCAGCGCTGGCGGCTCCGACGGAATCTTTCACGCCGATACGCGATATCTCTCGTCCTTCGAATTCCTGCTCAACGGCATGCAGCTGCTGCTGCTTGGCTCAAATGTGCGTGACGACAATTCCGTCCTCACCGTCGATTTGACGAATCCTGACATCTATTTCGAGAACAAACTTGTTTTGCATAAAGATGTTTTGCACATCGTACGGACGTTGTTCTTATGGCGTGGAGCCGCCTATCAGCGGTTTGGCGTCCAAAATCATGGCGGCCAGACCGTGTCGCTCCGGCTGTCGTTCGCGTTCGCCAATGATTTTGCCGACATTTTCGAAGTGCGGGGCATCAGGCGCGAGCATCGCGGCGTCGCCGCCGCTCGTGTGATTGACCAGAAAAATGTCGTGTTGAGCTATGAGGGGCTCGATGGTCGCATACGCACCAGCGCGCTGACATTCGATCCTCCGCCCAAAGAACTTACCTGTAGCGTTGCGTCGTACGCGATCGACCTGCAGCCCGGTGAGCGGCGTTCGCTATTCGCTACCGTCGGCTGCGATGGCGCAGGAAGAACGCCGCCTGTTCCTTTCTTGAGGGGACTGGTCTCGGCGGCTCGCGCAGCGAAGGAGGTGAACGCAAATACGGCCACCGTGGAAACCTCCAACGACCTGTTCAATCAGATCTTGTGCCGCTCGATGGCCGATTTACGAATGCTGATGACGGAAACCGAGCAGGGGCCTTATCCTTACGCCGGGATACCGTGGTATTCGACGACCTTTGGCCGGGACGGCATCATCACCGCACTTCAAACGCTGTGGTGCGATCCCGGCATTGCTCGCGGCGTGCTGAAGCGGCTCGCGGCTTATCAGGCGAAGTGCTTCGATTCGATCAGCGACGCGGAGCCGGGAAAAATCTTGCACGAGATGCGGTCGGGCGAAATGGCCATCCTGCGCGAAGTGCCGTTTGGATTATATTATGGAAGCGTAGATTCGACGCCGCTTTTTGTTATGCTCGCCGGACTCTATTTCGAGCGCACGGGCGACAGCGATACGATCCGGGAATTATGGCCGCAAATTGAAGCCGCTCTGGCGTGGATCGATGGGCCGGGCGACGCCGATTGCGATGGGTTTGTTGAATATCATCGGCAAACCGATCAGGGGCTCTCCAATCAGGGTTGGAAGGACTCCCATGACGCGGTGTTTCATGCCGACGGACAATTGGCGAAGGGACCGATCGCGCTTGCGGAGGTGCAGGGCTATGTATTCATGGCCAAGCAACTCGCCGCGCGCATGACGCGACGCCTTGGAATTCACGCTCTCGCCGATGCGCTCGATAGACAAGCGGCCGAGCTTGCCATCCGTTTTGAGGAAGCCTTCTGGTGTCCGGAAATAGGAACCTATGCGCTTGCGCTCGATGGAGCGAAGAATCAATGCAAAGTCCGCACCTCGAATTCGGGGCAGGTTCTTTTTACCGGCATCGCCTCGCGCGCGCGCGCGTCCTCGGTGAACGAAGGCCTTATGCGCCCAGGCTTTTTTTCCGGCTGGGGAATCCGCACCGTGTCGCAAGAGGAGCGGCTCTACAATCCCATGTCCTATCACAACGGCTCTGTGTGGCCGCATGACAACGCAATAATTGCGTTTGGCTTCGCACGCTACGGCTTCCAGCGTTCGATCGAGCGCGTGTTCAAGGGCATGTTCGACGCGGCGACTTACATGGACATCAACCGCCTGCCGGAGTTGTTTTGCGGCTTCCAGCGCCGGCGCGGGCGCGGTCCGACGCTGTATCCTGTCGCTTGCGCGCCGCAGGCCTGGGCCGCGGTCACACCCTTCGCGCTGCTTCAGGCGTCGCTCGGGCTCACCTTCAATCCCGCGCGGAACGAAATCCGACTGATTAATCCGCGGCTCCCGTCATTTCTTGACGAAGTGATCGTGCGTCAGCTTCGTCTTGGAAATTCAAGCCTCGACCTCGCCATCGGTCGTCACGACGAGGAAGTTTCGCTGCGCGTGCTGCGGCGGGAAGGACAGCTCCGGGTGAGCGCTATTCACACATAGGCCCCTCCAACAGACCGGAATGCCGGCGCATGTTCCGGGGAATCGGCAGTTAAGCTGTTGCAAGCGTCGTAATCGTTCCCGAACCAACAAAACCAAGAACGGACCCACCGCCAGGGCATCGTCACGCTGGCCGAGTATGGCCGATTTCGAGGTCATTTTGCTTCTGTTGGCGTCGGCGTAACGCCAAAGGCTATTGAGATTGACTGATTTCGGCCCAATCTTGCTTCCCGAGTGGCGTGATCGCCGGCGGTTGGGCGATAAGCTTTCGCCATGCGCCGCAAGCGGCGTCAATCATGGCGTCGTAGATTTCGAAGACGCGGTTCGACAGCCGATTGGCGCGCGGATATCGCCGGAGATTTTCGACCGGGTTCAGCTCGGGCGAACGGGACGACGGAAAAATGGACGTGATATTCCTGGGGATATTGAGGTTTCCGGTCCTATGCCATCCGGCGCAAACCTGCGGCATGCGGCGCCTTCTATCGCGGACGCTCTTCGAGGATGTCAGGGCGGCGACGGACGGGAGAACATGACCCTACGCAGACCTAACTTGCTTAAAGGATCAAATCAGTTTGGCGTCCATAGGTTCATTGCTGCGCGTTCCTTACCGAGACTCCGCAGCACGCACGAGGATGAACTTATGTTATGTATAGGACTGCGCCAGCGGCGTTGAAGAGGGGGGAGGATATGCGGCTTTTATTCATGTCGGCGGTCTCGTTCGCCTTCGGTTTGATCCTAGCGGGTTGCGAGGCGTCGTCACAACTCGGATTCGATCCGGCGACGAGCACGGTCGCCTCCCAGATACGCTTGTATCGCGCAGAGATTGGTTACAAAATCACCTGCGAAAAGGGAACGCAGCTTTGCCTCCAACGGGCTGAGGCCATCTGCGGGGGGCGCTATAAAATTGCTGGTTGGCCGTCGGAGTCGCCACGCGTTCAGGCTCTCATAAATATGCAGATTGCAACTGTGAACACGGATAATCCGAGCATCATAAAGATCGTCTGCGACTGAGTTCGCGCCGATCAAACGCGTAAGGAGAGTCTCGTGTTGCAATGATCGGGCCCCTGACGGACGCGGTTGCTGAAAGCATCGGAGCGGAAATGGCCGCCTCGCCGAGTCCGGCGGGTCACTGCCGCGTAGCGACGCCTTCCATCGCGGCGGCCATTTGAGGACGAGCGGATTCGCCGAGGAATGGGGGAACGAGCGAGGTAGGCCAAGCGCCGCCGACGCACAAAAAAGCTTTTCGTATCGCGGGGTTTTTGAAAAGCTGGTCCTTCCGAAGCGCTATTCGAATGCCGGGCGGGTGTCGCCAAAAGTCGTTTGGGAAGGGAATTCACTGAAAAGCTTCGCGCGATCGATATACCCCGCTGTGTGGAACAGGACCGCCCGATGAGAGGCGTCCTCCTTTAGCCAATCCGCCACCGCACAATGCTCCTCCGCGCTCTTCACCCGTATGCCGAGCACCCGCGCGCCGGCCTGTCTGGCGGCTTGCACTACATTTACAGCCTTTCCATATTCCGCCACGCGAACGTCGACAATCTTGAGCGGTTTGCCAATGTAATCGCGAAGCAATGTGAAATAACGGTATGGCGCATCGTAATACTGGAGTGGATAACGACCAGGCGCGTTAGACACAACGATGGGCTCATCAACCTCGATGGCGACCGGCTGATTGCCTATTTCTGCGCCCTCTCGCGTCTTCTTGATTGGAGCTGAACCAATGATCGTCGCCTTTGTCCGGGCGCCAATCAAAAGGCCCATGAAACGATCGAAGGGCGCGTATACATTCACGCCTCGATCCGCCAGATAGTAAGCCGCATCCATCTTTCCCCTGTGGTCGCCGCAACCAACGACAAGGCTGGCGTCCAAAGCGTTCCACGCCAAGGCGCTAATGCCGTGGCTGTCGTTGACGATCGCCGTATGGTCGTCGACCACGATCGTGCTCGGAAAATTATTCACCTTGTCTTCCGAAATCTCGAATCTCGGCGCGCCGGAAGCATCCGGCGCGTACCACTTATCTCCAATCTTTGTCGCTTTCATCCCCCAGACCCAGCAGTTCTAAAAGTCATGTCCGCCCGAGGTTCATTCGATTTTTGGGGTTTTGAGGAGGTTTGGCGGGATGGTGAAGGTTGCGAGCGCTTGGAGGAGATCGGGCCAGGCGGGGAAGACGACGAAG
>Ga0265328_10000033_pt1 | contig 99507 bp, 95 predicted proteins | sample 41624metaG_FD_202086 | JGI IMG/M metagenome (GOLD analysis project Ga0265328, IMG submission 202086) | Rhizosphere microbial communities from Carex aquatilis grown in University of Washington, Seatle, WA, United States - 4-16-24 metaG | ecosystem: Host-associated > Plants > Roots > Rhizosphere...
ATCTCGTCGAACAGGCCTTCGATCATGCTTCCGCTATATTGCGGACGTGTGCGAGCGTGCACAACGAGTCTACGGAGCGACTCCTCGACAAGGAAAGTTTTGGCGAGGAAGATCTCGCGCCAATGCGAGCGGCCGTCCAGACGCTGATCGAAGCCGTCCCTCCTAGGGAAACCTTTGGCGAGGAGGATCTCGCCCCAATACGAGCAGCCGTCCAGACGCTTATCGACGCCGCCCAGCCTGACGAGACGCCCCCGCCGCCTGCGCATTCTTCGCAAACAGCGCCATGCGCGTCTGCTCAATCAAAGCGCGAGCAGAGTTGAGAATGTTGCGCTCGACAGATCATGGCAGCTTTTCATAGGCTTCCTTGAAACCCTTCAGCATTAAAAGATGTCTGATGCCTTCATAAGGCGTCAGGTAAATGACGAGAGTCGCTATTTTTCCGCTTTTCAATTGCTCGATGAGCTTGTCGTCTATGATCACTTCCGCCAAGCAGCCCGAGGGAAAGCACCTGAAAAAGCCCACGCGTCCGATGTCCGTTTGATCGATCTTCAGGCTGACCCCATTGAGCAGGAACACGCTCATTGGCGCGATGACCCGAAACACCCCGTTTTGCGCTCCCTTGGGTTTAAGGATCATCACGCCCAAATTAGTCTTCCCCGCGTCTTCGGCCATGATTGTCTGGGTTAAGGCGCATTGCTCGGACGTCTCGCCGGCTGGCGTCTCACAGCGAAGCTCCCAAGCGTCAAACTTTGTTTTTATGGTCCCCTGCCCCCATACGTCGCCGGCGAACGAACCGGTCAAAATGACGGCAAGAATGCTGGAGGCGAGGTGTTTCAGAAACTTATCTGAATTGACGGCGCAAAGTTTCATCACAGGCTTCCCAGTCGGCGTGTTAATCGCAAATCTCACCGGGCCGCAGCAGCGCTCGCGTCGCCCAGCGGCTCATCCTAATCGTCTTCAAATTCTTCTCCTAATCAATTGGAGCGGCCTCGCGCTTGTTCCACCTTTGATCGACTTCGTGTCGATGCGCCGAATGTCGCGATAACGATTGGTTTGGGTCGCCGACGCGTCGTGCAGAACTTGGGCAAGATGCCGCCTCGATAATCAACTCCCGCGGCGAAGGAGTCGCCGCGCCTTACTCGGATCGTTGATCGTTATAGGTACTCGGATCGTCGGCAGCTTGGCGCCGCTATTGCTTATAGCTAATGGCCAGCGCCACCCCCGCGCTGGCGAGCTCGACGAGCCGCTAACGCTGCGACGCCGCTGTCTTGATCGAAACCGCGATTCCCGCGCGGGCTTTCTCGGACGGCGGCGTTTTTTGTTTTGCCCATGGCCTTAAACGAGCACGAAGCACGCCGCGAAGGACGGAAAAGCTGCGCCTCACGCGGCGAGCAAATCAGCTAGATCCAGCGGACCTGTGGTCATAGCAAACGAGCCGTCGGGATTTCGCGGCCATTTTTCCTCGGGGAGATCCCAATAAAGCTCAATGCCGTTGTTGCCGGGATCGTGCAGATAAAGCGCTTCCCCGGCGCCGTGATCACTCGCGCCGTCGAGCGCAACGCCAGCCTCGTGGAGGCGCCGCAGCGCGCCGGCGAGCGAATGGCGCGTCGAATAGAGGATGGCGACATGATAGAGCCCGGTCGAGCCGGCGGGCGGGAAATTGCCGCCGAAGCTCTCCCAGCTGTTCAACCCGATATGATGATGATACCGCCCGCGGAGACAAACGCCGCCCGCGAGCCGTAACGCTGCGTCACGTGGAACCCGAGCGCGCCGATGTAGAAAGCCAGCGCGCGTTCGAGGTCCGCGACCTTGAGATGGACGTGACCGATGCGCGCGCCGGGATCAATCCGCTTGGCGAGCGTCGCAGTCCCATTATTTGCGTCAACGCCGGCGTTCATCGCTTCAGTCTCCCGATCAGACTACGGCGGCCCTGCCCCAACGCTCCGTCGCTTCGGCGACGCGGCGCCCCAAATGCTCGGCGGTCTTCAGATCCGCGGGCGTCGGGCCCTGTTCCGGCCCCTGGTCGGCGTTGGACTGCGCCATGGCTCCCAGAAAACTTCCGAGACGGTTGAGGTCGTCGATCCCGCCCGCGCTGGAATTGTTTCCCGGCATGAGGCCAAGGCCAATCCAAATCATGCCATGCTGCGCGGCGAACACCGCGAATTGTTGCAGCGTGGCCAGCTTGTCGCCGCTTTGGCTCGACGAATTGGTGAAACCCGCGGCCAGCTTGTCCTTCCAGCCTTGGGAAAACCAGACCTTCGAACTGGCGTCCATGAAGGCTTTGAACGGCGCCGAGGCGCTGCCCATATAGGTCGGCGATCCGAAGACGATCGCGTCGGCTTTTTCCAGATCGGCCCAGTGCCGGTCGATGTCTTCGACTTTGACCAGCGCGGCCGTCGCTCCGGCGACGGACAGCGCGCCGCGCGCGACGCCCTCGGCCTGTTTCGCAGTGTGGCCATAGCCGCTGTGGTAGACGATTGCGATAAACGACATTGCGCGTCCTCTGGTTTGCAGATGGATTACGCCGAAATCGTCTTGAGCGGCTCTTCCGCTGCGCCGGGGAGTTTTAGCGCGAAAGCGCCGGGACCGAGCAGCGCTTGCACGAGCAGCAGGACGATCCACAAGGCCGGAAACTCCCAGCCGCCATTTGGATTGGAGAACAGCCAGCCATTCGGCAGATGCACGAGCAGGGCGCCAAGCAGGATCGGGATCATCGCCACAGACGCCGCGCGGGTGAAGAGGCCCGACAGCAGCAGCAATCCACCGCCGATTTCAGAGGCGACAACAACATAGGCGAGCGTTCCTGGATAGCCGAGCGCAGCGAAGAATTTCACGGTTCCGGGAAGCGTGAACACGAAGACTTTGAGAAGCCCATGAGCGAAAAACAGGGCGCCAAGGCTCAAACGAAGCAGCAGGGCCGCATAGGGAGCGGTGCGGGTGGCGGTCATCACGTCGTATCCTTCCGTTGCGACGGCGGCCAATGGCGCCACCGATCCGGAATAGACCCTACGACAACGCGGTCGAGAGATAATCTTTGCATTCTCAGATTAATTATCTGATATTATCAGACAATATGGACCAATTGACGTCAATGAAAGCCTTCGTCGCAGTGGCGGACGCTGGCCATTTCGCCACGGCGTCCGAGCGTCTCGGCCTCTCGCGGGCGATGGCCAGCAAGCTCGTGATGGACTTGGAGGCCCATCTCGGGCTGCGATTGCTGAACCGCACGACGCGCAAGGTCAGCCTCACGGACCCGGGCGCCGCCTATCTCGAACGCTGCCGCGACATATTGGCGGCGCTAGAGGAAGCGGAGCGGGAGATCGCCGCGCAAGCGTTGGAGCCCGTGGGGCGGTTGCGCGTGACGGCGCCCGTGTCCTTCGGAGCTTCCTATGTTGCGCCGCAGATCGCCGTCTTCACGGCCCGCCACCCGCGCGTAAATGTCGATCTGGTGCTGAACGACCGACTCGTCGATCTTGTGGAAGAGGGCTACGACCTCGCCATTCGCATTGGCCGCCTCGCCGACAGCTCCCTCATCGCGAAGCGCATAGGCGCGACGCGCGTCCTCGCATGCGCGTCGCCGGACTACCTCGCTGCGTATGGCCGTCCCCACAAGCCCGCCGATCTCGCGGACCATGAGTGCGTTCTTTACTCCTACGCCAGCGCCGGCGCCGTCTGGACATTTTCGGGACCGCAGGGGGAAGAAACCGTCCGCGTCGGCGGACGCGTCGCCTGCAACAATGGCGAGGCGATTTGCGCCATGGCGATAAAGGGTCTCGGCGTCATTCTGCAGCCAGACTTCATTGTAACGCCTCATCTGCAATCGGGCGCGCTCGAACAGGTCTTAGCCGAATACAACAGGGAGTCGACGGGCGTCTATGCGATCCACCCCAGCCATCGGCATGTGCCGCTGAAGCTGCGGAAGTTTGTCGAATTGCTGTCGACGGCTTTTGGCGACGCGCCGCATCGAATCTGATTTTATCGCGCATCCGAGTCGGACGAGCGGCGGGTTTCTGTTTGGCGCGCGTTTTCACCGCATCCGAGCGGGCTTGTCAAAGCTCGACCGCCGCGCCAGACTGGCTTGTCCCTGGCCTTTAGCGGCGTCGGTGCGGCGCGAGGTTGGTTTGGGCTGGCGTAAGTAAAGTCGCTCGCATGAGTTCTTATTCGTTTGACGGATATTCGAACGCCTCCCCGCGAATGCGGGAAGAGGGAGGCCGCGTCGACCGGCGCCGCGTGGAGGCGCTTTCCAGATCGGTGAGCTTACGCCTTCAGTGGGGAGTGGGGCTGCAAGACGCCGCGCCACGCGCACTGCCGACCGAGATCGCTTTTCTCGCGGGCTTCGGCGTGCCGACGGCGCTGTTGCAATACGCAGCCAAACTGGCGCGACGCCATGGCGTCTCCGCCGACGCGGCGTTGCTGGGCGAAGGTCTCGTCGACGAAGAAGTGTTTTATCGTGCGCTGGCGGATCATCTTCGCGTCGATTTTCTGTCCCAGGCCTTCGAAATCGAGCCGCCCGCCGATCCCATGCGCGCGGCGGCGCAAGGCTATGCGCGGCTCGCCGCGAATCCCGAGGGCCTCGTCTGGCTGTTCGCGCCGCAGGGCGAAGCCATCGTTCGTCTGATCGGCGCGACGCGGGCGACCAACGGCCGCCCGCTGTTCGCCATCACGACGCCCAAGCGCTTTGTTGTCGCGGCCCGTTGGGAAGCGCTGCAATTGGCCGCGGTCGCGGCGCCTTCGTGCGCCGAGCGCGCCGATCCGACGCTTTGCGTGCGCCGCGCTTTGAACCGCCGTTCGGTCGCCGTCGCTGTAACGGCCAACGCCGGCTTGCTTGTGGCGTTGTTTCTGCCTTATCCGGCGCTCGCGCTCGCCGCCGCTCTGCCGCTGGCGGCGGCGTTTCTGTCCGCCGTGTTCCTAAGGCTTTTCGCCTGCGCCCAAAGTTTTGAGCGCGAGAAGAGAGGTGCCCCCCTCGCCGACGCGCAATTGCCGGTCTACACGTTGATCGTGCCGCTCTATCGCGAAGCGCGCGTGACGCTTCAATTGGCGCGCGCGATCGACCGGCTCGATTACCCACGCGCGAAACTCGACGTGATCTTCGTCATCGAGCAAGACGACTACGCGACGGCGCGGGCGCTGCGACGGAATGGACCGCGCGCGCCGCACCAGATTCTGACCGCGCCTTACGGCGCGCCAAAAACCAAGCCGCGCGCGATGAATATCGCGGCGCCTTTCGCGCGCGGCGCGCTGCTGGCGGTATTCGACGCGGAGGACCTGCCGGAGCCGCGCCAGTTACGGCGCGCGGCGGCGCTATTCGCGCGTCTGCCGGCGCGCGTCGCTTGTCTGCAGGCGAGTCTTTGCATCGACGATGGCGCGAGCAATTGGCGCACCGCGCATTTCGCGCTGGATTACGCGGCGCTGTTCGACGTGTTCAACAAAGGCCTCAGCGCAATGGGGCTGCCTATCTTTCTCGGCGGCACCTCCAATCATTTTCGCATCGGAGCGCTGCGCGAGGTCGGATTTTGGGACGCCTACAACGTCACCGAGGACGCCGATCTTGGTCTGCGCCTCGCTCGCGCCGGCTATGTCGTCAAAACTTTCGACTCGCAGACCTTCGAGGAAGCTCCGTTGACCTTCAAGGCCTTGCTCGACCAGCGCACGCGCTGGCTCAAGGGCTGGATGCAGACCGCGCTCGTGCATTGCCGCGATCCCCGCCGTCTGTTGGCCGATCTCGGCCCCCGCCGCGCGCTGGCCGTGCTGGCGATGTTCACGGGCGGCTTCGCCGGGCCGTTGCTGTTTCCGTTTCTGACGACGGCGTTCTGCTATCGCGCGGCCTTCGGCGATTTGCTGGCGCCCCGGACGCCGCTCGAGATCGCGCTCAGCACGCTCTGGTGTTTCACGGCGCTTTCGGGCCTCGCCACGCTGATCTGGCCGCCGCTGGTAGGCATGCGCCGTCGAGGTTTGACGCAGTTCTGGCCGGCGCTGCTGGCGGCGCCGCTGTGGCAGCTCATGTTGAGTCTCGCCGCCTGGCGCGCGCTCGCCGAGCTTTGGGCGCGGCCCTTCTTTTGGCGTAAGACCGAACACGGCTTCGCGATGCGCTTCGATCCCGTGTCGAGACCCTAGTTTTGTTCCGACGCGCTTCCTCAACGCGAACCGGTTGCTGCTTCGCTCGAAAGCGCTGTTAAGCGAACAGCCACTGCTTAAGCGAGAAGCCGGCGGCCAGCGTTTTGCGGAAATGCTCATGCAGCGCAAGATGGCCGACGCCCGGTTTCGGCAGTTCGTTCTTCTTCAGGCGCCGGAAAAACGGCAGCAGCATTTGCTCGAAATTGCCGGCCGTATAGAGGCCGCCGAAACGTTCGGCCACGCGCTCGGCGATACTGGGAAAGAGCAGCAACAGCGCCTTGAACAGCGCGGGATTGACGATATTGGCTTGCGCCTCGTGCAACTCCAGCCCTTTGATGCAGGCCTGAAGATAAGGGTTCAGCACGCTATAGACATCCTGCGCGGAGGCGTCGACGAAAGCGCCGTCGATCGATTTCAGCGCCGCATTGAAGGTGACCCGCGAGATCATGCCCTTGCGCCGCTCGGAGGGCGAGAGCTGCCCTTTAAGCGCGCTGTCCTCGCGCGCGCAAAAAAGGTCGAACACATTGTGGAGCAGCGCTTCCGACTCCGTCTCGGTTTCGGAAAGGCGACGAATGTCGAGCAAGAGCTCGGGCGGCACCGGGCGCTGCTTGGTGTTGATGTCCATGAACAGCTGGCATTCCTGCGCGCGCGTCAGCCTGTTGTAAACAACCACGGGGATGTTCACCTTGCGCTTCGCCAGATTGAAGCCGTAAATGCGATGCTGCCCGTCGATGATCAGAAACGCGTTCTGGCTGTTACGGAACCGCAGCAGCTGGCTGGCGCGATCATAATGCAGTTGCGCGCGCGGCTGGGCGGAGAGAATGACCGCGCAGGGCGCCGTGCCGAAGCCGCTGTCGATGTAGTCGGCGATGTCGCGCGCCCGACGCTTGTCGAGCAGGCGTTGAAAGCCGTCTATGGGATTTTCCTGCCGCGGGTCCACAGTGCAGGTCGCCGCAAGCACATCGCTCGGCAAAACCAGCGAATAAAAGCGATGCTTGCCCTGCGTGACGAGCAAAGCCGTGTCGGTGACGAATTTCTCGTCCGCGTCTGCGACATTGGCTAAAGCGTTTCCGGCCTCGACCGGTTCTTGCGGAGCCGCTTCGATTACGCGCTCGCCCGGCGTGGATTCATGCGAAACGGCGGCGGCATCGCTTTCCATGCGCCATGTCCTCGTTAGCGGAGCTCTTGCCGTCCGCAAAGGGGCAACACAACGAATCGACCGTAACTGGCGCGGAGTTTATGCGTGAAAATCTGCGAGCGCAAGACGGGCGACGCGGGTGGATTGGCTGCAATTGCGCATCAACGGCCACCAACCAACGGCGAAGATCGCGCTGAAAGTCGATTGCAACGGGCGGCGGCAACAACTAGTCTTGCGGGGCTTTAGCTATCGATGGCAGCGACGATGCAAGTCATTCGCGCGCGAATTTCGAATGTATGGAGAAGCGCGCGAGAACGATTGGAGACGATCAATGCGAACGCCAGCGAAATCTGCTCTCTGTCTTTCACTTGTTATCTCATTTGCCGCGTTCGCGCCGTCGCCCATCGCGGCTCAGAGCGCTTCGGCGCCCGCGCAGGTGGTCACGCCCACCGACCGCACGGTGTTGCCGATTCCCGAGCCCCAATACCCGCACAGCACCGTGCTCGATGTCCGCAATGCTTCGCCGCCGCCCCGGTTCGAGGTAAAAGCGCCGGCCAATGCGCCCAACGTGCTCATCGTGCTCATCGACGACATGGGCTTTGGCCAGTCGAGCGCCTTCGGCGGGCCTATTCACATGCCAACGGTGGAACAGCTGGCCAACGAGGGGTTGCGCTACAATGAGTTCCACACGACCGCGCTTTGCTCGCCAACGCGCACGGCGCTGCTCACTGGCCGCAATCATCACATCAATAATATGGGCTCCATCACGGAGACCGCGACCGCCTTTCCCGGCAACACTGGGCAGAGGCCCAATAACGTCGCGCCCCTCGCCGAGATGCTGCGGCTGAACGGATACAGCACGGCGGCTTTCGGCAAATCGCACGAGACCGCGGCTTGGGAGCTTAGCCCGTCTGGCCCGACCGACCGCTGGCCAACCCGCTCGGGCTTCGACAAATTCTACGGCTTTCTCGGCGGCGAAACGAACCAGTGGTCGCCGTTGATTTATGACGGAATGAATCAAATCGAGACGCCGAAGGATCCGAACTACCATTTCATGACCGACATGACGAACCAGGCCATATCCTGGGTGCGCTATCAGAAATCGCTCACGCCCGACAAACCGTTCTTCATCTATTTCGCGCCCGGCGCCACCCATGCGCCTCATCATGTTCCCAAGGAATGGATCGCCAAATACAAGGGCAAGTTCGACGCGGGTTGGGACAGACTGCGCGAAGCAACCTTGGAGCGACAAAGGCGGCTTGGCGTCGTCCCGCCCGACACGAAGCTCGCGCCTAAACCGGAAGCCATCAAGGACTGGGCGGCGCTGTCGGCCGACGAGAAGAAGCTTTTCGCGCGCCAGATGGAGGTGTTCGCCGCATTTGGCGAATATGCCGACACGGAGATCGGCCGGCTGATCGACGCGGTGAAGCAGACTGGCCAACTCGACAATACGTTGATCTTTTACATCGTCGGCGACAATGGCGCGAGCGCCGAAGGGGGCATGAACGGGCTCTATAATGAGATGACCTATTTCAACATGGTTCCCGAAACCGTCGCGGATATGTTGAAGCATTACGACGACCTCGGAAGTCCCTCGACCTATAATCATTACGCCGCCGGCTGGGCGGTGGCGGGCGATACGCCTTTCACCTGGACGAAACAGGTGGCGTCCAACTACGGCGGCACCCGCAACGGAATGGTCGTCCATTGGCCCAAAGGTATTGCGGCGAAAGGCGAATTGCGCTCGCAATGGCATCATGTGATCGACATTGCGCCGACGATCCTGGAGGCCGCGCATCTGCCCGAACCCAAGAGCGTCGATGGAACGCCGCAAATCCCCATCGAGGGCGTGAGCCTGCTCTACACCTTCGGGGACGCCAAGGCCGCCGACCGGCACACGACGCAATATTTCGAAATGTTCGGCAACCGGGCGGTCTATCGGGACGGCTGGCTCGCCGGCACGGTTCACCGGGCGCCCTGGGAATACACGCCGCGCGCGACGCTGGAGAACGACAAGTGGGAGCTCTACGACACGCGGTCCGATTTCAGTCTGACGAATGACCTGGCGTCGAGCAATTCCGGCAAGCTGAAGGAAATGCAGGAGCTCTTCCTCAAGGAAGCCATCAAAAATTCCGTGCTGCCGATCGACGACCGTACCGCCGAACGTCTGAACGCCGGCCTGGTCGGGCGGCCCGATCTGATGGCCGGCCGCACCTCGCTGACCGTCTTTCAGGGCATGACCGGCATCTCCGAGAACGTCTTCATCAACGTGAAGAACCGCTCGCACACGATCACCGCCGAGTTGGACGTCCCCAAAACCGGCGCGAACGGGGCGATCCTCGCGCAAGGCGGGCGTTTCGGGGGCTGGAGTCTTTACGTAAAGGATGGCAAGCCGGCCTACACATATAATTACGTGGGGCTCCGGCGCTTCACGATAGCCGCCAAGCAAGCCTTGCCTAGAGGGAAGTCCATAGTCCGCTTCGAGTTCGACCATGACGGCGGCGGGGTCGGCAAGGGTGGGGTCGGCGCGCTCTTCGTCAATGGCAACAGCGTGGCGACGGGCCGGATCGAGCATACCCAATGCTGCGCATTCTCGCTCGAAGATGGAGCTGACGTTGGCGCGGACGAGGGCACGCCAGTTGTCGAGACATATAAGTCGCCCGCCAAATTCACGGGCAAGATCGACAAGGTGACGATCGAATTGAAAGAGGGAAAGCGAACCGACCTTGATGACGCGGAGCGAGCGCGGAAGGCGTCCGCCGTAAAGAAAGCTCTCTCCGACTAATGAGCGCGGTTTAGCTGAGGCGGCGGGCGACGGTCCGAGGTCAGTCGCTGCTGCGCGACGCCCAGGTCGCGTGGCGCACGCCGTCGAGCTTCTCCAGTTCCGCCGTCACCGCGTCGAGTTCCTCGGCCTTGACGCTGGTCGCGGACAGCGTGGCCACCAGTTCGACGTCTTCGTCGCGCTCCACATCCTCTATGTCGCGCACGGGATAATTCGCCGCCTCCAGCCTTTCGACGAGCAGGTCGCGCAGTGCGTCGCGCCGCCTTTCGGCGACCGTTGCGCGCACCTCGAAAATCGCCTCCGCAGCACTCTCGTCGATCGGCGCGCGTTCGATCAAAGTCACGAGCGGGCGCAAGAACGTGTTGCCGCCCAGGACGAACAGCGCGAGCATAACCGCCTCGACCGGACGGTCGGCTCCGGCGAAGGCGCCGGTGACGGCCGAACACCAGATCGTCGCGGCGGTGTTGAGGCCGCGGATATTCATGCCTTCCTTGAGGATGACGCCGGCGCCCAGAAAGCCGACGCCCGAGGCGACATAGGCCAGCACCTGCGCCGCGCCGATATTGCCGTTCAGCCTCATGCCGAGATCGACGAAGGCCGAGGCGCCGACGGCCACCAGCGCATTGGTTCGCAGCCCCGCCGTGCGCTGACGATATTGCCGCTCGGCGCCGATCGCCGCGCCCAGCAGCAGCGCCACAAACAGCGACACGAAGGTGTTGATGAACTCTTGCGCGTCAAGATGCGCCAGCGCCGCCATGCCGTCTCCCGCAGTGAAATCCGCCCGCGAGCGGCTTATAGTCTCAACATGACGATCCGGCCACGCGGATCGGAGAGATTCTGTGGTTTTAGCGGGGGAAATATGGAGCGACGCAGTTTTGTCACGGCGCTTGGGCTCGCGGCGCTGACGGCGCCGGCGGTCGCGGCGCAGGAAAAGCCGGCCAAACCCGCCGCCCCGGAGGTCCGCCCGAAGCGGTCCTATGCGGCGCTGGCGCAGGCATGTTCTCTCTGCGTCGCCGCCGGCCAGGACTGCCTGCGCCGCGCGCTCGCCGCGCTGGCGACCAAGGATGTTTCCCTGGCTGACTGCGCGAATTCGGCCGCCGATGTCGTCGCCGCCTGCGGCGCGCTGGTGGGACTGGCGGGCCTGGGCGCGCCCTACGCGCCGGCCTTCGCCCGCACGGTCGCCGATCTCTGTCTCGCCTGCAAGAAAGACTGCGACAAGCTTTTGCGCATCGCCGAATGCGCGGCGCTGAGCGCCGCCTGCGCGGCCTGCGCCGCCGAATGCGCTAAAGCGGGCGGGTGAGTCAGGAACGTCTGGCGAGGGCCAGATTCTTCAACTCGGCGATGGCCTTGGCCGGCTCCAAATGCTTGGGGCAGGCCTTCGTGCAGTTCATGATCGTGTGGCAGCGATAGAGCCGGAATGCGTCGTCGACATAGCCGAGGCGCTCCTCGGCGGCCTCGTCGCGCGAATCCTGAATCCAGCGTTGCGCCTGCAACAGCGCTGCGGGCCCCAGATAGCGGTCCGAATTCCACCAATAGCTCGGGCAAGAGGTCGAGCAGCAGGCGCACAGAATACACTCATAGAGCCCGTCGAGCTTGGCGCGCTGCTGCGGCGACTGCAGCCGCTCCTTTTCGGGGTCTTGCCCGGCGTGCAGCCAGGGCTCGATCGCCGCGTGCTGCGCGTAAAAGCCGGTGAGATCGGGCACGAGGTCTTTGACCACCGACATATGCGGCAGCGGATAGAGCTTTATCGGGCCTTCGATCTCGTCCATGCCCTTGGTGCAGGCGAGCGTGTTGGTTCCGTCGATATTCATCGCGCAGGAGCCGCAAATCCCCTCGCGGCACGAGCGGCGAAAGGTCAGCGTCGGGTCGATCTTGTTCTTGATCCACAAAATCGCGTCGAGCACCATCGGCCCGCAATCGTCCGTATCGACGAAATAAGTGTCTATGCGCGGATTCTGTCCGTCATCCGGGCTCCAGCGGTAGATGCGATATTCGCGAATGTTCGCGCCCTCCGGGCGCGGCCAAGTTTTGCCCTCGGTGGGCTTAGAGTTTTGGGGAAGCGTGAATTCGACCATGTCTCGCTCTATTCTGCCGTCCATCGGCTCAATAACAGCCCATTCTCGCGATGCGGTCGGTCTTGCGGTCGTACACCACCGTCAAGCGCCCCGTGTTATCTTCCGCGGTCATCGCGCACCCAGCGCAGACGTAGCGCACGTCGCTTTGACGAACGCGCTCCAAAGCCTCGACCGCTTCGCCGATGTAGCGCTTGAGCGCTTCGGCATGGCAACTCGCAAGACCCCGCTCGGCGCTGGCAGGGCTCGCGCCGAGCAGACTTATGGTTCCAAGCAACGCGGCGACCATTCTCCGCATCGACCGGCTCCTCTCATCGCGCAGCGTCAGTAAACCCGCGCCTTCGGCTCGATATAACTCACCTCTTGCGTCATCGTATAGGAATGCACCGGGCGATAGTCGATCGTCACCGCCTTCTTGCCCGCGTCGATCGACGCCAGGGTGTGCTTCATCCACGTGGCGTCGTCTCGCGCCGGAAAATCCTCGCGCGCATGGGCGCCGCGCGATTCCTTGCGGTTTGCCGCCGATTCTATCGTCACCGCCGCCTGGACGATCAGATTGTCGAACTCCAGCGTCTCGATCAAATCGGAGTTCCAGATCAACGAGCGGTCGGTGATCTTAACATCCGCGCTCTCTCGCCAAACGGCGTCAATCTGCGCCACGCCCTCGGCCAGAACCTCGCCGGTGCGATAGACTGCGCAATGGCTCTGCATCGCCCGCTGCATTTTTTCGCGCAACACGGCGGTCGGCGTCCCGCCGTTGGCGTGACGAAAACCGTCCAGCCGCGCCAGCGCGCCGTCGGCGCTGTTCGCCGGCAATTCCGGCAGGGTCTCGCCGGGCTTGACCAGTTCCGCCGCGCGAAGACCGGCGGCGCGGCCAAACACGATGAGATCGATCAGCGAGTTGGAGCCGAGCCGGTTTGCGCCATGCACCGAGACGCAAGCCGCCTCGCCAATCGCCATCAGGCCCGGCACAATGGCGTCGACGTCGGCACCTTTTTTGGCCAGCACCTCGCCGTGATAATTGGTCGGTATGCCGCCCATATTGTAATGCGCTGTCGGGATGATCGGAATCGGCTCCCGCGTCAGATCGACGCCGGCGAAAATTTTGGCGCTTTCGGAAATGCCGGGCAGGCGCTCGTGCAGGATCGCCGGATCGAGATGTTCGAGATGTAGATAGGCGTGGTCCTTGAGCTTGCCGACGCCCCGGCCCTCGCGCACTTCCATGGTGATCGCGCGCGAAACCATATCGCGCGGCGCGAGGTCTTTGACGCTCGGCGCATAGCGCTCCATGAAGCGCTCGCCCTCGCTGTTCGTGAGATAGCCGCCCTCGCCGCGCGCGCCCTCGGTGATGAGGCAGCCGGCGCCGTAAATGCCGGTCGGGTGAAACTGCACGAACTCCATATCCTGCAACGGCAGTCCCGCGCGAAGCACCATGGCGTTGCCGTCGCCGGTGCAGGTGTGCGCCGAGGTGGCGGAGAGATAGGCGCGGCCATAGCCGCCGGTGGCCAATATCGTCAGACCGGCGCGAAAACGGTGGATCGTGCCGTCGTCGAGCTTCAGGCAGACGACGCCGCGACAGCGCCCCTCCGAATCCATGATCAGATCGAGCGCGAAATATTCGACGAAGAACTCGGTGTCGTGTTTTAGCGCCTGACCGTAGAGCGTGTGCAGCATCGCGTGGCCGGTTCGGTCGGCGGCGGCGCAGGTGCGCTGCGCCGGCGGGCCCTTGCCGAAATCGGTGGTCATGCCGCCGAACGGACGTTGATAGATCCGCCCGTCCTCCGTTCGCGAGAAGGGCACGCCCCAATGTTCGAGCTCGTAGACGGCCTTAGGCGCGTTGCGGCAGAGATATTCGATCGCGTCCTGGTCGCCGAGCCAGTCGGAGCCCTTGACGGTGTCGTACATATGCCATTTCCAGTCGTCCGGCCCCATATTGGCGAGGGCCGCCGCGACGCCGCCCTGCGCCGCGACCGTATGCGAGCGCGTGGGAAACACTTTTGTCACGCAGGCGGCGCGAAGGCCCGCCTTGGCGCAGCCTACCGCCGCGCGCAGGCCTGACCCGCCGGCGCCCACGACCACCACGTCGAAGCTGTGATCTTCGATCTCGTAAGCCCGGCCATTGATGCTGGCGCTCGCCGCCGCTCCGCCCTTCGCAACCATCGTAACGCCTTTTTCGAGCGAGAGAATTTAAAGCGCGCCGCTTATCTTGACGCCGCGATCAGCAGTATCGCCAGCGTCCAGAGGACCGCGAGGACGATAGAGACCCATTTATTGGCGAGGAGGGCCATTTCCTTCAGGGCCGCGTCGTGGACATAGTCCTCGATGATCGTCTCGACGCCCAGGCGCGCATGCGGCGCGGCGATGGCGATGAAGGCGATCAGCACGAGCGCCGGGAGTGGGTGGGCGATTTCGGCGCGCGCCGCCTCATAGGACTTGCCCGCCAGCCCGATGATGAACCAGACCGCCAGCAGGCCGAGCGGCAGCAAAGCGCGGGCCGACAGCCGCATGAATCTGTCGTGCGCGGCGCCCGAGGCGTCCGATGTAAAGGCCGCGCCGCGTCCTGTCCTGCCGCTGATGAATTCCGTTCGAGACGCCATGCGCTTTGTCTCCAAATGGTTGCGGATAACGCCGCCGCCTAATTGGCGAGGGTCGACAGAACCCAGGTCAACAGCGTCAGGATGATTCCGCCGCCGAGCGTTGCTTGTGCCAAAAACTCGCGGCCCTTGGGGTCCATATAGAGGCCCCGATCCCACAGCGCGTGACGCACGCCGCCGAGCAGATGGTGGAACAGCGCCCAGCTGAACCCCAGCACGATCAGATGGCCGATAAAGCCGTTGACGATCCAGGAGACGGCCCCGAACGCCCCCGGCCCGAAGGCCAGCCCGAGCAGATAGAGCGCCAGCAGCAGCGCGCCAAGGTAGAGCACGACGCCGGAGATGCGATGCGCGATCGACATCATCATCGTCAGCATCGGCTTGTAAATGGTCAGATGCGGCGAGAGCGGCCGCTTGTCCGCCGCACCGTCCGTTTCGGCTTGCGCCATGGCTCTCCCCTCCCACAGCCGAGCTATCAAGCTCCGATAGTTAAATCAATCGCCGAGGCGCCGCAACTGCGAAGGAAATTCTCTTCCAGCTCGGCCTCACCCCCTGTGCGCAGCCCCCAGCCCCGGCGCACGCCATTTTGCGAGGGCCAATCCGCCGAGCGCCAGCGCCGCGAAAATGGCTCCGGCGGTAAATGTCGCAGGAGCCCCATAGCGATCCCACAGGGCGCCCGCGATGAGGCTGGCCGCCAGCGCGGCCAACCCGCTCAACAGGTTGAACATGCCGAAAGCCGTGCCGCGCAGATTTGGCGCGGCGACATCGGCGACCAGCGTCGCCAACAGGCCTTGCGTGAGCCCCATATGCAGGCCCCACAGCGCGACGCCGACGGCGGCGCCGATGAGCCCGCCCCCGCCGGACAGCACGAGATCGGCGGCGATCAGCAGCACGAGGCCAAAAGCCAGAATAACCAGCCGGTTGCAGGCGTCCGAGAGCGCGCCCGCCGGATAGGCCGACAGCGCGTAAACGACATTCATCGCCACCAGTACAAGGGGGCTCAGCGCCAACGGCAAGCCAGCGTCGCGCGCCCGCAGGATCAAGAAGGCCTCGCTGAAGCGCGCCAGCGCGAAGGCTGCCGCGACCAGCGCGACCAGCCAAAAAGCGCCGCCCAACCGAGCGAGTTCGGCAAAATGCAGAGGAAACCGCAATTGCCGCGGTCCGACGGGACGCTCCGGCTCCTTCACCGCGACGAGCAGCAGCGCGACCGCCAGGAAGGCGGGGACGACGGCGACCCAGAAGACCAGCTTGAAATTGTCGGCGAAGGCCCACATCAGGCCGATCGCCAGCGCCGGCCCCAAAAAGGCGCCAATGGTGTCGAGCGACTGGCGCAAGCCGAAGGCCGCGCCGCGCAAAGCTGGCGGGGCGATGTCGGCGACCAGCGCGTCGCGCGGGGCGCCGCGGATTCCCTTGCCGATTCGGTCGATAAAGCGCGCGGCGATGAGCAGGTCGATTCCCTGCGCCAGGGGAAAGGCCGGCTTGGTCAGCGCGGCGAGGCCATAACCCAGCGCCGCGAGTAGCTTGCGCCGCCCCAGCCAGTCCGACAGCGCGCCGGAGAAAATCTTGACGATGGAGGCTGTCGATTCGGCGATTCCCTCGATCGCGCCGACGCTGGTCATCGAGGCGTCGAGCACCGTCACGAGATAGACCGGCAGGAGCGCATGAATCATCTCCGAGGAGACGTCCATCAACAGCGACACAAAGCCCAGCACCCAAATCCCGCCGGGGATTTGGCGCAGAGGGGAGGGTGTGGCCGGGGCCGTCATGGATTTTGCTCCTTGCGCAGAAACGAAACCCCCGCCAGTCGCCCGGCGGGGGTTGCTTATCGTAAAGCCGCGCGGCGGCTGGCGTCAGCCCAGGAGGTGCAGCACGCCCCCGGTTGCGGACGATTGGTTCGTGACATTGACGAGACCGGTCAGCTCCACGATCGTGTCGGTCCCACCGAGAGCCGTTGTGCCCGTCGCCTGGGACTGCTCGACCAGATAGGTGTTGCTCTGGAACTGGAACGAGGCGATGTGATGCTGAGCGAGACCGGCGCCGCCATTGGTAGCATCGAAAGCCGCCTCGATCCAGGTCGCAAGCTGTGTCTGATCGAGATTGAGCGCTTTAGCATAGGTTGCGACCTGCGACGCGGACACCGCAGTGACCGCGCCGGTGGCCGCGCCTCCGTCTCCTAGGAAACTGATGTAATCATGCCCGCCTGCGACCGAATTGAGACCGCTGATTACGGCGAAGTTCGTCGGAGTTGTGTTGTTGGTTGTGGTCGCCGCCGTGTTGGTGGCGCCAATGGTCACATAATCTTCCACCGTCGTCAGATGGGCGGCGATATTGATGGTGGAGGCGTAAACGCCAGTCACCGTCGGGGTCGCCCCTGTGCCGACTATGACATAGTTGAAGCCGGTTCCCACATTAATCGTGGAATGAGCGGCGTCGAAAGCCCAGGCATCGTCGTAGCTAGATCCGTTGCCGTTGCCGAGAGTGATATTGACCGTGCCAGTGTTTAGGTTGTCGTACACCCAGTCAACGCCGTTGCCGAGCGTGATGGTGTCCGTCACCGATTTGGCTGCGGCGGGGTTTAGAGTCAGCTCAACATTGGCGTTATCCGTGCCGCCCGTCACCGTCACTGCGTTGGGCGAGCTATCGGTCAGGTTGTTGACGCCAACCGCCCCCTTGAGCGTCAGGCTGGTCAAAAATGCTTCGGCAAAACCCGCCGCCGGACCGACGGTCAGCGTGCCCGTGCCCGTGTCGTTGATGGTCAGCGTGGTTAAATTCGGCGTGGTCGGGATGAGCGGAACCGGCAGTATATCGCCAAGCACCAGATTGTTGTTTGAGCTGTCGTTCACCGTAAGCGAGGCGCCGGCGTCAATCAGTGTGTGAATGTTGACGCCCGCGCCAGAGATCGTCAGCTGCGAGAGATTCGAATCGTTTAACTGGGCGATCGAAGCGGCGACCGTGCCCAATGTATTGAAGGTCACATTGCCGATGCCCTGGGAGGTGGAGTCTTCCAGAGTGAGGCCCGCAAGGCTCGACAGGTTAATGCCCGTGGCGAGAGTCACCGTCAGATTGTCGGTCGGTCCCGCCGCGTCGATCGTCTGATAGGTGATAGCCTGCGTAACGCTCGCGTCGATCGACAGGCTCGTGCCGGCGATCACTTGCGAGAAGGTCAACGCGCCCGCCGCGTTCGAGGTTATGTCGATCCCGGTGAGCGCCGTATCCTTCGCCAGGATCGCTCCCGCGCCCGTCAAAATGTAATCGCCGCTCGAATTGGCGCCGGTCCCGAGAATTTCGAAGCCCGTCACATTGACGCCGCTGTTGGCGGCGGTGAAGGCGCCCGCGGCGGCGTTCAGCACGATCTCATTGGTGGTCGCCGAGCCGCCGGTGATCGCCTTGGTCGCATCCTGGCCGATCGTCACGTAATCCTGACCCGAGCCGGTCGACACGAAGCTGGTCTGCGCCGCGTTCAGAACAACCGTGACGGCGCCCGACGAGGATGTGGTCACGGACGTCAGGCTGGCGCTGTTAAGGAGAGTGGTGTCGGTGAAGCCCGCCCCGCCGCTGATCGCGATCGTCTTGTCGGTGGTCGGCGCGAAGTCCTTCTGAACGAGAAGGCTTGTTCCCGCGACCGTCTCCGAGGTCACATTCGCAAATCCCACGTCGGTGAGGGTCGAGCCCGTGGCGCCGGTTGTGATCGCCAGGGAGGTATAGGCGCTCGTCGCGGATATGTCCGACAACACGAAGCCGACGTCATTGTTGAGCGTCAAATTCAGCGTCGTCGCTCCGGTCGCGAAGCCGCCGTTATTGAGAGCGACCACGGCGCCTGCGGCGGCGTTGTTGATAGTTAGATTGGTCAGGCCGCTATCCTGGACGAACGAGTTCACGCCCCCGGCGAGCCCGGAGAGCGCAACCGTCGTAACGGTTCCGACCGCAGCCTTACCGTAGTTCACATCGCTGACAGAGACGCTCTGATATCCAGCGCTGTTGTTAGCCAGGGTCTGCGTGACCGAGACGGTCGGACCCGAGACATTGGTTACAGTGATCGTGTCTCCGGAGTTGTTGAAGCCGTTCGACTCGTTGATCGTAACGTTGGAGCCGCCGTTGATCGTGAGGCCGGCGAGGAGCGCGTTGAAGACGTTCGTGTCGGTAACGGTGACGGCCGTCGTCGGGGCGACGGTGATCGAATCGGCATAGGCGACGCCGAAGGCGCTGCCGGAAATACTCGTCACATTCAGGGCCGTAAGCCCGGTCCAGCCTTGCGAGCTTGTAGAACCGGTGTTGAGGATCAGCGCTTCGTTGGCGACGAAATTAGCCGTCTGAACGCCGGCGACCGTCACACCCGCCGTAGCGGTTGGAACCACGAAGCCGGCGGTTGGGTTCGAATTATTATCAGTAAGATTGAGGACGTTGCCCGTGCCGCCGCCGGTAACGATGATCTGATCGCCGGTCGAGAACGTCGGCATCAACGTTCCGACTAAGTTGAACGTACCGGCGATCACATTGTTGTTGCCCGAGAGGTTGATCGTATCGGGGCCGGTCGTGAGGACCGCGGTGCTCGGCGAACTCGCTGGATTGAGGATGGGGTTCAGACTTTGCGTCGTCACCGCCGCGTCGATTTCCGCCTCGGCCGCCGTCACCGACGCCGCGCTGCTCGTCACATTGGCGACAACCGCGATCTCGGCCTGAAAGGCCGGGCTGGTCGTGGTCGTCGCTTGCAGGAAGGCGTTGGCTACGGACGCCTTGATGTAATAATCAGAGACCATGTCCTTGTTCAATAGGGTCTGCTGACGCGCCGTCCCCGCTGAGTCGCCCGTTGTATTGTAGGTCAGGAAGGCCTGAACGAAGTCGCCCACCAATTGCCCGCGGCTCTCGCCGTTGTTGAGCAAGCCAGTCCAATAAGCCAAGCCGGGCGCGATCCCGCCCTGATTCGTGGGGCCGCCGAGATTGAGATAGAGGTCCTGGACGAACTGGGCGTTGGTGGCGCCGCCATAGGTGGTGACGTAATAGCTGGTCGACGTGGTCGATTCGACCGCGATGAACTGGGTAGCCAGCGACTCGAGCTGCGCCTTAGTGGCCAGGGTCGTCGCGGCTTGAGCAACGGTCAAACCCAGAGAGTTCGCCCATCCAGTCAAACCGAACGAGTCGGCCACGCGGTTGTACAGCGTGATGTAGAGAGCGTCGATCGCTTGTTGAACCGTGGGTGCTGCAGGCGTGGCCATTTGGGCTCCTCTTAAAGTCAAAGAAATTTCGTCCGAACCGTGGCGCGCTTACACGCTCCGACAGCGAGGTGGGCCGAATCATTCCGCCTTTTTGGAGCAGTTTTGATTCGCACTTTCTCAAGTTAGTGTCAAGAAAGCGTGTTAACCTTAACTAACCGTTAACAGTAAACAAAAGGTAAACGCATTGTCATTTCGGCTCTACAAAGATGCGGGGACAAATCATGATACGCGCGCCGGCAATGGAATTCTCGTACGAGTTCGCGAGCCCCAATTCCCACATCGCGGTCGAGACAATCGACACGAAATCTTGCGACAAAATAGTCGACATTGCTTGGCGCCCCTTATCTTCTCGGCTCGATATTCGCGCTTCAGGGACGGCGGGATTCTCCCTTCAACATTTATCCAGCGAAGGGCGCCTATATGTGGTTCGATCTAAAGAGACTTTGCGCTCGGGAGGAAGTCGCATGGCGGCGACCAGCTCGATCAGGCGCTCCAATGGATGCGCGACCACGGCGGCGCGCCGGATTTGGGCGCCGCTGCCGGGCTGCTCTAATATGCCCCTCGATAACGAATCACGCGATCGGCAGTAGGCTCTGATGCACGCGCCCCCCATGCCCATCACCGACCGGCTTTGCCTGAGTGAAACCTCGCTGCTCACCGTCGATCTTTCCACGCTGGTGCAAAATTGGCGGCGACTGGCCGAACGCGGCGCGCCGGCGCAATGTTCCGCCGTCGTCAAGGCCAACGCCTATGGGCTCGGACTGGAGCCGGTCATGCGCGCGCTGCTGGCCGCCGGCTGCAAGACGTTCTTCGTCGCCACGGCGAGCGAGGGCGAGCGCGCCCGCGCCGTGTCGAAGGAGGCGGTGATCTACGTCCTCGACGGCCTCGCGCCCGGCGCCGCGCCGAGGTTGAAGGCGGCGGAGCTGCGGCCGGTGCTGAACTCGCTGGCGGAAATCGGCGAATGGGCGGACGCCGGCGCGGCGGCGCTGCATTTCGACACCGGCATGAACAGATTGGGTCTAGCCCCCGCCGAGGCCGGCGCGGCGGCGGATTTAATGCAGCAAACCGCGCCCGCTCTGGTGATGAGTCATTTCGTGTCGGCGCAATCGCCTGATGATCCCCGCAACGCCCGCCAGATCGACGCCTTTGCGTCGATAGCCAAGCATTTTCCGGGCGCTCCCGGCTCGCTGTGCAATTCGTCGGGGATCTTTCTCCCGTCGAACCCCCATCTCGACCTCACCCGGCCCGGCTACGCGCTTTACGGCGGCAATCCGACGCCGGGCGTGGCCAATCCGATGCGCGCCGTGGCGCGGCTCGAGGCGCTCGTTCTCTCGACGCGCGAGATCGCGGCCGGCGAGAGCGTCGGCTACGACGCGACCTGGACCGCGACGCGCCCGACGCGCCTCGCCACCGTCGCCCTGGGCTACGCCGACGGCCTGCCGGTCCGCGCCTCGAGCGGGCCCTCCAGGCCGCCGGCCGAGGCGCTGGTCGCCGGCCGCCGCCGCCCCATCATCGGGCGCGTCTCGATGGATTATGTCGCACTCGACGTGACGGACGCGGGCAAGGTTAAGCGCGGCGATTGGGTCGAGATTTTAGGCGAAGACATCGGCGTCGACGAACTCGCCGTGCGGGCGGAAACGATAGGCTACGAGATTTTGACGCGGCTTGGGGGGCGGTGTGCGCGGCGGTATGTGGGGGGATAGCGCGTGACGCGTGAGGCTTGGGGCGCTGTTTGTCGATGAAATTGGACAAGTGTGAAGGACTGCTGAGCGCCGATACTGTTGAAGAACTCTTTTTGAGGCAACCTTCAGAAATTCTCGAGGCCACTGACGCGGCAGCCCGAAAACGAGCCAGGCCTCCACCTCGCAGCGCGTCGATCTAGCGAGCGAGACTCCCAACTCGATTGGGATGGCATCACAAAGCCATTCCGAGAAATATCGTCTCTCGTCTCGTTGTTTGGCTTCCTCAAATTTTCGAGTTTTTCAACAATATCCGCCATTTGCGGACATAGACGATACGACTTCGCTTTTTGAGCTTCCCGCTTCCGCGGTCCGCGAAATTCCTCCTTCCACATAATCTTCTATTTGATAGCTAGAACTAATCAATGCCGACCCCAAGCGCCCCGATGAGATATATGACAGGTTTCTGACGCTCTGCGGAACCAAATGAATCACGCAACGTTTAATTTCGACGGAGTAAGGACTTAGCGTAGCCGAAACCCCCAGTTCGGAGCGAGCTGGCAGGGAGAAATTTTTTGTGTGATGGAGACGTCAATAAGTGTGGAAGCGCGAGAGTTTTCAAGATGATGGCGAGAGGCGACGGCAATGACAAACATCGATCAACGTCACGAAGCCCGCGAAAGTAGCGAAAAGACAATTCCTGATGAGCATAAGGAAATCTCTGACCAGATCCTAATTATCCGCAGCTTGGTTGTCGATACGCCGGCTGACGCAGACCAAATTATTTCTGAATTGCAGACGCTGCTGGTCATAACAGAATCTCATTTCCGGCACGAAGAAACTATTATGATCGCAAACAACTTTCATGGCACTCTGCTCCATAAGCGTGATCACGATTATCTTGTCAGCGGGCTAATAAACTTTAGCGCTTCTCTCGTTGATAATTCTATACAGCTCTCTCCGGCAATTGCCGATAATCTACAGAGTTGGCTGAGACACCATATAAGAAAATTTGATGATGCTTATCTCGAATTCAAAGGTGTTCGCAGCAATCCGGAGAACTGACGCTTATGCATAGACTTCGTGCGCCGAGAGGTGGCGGTCGGCAAAGTATAGCTGCCGACGACTGGGCCTATGCGCTTCTCTGATCCGAAAGGCGCGCACCGTGGGCGCCGGCTCATCCTCGTCTGTAACTGATGAAGCAACCACCACCGCGAACGTCAACTCGCCACGCGGAACGATCCACCTTCAATCGAAACACGCAGATCGCAGACCGCTTCCAACTGGAGAAGCCCAGATGAAATCGAGAGTCGTAACGACTACGTTAGTCGTAACGACTACGTTTGCGGTGCATTTTTTGGCGACAACTACCGCACTCGCCTTGGATGCGGGACTTCCCGCCTACCAGCCCGTCAAGGGAATTTCGGGAGAACTCAAATCGGTCGGGTCCGACACTCTCGACCAGGCGATGGAGTTGTGGGCCCAAGGATTCAGGGAGCGTTATCCGAACGTCAAACTCGAGATCGAGGGCAAAGGTTCTGCGACGGCTCCAGCCACGCTCACCGACGGCGCGTCGCAATTCGGTCCAGTGTCGCGCCCGATGACAGGGGCTGGGCTGGAGGCCTTCGAGAAAAAATATGGGTACAAAGTCTTGAGTTTCCGGGTCGCGGTCGACGCGCTCGCCGTCTATGTCAACAAGGAAAATCCCATCGAATGTCTGACGATGGAGCAAGTGGATCGCATTTTCTCGTCGACGCGCAAGGGCAGCGGCGGCAGAAGCATCGACACTTGGGGACAAGCCGGCTTGTCTGGCGACTGGAGTGCAAAACGAATATCGTTTTATGGTCGCAACACCATTTCCGGGACCTACGAGTTTTTCCGGCAAACGGCCCTATACGAAGGGGGCTACAAGCCGGAGGTCAAGTTGCAGGTCGGATCAAATGCGATTGTTGAGGCCGTCGCTGGGGAGAAGTTCTCGATTGGATATTCCAGCATCGGCTACAGGACGGACGGCGTCCGCGCCGTGCCGCTCTCTGTGTTTTCCGGCGCAAAGTGCTACGACACTTCCGCCGAATCAGTGCTCGCCGGGAAATACCCCCTCGCGCGCTATCTCTATATTTATGTGAACAAGAAGCCGGGAGAACCGCTCGACGCGCTGCGTGCCGAGTTCATCAAATATATTCTGTCCAAGGACGGCCAGACGGAAACCGAAAATAGCGGCTACTACCCGATCACCGAAGAGATCCGTAAGGCCGAATTGGAGAATTTGGGACTCTCTCCTGCCGTGAAATAATCGCCCACAACCGTCGTCGCCGAAAAACAAATCTCGCTCGGCAAATTGCAATGCAAACGCAGGGGAGCGTCAATCGATGTGACCGGTCGGGCTGCCCAATATCCGGCCCTGTCAACGACCGCCTTGGGTCAACCTGCGTCACGAGCGGTTCGCTCCAACGAGTCCGCTGAACCCCAACTTGCCGCCGCTACTGACGCATCCTCAGGCGGCAGCGGTGCGCCACCTCTGGACTCGTGCATCGCAGTAATTGCGTCCTATTCGATCACCTCGTCGGCAATCGCAAGCTCGCCGGGCGGAAGCCGACGCGCACCGGCTTGACCAAGGTCACGCGCTCAATGCTCGGAACGGAGATGCAGTCGGCGATCCGCCGCCGGGATCAGGGAGCGCAAAGCGGTGCGGCGGATGGTGGCTAGCGACAAGGATAGGTCTTTTTCAGAAGAAGAAGCAGCGGAACGACGATGATCGTGTCGTCTTGGTTATTCGTCTGCTTCTGGGCCCAGTCCAAGATCAAATGAGCCGCCTCCTCATGGCTGACAAGTTCGCCCTCTTTGCAAAACAGTTTGATTGGGGCTGCCATGTTGTAAGCGGTCAGTGCGTCCATCGCGCCCGCCAGATATACTTCATTGAAGAAGCGGATCCTATCGTTTTCTGGATGTAGATAATTTTTCAGTCTTAGGCTCTGTGCATTTGCCCCAAAAGACAGAAGCACTCCCAATACAATCACTGCTATGCGGGCCATTAATTAGCCTCCCGATTTCCGATCTCCGTCAGAGCCTCTCTGACCTCGGCGTCGATCTCGGCAACATCATGCGCATAGAGGTGCGGCAGCCGTTGCGATACCCGCGACGACACCGCCAGCACTGCTGCCAATCGCCGGTCCACGCACTCGGCGGTCAAAGCATACCCCTAGACTGTTAGTTCCTGCGCTGCACATCAAAGCAGCCCGGACCGCCGCTGGACTATGGGCGACTTCCAGTCAGGGTCAGATTCGGCCCTAATTCAAAGACAAACGACGCCTCGCGTCGCGCGAGCCAATTGATAAACTCCCCCACTCCCGCTCACCCCCGCGCCAGCCAAGGCTCCAGCACCGGAAACCCCTCGCCGGCCAGCAAATTCACCGTCTCGTAAAGCGGAAGCCCGACCACCGCCGTGTAGGAGCCGATCAGCTTCACCACGAAAACCCCAGCAAAACCCTGGACGGCGTAGCCGCCGGCCTTGCCGCGCCATTCTCCGGTGGCGAGATAGGCTGATATTTCGGCGCTGCTCAAGCGCTTGAAGCGCAGCCGCGACTCAATGAGGCGGCTGCGCTCGGCGCCGCGCGGCGTGATCAGGCTCACCGCGGTAAAAACGCGATGCTGGCGTCCGGACAGCAGATGCAGGCAGTCGCCGGCTTCGTCGGTGGTCTCGCATTTGGGCAGAATGCGCCGCCCGACCGCGACGACCGTATCTGCCGCGATGAGGTAGGCGCCGGCCAGCTCCGGCTGCAAGGCCTTGATTTTATGCGCGGCGTGCGCCTTCTCGCTGGCGAGGCGGATCGCCAGGCTGCGCGGCTGCTCCAAGCGCTGCGGCGTCTCGTCGATGTCGGCGGGCAGCAGCGCGTCGACCGTCAGCCCCGCCTGCTCGAGCAGCGCCAGCCGCCTTGGCGAAGCGGAGGCGAGCACAAGCTTTGGCCGTCGTGTTGCAGCATCGGCGACTGGCGCGGGTCCGGCTGTCACGAAGGGCGCTCCGCCGCTTTACAGTTTATCGGAATCGATAGGTGATGCGACCCTTGGTGAGGTCGTAAGGCGTCATTTCGACGAGCACCTTATCGCCTTCGAGCACGCGAATCCGGTTCTTGCGCATCTTTCCCGCGGTATGGGCGATGATTTCATGCTCATTTTCGAGCTTCACCCGAAACATCGCGCTGGGCAGCAGCTCGGTCACGATTCCAGGAAATTCAAGCAATTCTTCCTTGGCCATGTGGTTCCTTCTTTGAAGCGCCTCGCGCTGGCTTGACATATGCCGCGCGCCGCGAAGCGCCTTGATTGGCGCGGACCCTAATCGAGATTGGGAACTTTGTGAACTACGGTGATTGCCTAAGGCGGCGGGAATCTGTGGTTTGAGGTCGCGGCGCCCCGGGTCGACAAGCCGCCCGCAACCGTGGGAGAAGCCTTCACCACGGATTCTCAACGAACGAAAGCTCTCATGGCCCCTCCTCCGCTGCTCGCTCTGCAAGGCGTGACGCTCACGCTTGGCGGCAAGCCTCTGCTCGATCGCGTCGATCTTGCGGTCGCGCCGGGCGCGCGGCTGTGCCTTGTCGGACGCAACGGCTCGGGCAAATCGACGCTGCTCAAAATCGCCGCCGGCCAGATAGAATTCGACGCCGGCGAACGCTTTTTGCAGCCGGGCGCGAGCCTGAGATATCTGCCGCAAGAGCCGGATTTCTCTGGCTTTGCGAGCGTCATGGCCTATGTCGAGGCCGGACTTTCGCCGCTCGACGACCCTTTTTTCGCCCGGCAATTGCTGGAGGGCCTTGGCCTCACAGGCGAGGAGAACCCGGCGCGGCTTTCCGGCGGCGAGGCGCGACGCGCCGCCCTGGTGCGGGCGCTGGCGCCCCAGCCCGACATTCTGCTGCTCGACGAGCCGACCAATCACCTTGATTTGCCTACGATTGTCTGGCTCGAGGAGAAGCTCGCCACGCTGCGTTCGGCGCTCGTTCTGATCAGCCACGACCGCCGCTTCCTGCAAGATTTGACCCGCGAGACGGTTTGGCTGGATCGCGGCCGCACGCGACATCTCGACAGTGGATTCAAGGACTTCGAGGCCTGGCGCGACCGCGAGCTCGAAGAAGAGGAACGCCAGCAGCACAAGACCGACCGCAAAATCGTCGCCGAGGAACATTGGCTGCGCCACGGCGTCTCGGGCCGGCGTAAGAGAAATGTCAAGCGGCTCAGCGGGTTGCATCAGCTGCGGGCCGAGCGTCGCGCCCGCGTCGCGCCGACATCCGAGGTGAGGCTCGAAGCTAGCGAGGCGCAGCTTTCCGGCAAGCTGGTCATCGAGGCGGTGAAGATCACAAAATCCTTTGGCGACAGAGCGATAGTGGATGATTTCTCGACCCGCGTGCTGCGCGGCGACCGGCTCGGCGTCGTGGGCGCCAACGGCGCCGGAAAGACCACTCTGGTCAATATGTTAACCGGCGCTCTCGCGCCCGATTCCGGCCGCGTCAGGCTGGGCGCCGGCCTCGCGATGGCGACGTTGGAGCAGAGCCGCGCCAGCCTCAACCCCGCCAGCACATTGCAGGACTCCCTCACCGGCGGCGGCTCGGACTTTGTCGAGATCAACGGCGAGCGCCGTCATGTCATTGGTTATATGAGAGATTTTCTATTCCAGCCGGAGCAGGCGCGAACGCCCGTCGGCAAGCTCTCGGGCGGCGAGCGGGGTCGCCTGATGCTGGCGCGGGCGCTGGCGCTGCCGTCCAATGTGCTGGTTCTGGACGAGCCGACCAATGATCTCGATCTCGAAACCCTTGATTTATTGGATGAAATGCTGGCCGATTATCCCGGCACGCTGATTGTCGTCAGCCACGACCGCGACTTTCTCGACCGCGTCGCGACCTCGGTTTTGATGAGCGAGGGCGACGGCCGCTGGCAGGAATACGCCGGCGGCTATTCGGACATGGTGGCGCAGCGGGGGGCGGGCGTAATCGCGCATGGCGCGCGCATAAACGCGCATGAAAACGCATCCGCACGCAGCGAGACGCGGGAAAAATCAGCGCCCCGGGAGAAGCCGGCGGGGCGTCCGCGTCTCACTAATAAAGAGCAATACGCGCTGACGACGCTGCCGCAAAAGATGGACGAGCTGCGCGCCAAAAAGGTCAAGCTCCAGGCGCTGCTCGACGACCCCGACCTTTACACGCGCGATCCGGCAAAATTTGGGCGCGCCGGAGCGATGCTCGCGGAAATCGACGCGGAGCTTTCCCGCGCCGAAGAGGAATGGCTCGAGCTGGAGATCAGGCGCGAAGAAATCGAGGGGTGATATACATGCGATTTACTGCGGCTTCCGCGTCCAATCGCCACGAAGTCCTGCGGGCGGCCGCGCGAAGGAGCCGGACGAAAAATCCGTGTCGGAGGGAAGCATCGCGTTATGGAAAGAGACTTCGCCGGAGAATTTTGTCCCCTCGTTGAAATAAACGAGCCGTCCGAAAACCGCATAGTCGAAGAGCGCCGGCCCGTTGAATTGCGTATCGGCCAAGACCGCGTTTCCCGCGACTTTCGCGCCGCGAAAATTGGCGAGGCCCACAAATTTGGCGTCGGAAAAATCGGCGTGTCCATCCATTTGCGGCTCAAACTCGGCGGGCGAGAAACGGGTTCGCTCGAAGCGCGCTTCGTCCATGAATTGCGTGCCTCTGAAAGAGCCTTCCGACAGAAGTTCCGCTTCAGTGAAATCCGCGAGAGCGCCAAATCTGGCGTAGTTGAAACAGGCCCCTCTGATCGCGCGCGCGCCGGCGAAACGCGCGCCAAGCGGAAAATTAGCAGCGATGAAACCGACGAAGCCGGGGAACACAAAGCCGCTGAAATCTGGGCTTTCGGCGAATTCATGGTAGCTGAAGTCGGCGGCGGTATCGATGTGCCAGCGCTGCGCATGCGGGTTGGTGAAATTCGCGTCGCCCTGTAAGATTTCCCATTGCCAAAGGCCAGCGTCGACGATCCGGAGTAATTCTTGCGACCTCTCTTTCGCCCATGCGTTCCAGGCGCTTCGACCGCTGGCATAAAGCTCCAGAGACGCTTGCTTGTTCATTGCCCTTCTCTCCTGTCGTCCGCGTAGCGTGCGTCGATCGCGGATCGAGGAGTATTTGCGCGGATTTTTTCTCGGGAGATGTGCGAGAGCGCACGTTGATCCGATGTTTGTTGCGGGCGGGAAGGATTGTCGAAAACAGCCAACCTGAGGCGGGGGCGGGCGCGGGCGTGTCGATTTTATCCGCTACCGCTCTTGCGTCTGCGACGCCAAGAAAATCGTCTCACAGACGTCGGCGAGACTGTTGAACACTTCGTCATTGCTCACACGCAGGATGCGATGGCCGGCCTCAACCAAAAACTTCTCGCGGCGGCGTCATAGGCGAGCTCTTCATCGGTGGAGCGCGTCGCGCCGTCGACTTCCACGATCAGCCTGCTCTCGCAGCAAACGAAGTCCGCGAAGAAAGGTCCGATGGGCTCCTGGCGCACGAATTTATATTCGCCGAGCTGGCGTCCGCGCAATTTTCGCCACAGCATTTGTTCGGCGGGCGTTTGGCTGCGGCGGAGGTCGCGGCTGCGGTTTCGCTCGGAAAAATGCAGGCCGCGCACGATGTCTTCCTTAGAAATAATCCTCGATCATATTCGCGAAAGCGCGTCCCCTCTCCCCGCTTGCGGGGAGAGGGTTAGGGTGAGGGGCCGGGGACTTTGCCTCGAATGCCGATTACGCCAGCAAGTTCGTCGGCGCGATTGACTTGGGTGATAACAGCCTCCGGCCCTCTCCCCCGCGCGCGGGGAGAGCGAGCGCGCCCTCTGCCCCTACGGAACTTCCCGCACCGCCCCCCTCGCCGCGCTTGTCGTCATCGCCGCGTAAGCCCGCAGCGCCTTCGACACCTTTCGCTCGCGCGACGCGGGCGCAAAGCCCTTGGCCTGCTGCGCGGCGCGGCGGGCGGCGATCTCCGCTTCGCTTACCGCCAGTGTGATCTCGCGCGAGGGAATGTCGATCTCGATCCTGTCGCCGTTTTGCACCAATGCGATCAGCCCGCCCTCAGCCGCCTCTGGCGAGACATGGCCGATGGAGAGGCCCGAGGTGCCGCCGGAGAAGCGGCCGTCGGTGATCAGCGCGCAGACCTTGCCGAGGCCCTTCGATTTCAGATAGCTGGTCGGGTAGAGCATCTCCTGCATGCCCGGCCCGCCGCGCGGCCCCTCGTAGCGAATCACCACCACGTCGCCGGCGACCACCTCGCCCGTCAAAATGCCGGAGACGGCGGCGTCCTGGCTCTCGTAGACGCGGGCGGGGCCGGAAAATTTCAGGATGCTGGCGTCGACGCCGGCCGTCTTTACGATACAGCCCTCCAAAGCGAGATTTCCGGTCAGCACGGCGAGGCCGCCGTCCTTGGAGAAGGCGTGCGCGGCGTCGCGGATGGCGCCATTGGCCCGGTCGTCGTCGAGCGAGTCGTAACGGCGCTCCTGACTGAAGGCGATTTGCGTCGGCACGCCGCCGGGCGCAGCGCGGAAGAATTTTTTCGCCGTCTCGCTTGACGTGACGGCGATATCCCAGCGGGCGATGGCGTCCTTGAGGCTGGCGCTATGCACGGTCGGCAAATCGCCATGCAGCAGCCCGGCCCGATAAAGTTCGCCCAGGATTGCGATGATGCCGCCGGCGCGATGCACGTCTTCGAGATGCACGTCGGATCTGGAGGGCGCGACCTTGCACAGCACGGGAACGCGCCGCGACAGCCGGTCGATGTCCGCCATGGTGAAGGGAACCTCCGCCTCATTGGCGGCGGCGAGAATATGCAGCACCGTGTTGGTCGAGCCGCCCATCGCTATGTCGAGAGTCATCGCATTCTCGAAGGCTTCGAACGTCGCGATGGAGCGCGGCAGCGCGGAGGCGTCGTCCTGCTCGTACCAGCGCCTGGCGAGATCGACGATCGTGTGGCCGGCCTCGACGAACAGCCGCTCGCGGTCCTTATGCGTCGCCAGCGTCGTGCCATTGCCCGGCAGCGCGAGGCCGAGCGCCTCGACGAGGCAGTTCATGGAATTGGCTGTGAACATGCCGGAGCAGGAGCCGCAGGTCGGGCAGGCCGAGCGCTCGATCGCCGCGACATCGGCGTCGGAGATTTTGTCGTCGCCGGCCGCCACCATCGCGTCGACGAGATCGAGCGCCTGGGTCTTGCCGTGCAAGACCACTTTGCCGGCCTCCATCGGCCCGCCGGAGACGAAGATCGCCGGGATGTTGAGCCGCAGCGCGGCCATCAACATGCCGGGCGTGATCTTGTCGCAGTTGGAGATGCAGACGATGGCGTCGGCGCAATGGGCGTTGACCATATACTCGACGCTGTCGGCGATGATTTCGCGCGAGGGCAGCGAATAGAGCATCCCGTCGTGGCCCATCGCTATACCGTCGTCGATGGCGATGGTGTCGAATTCCTTGGCGACACCGCCGGCCTTTTCGATCTCGCGGGCGACCAATTGGCCAAGGTTCTGCAGGTGCACGTGGCCGGGCACGAATTGGGTGAAGGAATTGGCGACGGCGATGATCGGCTTGCCGAAGTCCTCGTCCTTCATGCCGGTGGCGCGCCAGAGCCCGCGCGCCCCCGCCATGTTGCGGCCATGTGTCGTCGTTCGGGAGCGATAGGGAGGCATGAACGGTCTCTTCTCGTTGGCGCGGGCGCATTCGTCCGGCGCGGAAAACGTGAAGATGACCTAGCCGAAGGCGCGCCGCCCCGCAATATAGGGCGCCGGCGAGGCAGGGGGAGCTTCGGCCTTTACGCGTCAGGCGGCGCGAGTGGCCTCGGCCTTGGGCGAAGCCTCAAGCTCGGCGAGGCAGGCGCTGATCGCGTCGATCGAAACGAAGCTTTGCCGGCACAGCATGCGCACCGGAAATTCGATTTCGAACTCTTCTTCCAGCGCCAACATGACTCTGATCGCGGCGAAAGGCGTCAGCCCCGCGTCATAAAGGTCCGCGCTCGACGAAAGGCCCGCGACGGGGCTGTGCAGACGGCCGTGTTCCTCGAGCAAACGGCGGACGATCTCTTGCATCGCTCAATACTCCTTAGACTTCCGGTCTATAGACCGGGGGTGCGGCGCGCGCTGTGCGTTCGAGCACACAGGCGAGCGGCGCGCTTCAGGAAGGAAGCATAGGGCGCGGCGCCTGAACCGCAGATGAACTGCATAAAATTGTAGGAGACTATGGTTTCCAACATCTTTACGCGGCTGAATTTTGGGCGAAGACGGGGTGAGCCGCGGCGCCCGAATCCGCATTCAAGCCGTTGCAATTTTGCTCTCATTTAAGTAAGAATTCGGTCCATCGAATTTCGGCCTGACGACTTAGACCGGCACTGGCGACGGAGCCGCTGACGACCTCTCCCAAACTCGATCGACCCGGCCCCGCGCACGCGGGCCTTCTCCTAAAAGTTTTGGAGAGACGACAATGGCTACCGGAACCGTCAAGTGGTTCAACGCCCAGAAGGGCTATGGCTTCATCCAGCCTGACGATGGCGACAAGGATGTCTTCGTCCACATCAGCGCGGTGGAGCGCGCGGGCTTGCGCGATCTGCGCGAGGGCCAGAAGGTGAGCTACGAGATCGCCCAGGACCGCCGCACGGGCAAGTCCTCGGCGGACCAGCTCAAGGAAATCTAAGCCCGCCTTTTCGCGTTCGCGCGACGTTCGAAGTTTGGAGGTCGCCGCTGCTTGCGGCGGCCTTTTTTATGCGCCGATTCGCCCGCCGAGCCCTTAACGCCGGGTGAACGAAGATTTCAAGCCGCGTTCAGATCGAATCCTCCAATCTCCACTGGTCGCAAGGGTTTAGCGCTTGCGCTTCCACGGGAGACTGTCCCAACGCAACAGGAGGATACGCCATGAATCGCTTCATTATCGCGGCTGCGGCCGCCGCCGGATTGTTCCTCGCCGCCGACGCCGCTTTGGCGCCCGCGCAAGCCGCGCCGCTTCCCTCGGGCGTCGCGCAGAGCGCCATCAACGACCAGGGCTTGGTCGAGCAGACCCATTGGGTCCGCTGTTGGCGTCCGGACGGCTGGCGTGGACCCGGCTGGGGCTGGCGCCACCGCCATGGCTGGGGCCACGGTCATGGCTGGGGTCATCGCCAAGGCGGACACGGACATTTCCACCACGGCGGGCATGGCCATCGCGGCCATCATCGGTAACAATAAGGCATAGCCCAGTCCTCGCTTCAGCAAAGGAGTTTACTTCATGCAAACCAGATTGCGCCGCCGACTGTTCGCCTCCCTGAACTGCGCGCTCGTCCTCGCCGCGCTCGGCGCGGGGATGGCGCAGGCCGAAACAGTCATCATCGAGCGCGCGATGCCCGCGCCGTTCGTCGAGCACGCGCCGCCGCCGCCCAGCCAAGGCTTCAATTGGGTTCCCGGCCATTGGGTGTGGCGCGGCGCGGAGTGGTTCTGGGTCGCCGGCCATTACGTACAGGCGGTCGTGCCTCCGATGCCCGCGGTCGTCGTCGAGACGCGGCCGCCGCGTCCCTCGCCCGAGCATGTCTGGGTGGCGGGACATTGGGGTTGGCGCGAGGAACACCACGGCTGGAGCTGGAACCCCGGCGTTTGGTTCCATCACTGATAGAAATGAGTTACGCCGGTCGCGACGGCTCGCGGCCGGCGGTTTTTTGTTTCGCGTAGTGGGAATTGGCGCAATGGGATCTTGCATGGATTTGCTCGCGCCCAACCTTCGGCAAGCCGCCGCCTTGGCGCAAAGCCCGGTTAATTCGCATAATGAGTGGGACCCGCTGGAGGAGGTGATCGTCGGCCGGCTTGAGGGCGCCGTCATTCCCTCGAATCATCCCGTCGTCGCCTGCAATATTCCCGGCCTCGCCGCGCGGGCAGAGGCGCTGGTCGCCGGTTTTCATTATCCGGGCCTTATCCTCGAACCGGCGCAACGCGAGCTCGAGGGTTTTATCGCGCTGTTGCAGTCGCTGGCGTCGTCGTGCGGCGACCAGACGCGACGGACTATCGCCAGCGCTTCGGTGCGCCGGGATGGTCGTCGCGCGGCTTCTGCAACGCCTGCCCACGCGACAGCATGCTGGTCGTTGGCGAAGAGATCATCGAGACGCCGATGGCCTGGCCCTGCCGTTATTTCGAGACCCACTCCTATCGCGCGCCCCTGAAGGAATATTTCTGCGCCGGGGCGCGCCGGACCGCCGCGCCGCGCCCGCAATTGATCGACGAATTGTTCGATCCGATCTATCACATCCCTGAACAAGGCGAACCGATCTCCTATATTCTGACCGAATTCGAGCCGGTGTTCGACGCCGCCGACTTCTTTCGCTGCGGGCGCGACATTTTCGTGACGCGCAGCAATGTGACCAATGCCTTTGGCGTCGAGTGGCTGCGGCGCTATCTCGGGGACGGCTATCGCATTCACGAAATCGAAAGCCGTTGCCGCACGCCGATGCATATCGACACGACGATTCTACCGCTTGGCCCCGGCAAGATGCTGATCAACCCAGAATATATCGATGTGGAGCGTCTGCCGCCCATACTGAGGAAATGGGACATTCTCGTCGCGCCGCAGCCCGACCCGATCGAGGACCGCTCGCTGAAAATAACTTCGCTATGCGGCAAATGGCTCAACATGAACGTGCTGATGATCGACGAAAAACGCGTTATCGTCGATCCGCTCACAAGGCGACGATGAAGACGATGAAGAACTGGGGGCTGGAGCCAATTCCTTGCGAGTTTTTGCATTACGCGGCCTTTGGCGGCTCGTTCCATTGCGCGACGCTGGACGTCCGGCGGCGCGGGACGCTTCAGAGCTATTTTTATAGCCGGGGACGCAGACCAGCCTCAAGGCTACGTTCAGCCTTGGACAATGACGGAGCGCTCAGTGAAGACAACTGATTTTTCTGCGGGAATTATCGTCTTGACGCTCGCCTGGACGGGATCTCTTTCGGCCGTCCTGGCCAATGACTCGATCGCCGACACCGCGCTTGGCGGCCTGACGCTCGCCAAGACCGACGTGATCTCGATGGACAGCGAGGATCTCTATATCTCCCGCGATAAAGTGCGGGTGCTATATCATTTCACCAACACTACGGATGCGCCGATCGACGCACTTGTCGCCTTTCCCCTGCCGGCTATTCCGCCCGGCAACGAGGGCGGCGAGGAGGAGGCGGTGTATTGGGGCGACGCGCAGTCGGACCTTAAGTTCACAACGACGGTCGACGGCCAGCCGCTTGCGCTGCAGCTCGTCGAGCAGGCGTTCTTTAACGGGCGTGACGTCAGCTCGCGTCTCTCTCCACTTGGCGTTCCTCTCAATCGCTTCTCGCGGCGCTTCGAGCCGGCGATCAACGCTCTTGCGAAGCCCGAGCGGGACAAGCTCGTCGCGGAGAAGCTCATTGTCGATATCAGCGGCGACGACCATCATAATTGGGTGGGCTTGTGGGAGCTTCGCACAACGCTCACGCGGCGCCAGATTTTTCCGGCGCAAGCGACGATCACCGTCGAGCATCAGTATAAGCCGTTGGCCGGCGGCGCGGTCGGCCCGTCGCCGCAGTACCCGGACGCGAGCTTTTCCGCCGATCAACGCGCAAAATACTGCATCGACGACGACTGGATACGCAGCTTCAACAAGCTCCTGCAAAAGCAGAAGAAGGACTCCAACGCCTCCGAAGTCTTCCTTGGCTATGTTTTGAAAACCGGCGCGAATTGGAAAGGCCCGATCAAGGATTTCCATCTGGTCGTGGACAAGGGCAAGCCGGATTCCCTCGTCAGCTTTTGCGCGCAAGGCGTGAAAAAAAATTCGCCCACTCAATTCGAGGCGCGCTATTCCAATTTCACTCCGGCCAGGGATCTCGACGTTCTTATCCTCGATTGGCCGCGCTGACGGGCGCTGGGTCGTCCGCCTGTTAGAGCGGAACCAATCTCCCAGCTCTGCGTTATTCTTAAGCTCGGGGTTGCGACCGATATGCCGAGCGCAAGGGTGTTGGATGCAGGATTGGAGGCAGGTATGAGTAAATTTCGAAAGATCATCACCACCGGTCTCGTCGCCGCGACATTGGCGAGCGCAGTCGTCGCTTCAACGCCCGCCGCGGCATGGTACCGACGCTATGGCTATGGCTATGGCTACGGCGGCGGCTGGGGCTGGGGCGCGCCGGCCATCGCAGCCGGCGTATTAGGGGCGGTTGCGCTCGGGGCGGTCGCCACGGGAGCGGGGGCCTATCCCTACTATCCCGCCTATTCCCCTTATCCGGTCGGCTATGGCTATCCTTATGGGCCTCGATCCTGCGTTGTCCAGAATCCCCTCTATGACGGATGGGGCAATTTTGTCGGCTACCAACGGGCGCGAGTAGCGTGCTGACCCGACGACGATCAAGCTTCGTACAGGCTGAGGCGCTTTCGAGCGAACCGGTTGCTGCTGGGACGCGATCCTCAGCCCGACGATGCCCGCCAGAATGAGGCTGATGCAGCCGAGCCGCCACATGTCCGCCGGCTCGTGGAAGAGATAGACGCCAAGCGCCGCCGTGCGGGCGACGCCGATGCCGGTCCAGACCGTATAGGCTGTGCCGACGGGTAGCGATTTGAGCGCAAAACTGAGCAGTCCCGCGCTGGCCGCCATGGCGACGAGTATGCCGACAGAGGGCAGCAGCCGCGTGAAGCCGTCGGTGTATTTAAGTCCGATCGCCCAGACGATCTCGCACAGACCGGCGAGCAGCAGAATCCCCCAGGCCATCGTAGCGCCTCCCCTCTTGCCGCCAAACCGGTCGGGTCATTGGTAACGGCGCAGCACCGCACGGACAATTGGCGCGTTTGACCCCTTTGCGTCCGCGCCCTACAAACGCGCGACACTCCAGCCGCGCGATCTCGCCATGTCCCATAACAGCTTCGGCCATCTTTTCCGCGTCACCACCTTTGGCGAGAGCCATGGGCCGGCGCTCGGCGCGATTGTCGACGGCTTCCCGCCGCGCATTCCCCTGACGGCGGAAGAGATCCAGGTCTTTCTCGACAAGCGCAAGCCCGGCCAGTCGCGCTTCACCACGCAGCGGCGCGAGGCCGACGAGGTCAAGATTCTTTCGGGCGTGTTCGAGGACGAGAGCGGCCGGCAGGTCACCACCGGGACGCCGATCGCGCTGATGATCGAGAACACCGATCAGCGCTCCAAGGACTATGGCGAGATAGCGCAAAAATACCGGCCCGGCCACGCCGATTACGTCTACGACGCCAAGTATGGAATCCGCGATTATCGCGGCGGCGGGCGCTCTTCGGCGCGCGAGACCGCCGCGCGCGTCGCCGCCGGCGCCGTGGCCCGCAAGATTCTTCCGGGCGTGACCATTCGCGGCGCGCTGGTGCAGATCGGCCCGCACAAGATCGACCGCGCCCGCTTCGATTGGGCGGAGGTCGAGCAAAACCCGTTCTTTTGTCCCGACAGGGACGCCGCCGCGCGCTGGGCCGATTATCTCGACGATATCCGCAAAGCCGGCTCGTCGATCGGCGCGGTGATCGAACTGGAGGCGGTCGGCGTTCCCGTCGGCTGGGGCGCGCCGATCTATGGCAAGCTGGACTCGGAACTCGCCAGCGCGCTGATGTCGATCAACGCCGTCAAGGGCGTCGAGATCGGCGCGGGATTCGCCGCCGCCGAGCTGACCGGCGAGGAAAACGCCGACGAAATGCGCCGGGGCGAAGACGGCGCGCCGGCGTTCTTGTCGAACAACGCCGGCGGCGTGCTGGGCGGCATATCGACGGGCCAGCCCATCGTCGCGCGTTTCGCGGTGAAGCCGACCTCGTCGATTCTCACCGCCCGCCGCACCATCGACCGGACGGGCGCCGAGACGGAGATCGTCACCAAGGGCCGCCACGATCCTTGCGTCGGCATAAGGGCTGTGCCGGTCGGCGAGGCGATGATGGCCTGCGTGCTGGCCGACCAGTTTCTGCGCCATCGCGGGCAAGTGGGGTGAGGCCGAAAGGGCGCGCGGCGCGAGAATTAAGAGGGACGAAATGCTGACAGGCGCGACCACCGTTTTCGTCGTCGACGATATCGTCGCCAGCATCGCTCACTATCGCGACGCGCTCGGTTTCGAGCCGTCCTTCGAATTTGGCGAGCCCGTATTTTACGCCGGCTTTTGCCGCGACGCCGTCGCGATTCATCTGATCGCGAGTTCGAAGACGCGGCGTTCGCCAGGGAATGGCGGCATCTACATCAATGTCGAGGATGTCGACGCGATCCACGCCGAGCTTTTGCGGCGCGGCGCCAAGATCCAGGGGGCTCCAATGGATTCCTCATACGGCATGCGGGACTTCAACGTCGTGGATCTCGACGGCAATCAGTTCACTTTCGGCATGGAGCTGACGGAAAAATAAGCGAGGGCCGGATGCGGCAAAATCACCAGTCGGTCAAGCCGCTTTGCCGGCCGACGCGCCGCGCGGCCTTGACGCAAGGCGGCGCGTTTTTCGCAGCGCAAGGATTGTCGCCATCGCTCGCGCGCGCGGCGCCGACGGGGACGCTTTTCGTCGCGCCGTCGCCCACGCTCGCTTACGACCCCGGCCCGGGCCGCTGGGATCGCCCGCAGCGGCTCGCCGCCGTGGAATCCGCGCTGGCGGACCGGCCTTTCGACGCGCTGCTTCGCGCCGAGGCGCCGCGCGCTCCGGTCGGGGCGCTGCTGCGCATACACGACGCGGCCTATATCACGCGGATAACGATGGGCGCGCCGACCGGCGTCAACGACGCCCCCATGAGCCCAGGCGCGGATGAGGCCGCCTCGCGCGCCGCCGGCGGCGCGCTTCTCGGCGTGGACGCCGTCATGCGCGGCGCGGCGAAAAACGCCTTCGTCGCGACGCGGCCGCCCGGCCATCACGCTCTGCGCGGCGCGCCGATGGGCTTCTGTTTCTTCAACAACGCCGCAGTCGCCGCGCGCCACGCCATGGCGGCGCATGGCGCCGAACGCGTAGCCGTCGTCGATTTCGACGCGCATCATGGCAATGGCGTGCAGCGGATTTTTTGGGACGAGAAAAACGTCCTTTATTGCTCGACCCATCAATCGCCGCTCTATCCCGGCACGGGCGCCGTCGGCGAGTGCGGCGCGTTCGACAATATCGTCAACGCCCCGCTCGCCAAGGGCGACGGCGGCGAGGCGTTTCGCACGGCGTTTGGGGAGCGAATCTTGCCGCGCCTAAACGCCTTCAGCCCGAATGTTATTATTATCTGCTCGGGGTTCGACGCGCATCTGCACGATCCGCTCGCCGGCCTGCGGCTTGTCGAGGGCGATTTTACCGACGTCACGCTGCGCATCATGGAGGTCGCCGCGCGCCGCTGCGGCGGGCGCGTCGTCTCGCTGCTCGAAGGCGGCTATCGCCCGGAGGATCTCGCGGCTTGCGTCGCCGCGCATGTCGGCGCGCTGATGCAGGCGTGAAACCCGCTTACTCGACAGGCTTCGGCCCAGCCGGTGTCGGCGGCTCGTTTTCCTGCATGATGCCGAGCCGGCGCGCCACTTCGGTATAGGCCTCGACGAGGCCGCCCAAGTCGCGGCGGAAACGGTCCTTGTCCAGCTTGTCGTTGGACTTGATGTCCCATAAACGGCATGAGTCGGGCGAGATTTCGTCGGCGACGACGATCCGCATCATCTCGCCTTCCCAAAGCCGGCCGCATTCCATCTTGAAGTCGACGAGGCGGATGCCGACGCCGAGGAACAGGCCGGACAGAAAGTCGTTGACGCGGATGGCCAGCGCCATGATGTCGTCGATCTCCTGCGGGCTGGCCCAGCCGAAGGCGGTGATGTGCTCCTCGGAGACCATCGGATCGTCGAGCGCGTCGTTTTTATAGTAAAACTCGATAATGGAGCGCGGCAGCTGCGTGCCCTCCTCCATGCCGAGACGCTTGGCCAGCGAACCGGCGGCGACATTGCGCACAACGACTTCGAGCGGGATGATCTCGACCTCGCGGATCAACTGCTCGCGCATGTTGAGCCGGCGAATAAAATGCGTCGGCACGCCGATTGCATTCAAATTCTGGAAGACATATTCCGAGATGCGGTTGTTGAGGACGCCCTTGCCGTCGATGACCTCGTGCTTCTTGGCGTTGAACGCCGTCGCGTCGTCCTTAAAGTGCTGGATCAGCGTGCCAGGCTCCGGGCCTTCGTAGAGCACTTTGGCCTTGCCTTCGTAAATGCGGCGGCGGCGGTTCATTGGGATCAACCGAGGCTTGAGGAAATCCATGGGATGAGCCGCAGCTCCTTGGTTTGCGCTCCAAAGGCGACCGTTGCGGGGCTGGCCTAGCTTAACCCGCCGCAAGAAGTTGCTTTTCGTGGAGCGGCGTTCCGTTCAGCCGCAGCTGGCCCGGTGGTAGCTGTTTCCCGCGCCTGTGACAACCCTTCGGCAAGAGTGTAACGCAAAAGCCTGATGTCGCACAATGAAGAACATGCCGCAAAGGGACCGCCCGCGCCCTCGGGGCGCGCGGTCATGGATGCAAAGACCCTGTCTTCTCAATTTGTTAACTTAAACGCTCAATTTCTCTTATTAGCTTCTCGCATCGGCCCGGCGACGACCCGCGCCCGCAAAGTGCGCAGGCGGCCGGGCGTCGCACCCTCAGTCGGACAGAACGGGCCCTACGCCTTTGCGCTCACCAGCAGCGGCGTCCCCAGCGGGTCCAGTAGCACCGCCGCCAATGTCGATGCCATCCCCAGCGCCGCCGCCACCAGACGTTTTCGACATTGCCCGACGGCGCGAGTTCGTCGTGGGAAGGAAGGCTGGGGAACGCGCTGGCCGCCCCGGCCATCGTGGCGAGAAGTCCGGCTGAAAGCAGCGCCGAAGTGATAAATACTCGTCGATCCATGGACTTATCCTCCATTCGCAACGCCGCGTCTCTAAAAGCCATCCGGCGCGGCGGCTATAATTTAACAAACGAGTGGGGAAATGGTTCCGGTCACGTTCGCGTTTTACGCCCATTCGCGCAGAGACTCTGTTTTCCCCAAAGATTCGAGGCTGTTGCTGCGATCGCGCCGCGGCTCCATATAGTCTCCGGTTATTGGGCGGGCGATTCGCCGCAAGCTTCGGGACATCGAATGAAACGACGATTTGCAAATGTTTTTCGCGCCGCCGGCGCCATCGCGCTGCTCCTAGGCGGCATCGGGATCGCGAAGGCCGCCGGCGAAAAGCTCAAGGTCGCCTTTTTTGGCTTCGAACTGATCAACACCTCGCCCGAGCCGGTCAGCGAGGCGGAGCGGCTCCGGATCGCGCTGATCGGCGATGTGTTTCGCAAAATGCTGACGGACTCCGGCCGCTATGAAATCGCGCCATTGTCCGAGGCTCTGCAACGCAAGATCGCGCAAAGCGCGAAGATCACCGGCTGCAACGGCTGCGAGCTCGATTGGGCGCGCGAGGCCGGCGCCGATATCGCAGCCTTCGGCACGGTGCAGAAGGTCAGCAATCTGATCCTCAACGAAAACATATATATGAACCGCGCCCAAGGCGGCGCGCCGTTTTTCTCGCGTAGCGTCGATATCAGGGGCAACACCGACGAATCCTGGTCGCGGGGGATGAAATATTTGCTCGGCGAGTATTTTTTAAAGGAATACTGAGGGCCGCGCGCACCATGCGGCCTAACGAAGCGGGAAAGCCGTTTTAATGACGGAAAGCGAGTCGATGCGCGATCGCTTTCCGCCATCAAGCCTTACTTAGCGGCTTCTTCGAGATGCTCCAAAGCCTCTTCGGCGTGCTTCGTCGCTTCTTCGGCGTGGCCCTTCTTGCCATGCTTGATGGCTTCCTTGAGATGGACGATTCCCTCTTTTGTGTGCTCGTTGTCCTGCGCCTTTTCGGCCGCCTTGGCGTGCTTCAGCGCGGCCTCGGCATGTTTCACGAGCACCTTGGCATGGCCTTGTTTGCCATGATCGATGGCTTCCTTCGTGTGGCTGATCGCCTCGGCCAAATGATCTTCGGCCATCGCAAGACCCGAGGTCAGCAGGCTGGCGGCGCCGAGGCCAAGCGCGAGAGCGAAAGTTCTACGATTCATGATTTATGTCTCCCACTTCTATTCCCGTTGGTCCGGGAATTAGATGTAGGAGAATGAGCCAATTTAACTACGCTGGCAAGCAATTCCAGTCTCCGCGCGAGCGCCGGCCCATCTGGAGAATATTCGCCGTCGCTCGGCGCGAATCTGGCGACGGGTTTTGCGCTTCCTACGCTTGGCGAGGGAAATTCTTTCCCTCGCTCCTTGGCGCAAAAATGTGGTCAGCTCTTCTCCGGCAGGTTGAGCCTGATGTGCAGCTCGCGCAGCTGCTTCGTCGTCGCGGGCGAGGGCGCGCCCATCAGCGGGTCTTCGGCGCGCTGGTTGAGCGGGAACAGCGTCACCTCGCGCAGATTTTCCTCGCCGGCTAGCAGCATCACGATGCGATCGACGCCCGGCGCAATGCCGCCATGCGGCGGGGCGCCGTATTGGAACGCGCGATACATGCCGCCAAAGCGCTCGATCAGTACGTCCTCGTCGTAGCCGGCGATCTCGAAGGCGCGGCGCATGATATCGGGACGGTGGTTTCGGATCGCCCCGGAGGACAGCTCGACGCCGTTGCAGACGATGTCGTATTGCCAGGCGAGTATGTCCAACGGGTCCATGGTGTCGAGCGCGTCGAGGCCGCCCTGCGGCATGGAGAAGGGATTGTGCGAGAAGTCGATCTTCTTGTCGTCCTCGTTGTATTCGTACATCGGAAAATCGACGATCCAGCAGAATTCGAACACGTCGGTCTTGGAGAGCCCGAGCTCCGTCCCGATGCGGATGCGCGCGGCGCCCGCGAGTTTCGCCGCCGGCGTTTCATCGCCGGCCGAGAAGAACACCGCGTCGCCGGCTTTCACGCCGGCCTTGGCGGCGATAGCGGCCTGCGCCCCGGCGGGAATGAATTTGGCGATCGGCCCCTTGCCGGCAAGCGCGCCGCCTTCCTCCTCGAAGATCACATAGCCGAGGCCCGGCGCGCCTTCCGAGCGCGCCCACTCATTGAGCTTGTCGAAGAAACTGCGCGGCTGCGCGCCCGCGCCAGGCGCGGGGATGGCGCGCACGGTCTTGCCCTTAAAGGCCTTGAACGACACGTCCTCGCGCGCAAACTCCTCAGACACATCCACGATGACGAGCGGGTTGCGCAGGTCCGGCTTGTCCGTGCCGTATTTGAGCATCGCGTCCCGATAGGCGATGCGCGGAAACTGTTGCGTCACCGGCTTGCCGTTGGAAAACTCGTCGAACAGCCCGCGCAGCACCGGCTCGATGGACGCGAACACGTCGTCCTGCGTGACGAAGCTCATCTCGACGTCGAGCTGGTAGAATTCGCCCGGCGAGCGGTCCGCGCGCGCGTCCTCGTCGCGAAAGCACGGCGCGATCTGGAAATAGCGATCGAAGCCCGCGACCATCAGCAATTGCTTGAACTGCTGCGGCGCTTGAGGGAGCGCGTAGAATTTGCCGGGATGCAGCCGCGAAGGCACCAGAAAGTCGCGCGCGCCCTCGGGCGAGGAGGCCGTCAGAATCGGCGTCTGGAACTCGAAGAAGCCTTCCTGCTTCATGCGCGTGCGAAGGCTGTCGATGATGCGCCCGCGCAGCATGATGTTGGCGTGCAGCTTTTCGCGGCGCAGATCGATGAAGCGATATTTGAGGCGGGTTTCCTCGGGATAGGGCTGGTCGCCGAACACCGGGACCGGCAGTTCGGCGGCCGCGCCGAGCACCTCGATCTCCCGCACATAGACCTCGATCAGCCCGGTCGGCATTTCGGTGTTTTCGGTCCCGACGGGGCGATGTCTCACCTCGCCGTCGAGCCGCACGACCCATTCGGAGCGCAGCGTTTCGGCCGTCCCGAAGGCCGGCGAATCAGGATCGACCACGCATTGGGTCAGGCCGTAATGGTCGCGCAAGTCGATAAACAGCACGCCGCCATGATCGCGGATGCGGTGGCACCAGCCGGAAAGACGGATTTTTTGGCCGACATGGCCTTCGCGGAGTTCTCCGCAGTTGTGCGAACGGTAGCGATGCATTTTGGGGTCTTCTTGCTCTATGAATAAGGCGGGGCGGAAGCTCCGGTCGGGGCGTTGGCGCGGAAAAGCGCACGGGGGAGGCGCTTCTGTCAAGACGGGCGGTTCGCCCGTCGGAACGCCCTTCCCCGGACGCCTCACATCGCGTAAGGGCGGCGCGGGCTTTCCTTAAAGGTTCCGCGCGCACATGATTCGTCTCGAAAACATCAGTAAGCAGAATGGCCATCAACTCCTCTTCATCGAGGCCTCCGCGGCGCTCCTTAAGGGCGAGAAGGTCGGACTCGTCGGCCCTAACGGGGCCGGCAAGACGACGCTCTTCCGGATGATCGTGGGACAGGAGAGCCCCGACGAGGGCCAGGCGGCCGTCGATCAGGGCGTCACCATCGGCTACTTCAACCAGGACGTCGGCGAGATGTCGGGCCGGAGCGCCGTCTCCGAGGCGATGGACGGCGCCGGCCCGGTGAGCGCCGTGGCCGCCGAGCTGAAGGAGCTGGAGGCCGCCATGGCGGATCCCGACCAGGCGGCGGACATCGAAAAAATCGTCGAGCGTTACGGCGAGGTGCAGGGGCGCTTCGAGGAGCTGGACGGCTACGCCCTGGAGGGCCGGGCGCGCGAAGTGCTGGCCGGGCTGAACTTCAGCGAGGAGATGATGGAAGGCGACGTGGGCGCGCTGTCGGGCGGTTGGAAGATGCGCGTGGCGCTGGCCCGCATCCTGCTCATGCGCCCCGACGCCATGCTGCTGGACGAGCCGAGCAACCACCTGGACTTGGAGAGCCTCATCTGGCTCGAGCAATTCCTCAAGGACTTCGAGGGCGCCCTGCTGATGACCTCGCACGACCGCGAGTTCATGAACCGCATCGTCACCAAAGTCGTGGAGATCGACGGCGGCGCGCTGACGACCTATTCGGGCGATTACGAGTTTTACGAGCAGCAACGCGCGCTAAACGAAAAGCAGCAGCAAGCCCAGTTCGAACGCCAGCAGGCGATGCTCGCCAAGGAAATCAAGTTCATCGAGCGCTTCAAGGCGCGCGCCTCGCATGCGGCCCAGGTGCAAAGTCGCGTGAAAAAGCTGGAGAAGATCGACCGGGTGGAGCCGCCCAAGCGCCGCCAGACGATATTGTTCGACTTCCCGCCGGCCCCGCGCTCCGGCGAGGACGTGGCGACCTTGAGCAATGTGCACAAAAGCTATGGCGCCAGGCGCATCTACGAGGGGCTCAACTTCCAGGTGCGCCGAAGGGAGCGCTGGTGCGTCATGGGCGTCAACGGCGCGGGCAAGTCCACGCTGCTGAAGCTGGTGGCGGGCGCCACGCAGCCGGACGACGGCGCGGTCGCCCTGGGCGGCAGCGTGAAGATGGGCTATTTCGCGCAACACGCCATGGAGCTGCTGGACGGCGAGCGCAGCGTGTTCGAGTCGCTGGGGGACTCGTTCCCGCAGGCGGGACAGGGCTCGCTGCGCGCGCTGGCCGGCTGCTTCGGCTTCTCCGGCGACGACGTCGAGAAGAAATGCCGTGTGCTGTCAGGCGGCGAGAAAGCGCGGCTGGTCATGGCCAAGATGCTCTACGACCCGCCTAACTTCCTCGTGCTGGACGAGCCCACCAACCACCTGGACTTGGCGACGAAGGAAATGCTGATCGCAGCACTGTCGAATTACGAGGGCGCCATGCTGTTCGTCTCGCACGACAGGCGCTTCCTGGCCGCGCTGTCCAATCGGGTGCTGGAGTTGACGCCCGAGGGAGTTCACAATTACGGCGGCGGCTACACTGAATATGTGGCGCGGACCGGCTTTGAGGCTCCCGGCCTGCATGGCTGAGCCAGTAGGCGCGCCTCGGCCCGACGATGACGGGACGCGCCGTAAGAACGCGACCTTGATCGAGCCACTTAATGGTGCGCGGGGAGCCGAGCACGTTGTCGTGCTGATTCTTCCAGCCAGGGGCGATGGTAGTGCAAACTGAGCAATGTCCCTTTGTTAAGCCCCACGGTCTCTTTCTGCGCGCGAATGCGCTCGCCGGGACGGCGTGACCCTAGAGAAAAGGCCGCCCAGCCGTGAGACTGGACGGCCTCCTCCGCTTTTCGCGCGCTTTGAAAAGGATTCCCCGGGGAACCCCGAGCGCGTCGAAAGCCTGAGGAGAGTTTATCAAGGCGCCTGCGGAGGAAGTAGATTCGGAAAATACGTAGAATTTTGTAGAGATAGCCCCGTCGGCGCGCGTCTTGCGCCAGCGAATCGCCTCGCCTAATCTTTGAGCAACCGGACGGTTGCCAATAACCGGACGCCCAAAGCGGCCCGAGCGCGGATGTAGCGACGGGCCACTTCTGCATTCGGCCAGGAATATGGCCCCCATACGATGGCTGGCTGTTGCCGGAATTTACGTATTGAGCTGTGAGGCGACGTAGCTGAAGGTGGCGCTCAGACTTGTTCCGACGCTGCCCGCGGCGACGATTAACGCGATGCCAATCAAGACTGCGGTGAGGCCGTATTCGATCGCCGTGGCGCCCGACTCGTCCTTGCAGAAAGCGCGAGAAAAAGTTTCTGATGACCATGTTCCTATGAGTGTTGTCGCCACTCTGATTGCGCGTTCGGCGTAAAGGGTTTTTTCACCAGAACGGCTTGCGCGTTACGATGAGATTATTTCGGAGATATTGATTGGAACAATCAAACGATAGTCACTCGGAGAAGGACTCCGGGACGGCTAACCCGGTTGCAGCCGCGGGCGGCGTGCGTCGCTGCTTATTTGAAGATTGCGCGGCGGCGTGCCGGCATAACATATGAGCGGCCCGCCTGGGTGTACGGCGGGCCGTTTTGCGTTTTACCGTCCTATTTCCGCCGTCTGACGCTCGCTCCAATCCGGCATGACTGCGGCCATGCTGCCGTTGCCAATAAGAGCCGCTCCCACGGCAATGGACATCACGGCGATAATGCCGATCACCCCTATAAACTTTACGAGATCGCCCGTATCTCGACGATTTCGCATTTCGACCTCCTCACGAATACCTTCCACATCGCGCAAATTACGAGATTCTGCGTCGGCTGGTTTGACGGAAAATAAGAGACGAGTGCGTCACGATGGCGCGGCTATCATCACGCTAGTCCCCACCTGATTTCCTAAGTCGCTGTTTTCCAAGTGCAACGTGCGCTCCACAATCGATCTGGCGACGTAATGCCGCATTTGGCCGGAACCGCGCCTCCGCTTGGACGGCAAGCAGGAATGTTAGTCCTTCCACTCGATGAATCGCCCTAGGGCGCCACCCCCGATTGCACCAATAATCGCCGCAACAATCGCGGTCGGAACGCCGAAATTTGTCCCGCCAACAAGCATGCCAATAGTGGCGCCCATTCCTGCGCACGCGAGCATGGTCCGCGAGATGCCGTATCCATAGAGTTCGAGTTTCATGGGAATCATCTCGTCCTGAGGCGCCGACCCGCTGCCAGCGTTTCGAGATAGGATAGCGATCGCACCCGTTATAACCAAGCTGCGGCTCTTATCATAGGGTGAGAAGGGGCCGCGTTCTGCGGCGCAAGTCCGATCAGCTGGACAATTTGGCTATTGGAGCCGAGTGCTTCACTGCCACCACGGCAGACGCCACCGACAAATATTCGCGTCAGTCCGGCGAAACGTCGACCCGGTTGGAGCCGCAGTTCGAGCAGGTGAATTGACGATGGCGGAGAATAGCATTTCGGGCGCGGGGCCGATTTGCTCGAAGGATATGGGCGTCGATCGCAGACAGTGCGAATCGCAGCATGTCACCCATGCGCCGGCGGCGCCGTGGGATTGCAGGCCGGCGATTGCGGGCGGGGACGGGCAACGAAATCCCTCGATTGTCGTCCAAAACGTTGTCCGGTAAAGCGCGCCTCTTGTTTTAGGCGCTTGAATTTATATCGTAACGCTTTGATTTTATTGGTGCCGCAAGAGGGATTCGAACCCCCGACCCCATCATTACGAATGATGTGCTCTACCGACTGAGCTATTGCGGCGATTCTTGCGCCTCGACGCCGGAACCGGCGTCACTCTTATCGAGGATGGGCTGCATTTTCAACCCGGCGCCGCGCCCAAACGCAAATCAAATTCCGCCAGTTCGGCGCGCTTCGTTCTCGCCGGACGCCGAAGGCAGACTCGCCAAAGCCTGTCGTCGAAGCTGTTCGAGTTCGTCCTTAGCCTTGGCGGCTTCAGCCCGCGCCAGCTTAGCGACGCGACGCACCCGCCGATGGCTCAGCCAGCTGCTTGCGCCGCCAGCGATGGCGCCAACCCCCACCGACGCCAACACGACCAGAAAAAGCGGGGCTTCGAAGGAAGGCCCCGACAACGCGCCGCCGGGAAACGGATCGAGCGAAATTTTCACCGATCCGCGATTCGCCAGCGCAAAAAACAAGACCAGCAGACCGAGCGGGATATAGACGATCAGGCGCAGCAGCGATCGCATCAAAGTTCCTTTCGTCTTTCGGCCCCTGTCCGCAAGCGGCGCGAAGCCCGCCCGACGCCGGCGTCTTTCCTGCTGGCTCAGCCTTTGTAGTTTTCGTTGAGGCGCTCCCGCATTTCCTTGCCTGTCTTAAAGAAAGGCACGTTCTTCTGCTGGACGGAGACTTGTTCGCCGGTCCGCGGGTTGCGACCCGTGCGCGCCTCGCGCTTCTTCACTGAGAAAGCGCCAAATCCGCGCAATTCCACGCGGTCGCCACGCGCAAGCGCGGCGGTGATTTCATCGAGAATCGTGCTGACGATGGTTTCCACGTCGCGGTGATAGAGGTGTTCGTTGCGGCTGGCGATACGTTGGATAAGTTCGGATTTGATCATAGCGGTTCTGCCTGCGAGGTGTCGCCAGGGACTTGCGGTCGAAGCCCTGGACGATAAAAAATCAATGTGTGGGGGAACCCTGCCAAATCGCCAGCAGGCCGTCAAGGTTCACACTTTCGCCCGGCCCGCCGAGCTGGTCGAGGAGCGAGGCCAGCGAAGCTAGGCCAGCGGCCCTAGCGCCCGAAGAGGCGAGGCTCAGCAGGCCGGCGCGCTCGAGACTCGACTTCCTTTTCCAGTCCCGCACCGGCAGTTTTTTGGCGATGTTCTTGTTGGCTTCCAGCCAGGCGATCGCCTCGCTCTCGCCGCCGACGAGGTCTGCAAGTTTCAGCGGAAGGCTCTGGCGACCCGTGAACACCCGGCCGTCAACGACACTGGCGAGTTCGGCGTCATCGAGATGGCGGCGTTCCTTCACCAGATCCTTGAACCAGCCATAGCTGTCGACGACCAGCGCGTTGATCGCCGCTTTGGCCGCCTCGCTGGTCGGCTCAAAGCCATTGGGCGCGGCCTTCAACGGCGTCGATTTTATTTCCTCGACCTTCACGCCCAAACTGTCGAGCGCCTTGGAGAAGTTGGGAAACTGGAACAGGACGCCAATGGAGCCGATCAGCGAATTGCCCCGCACGACGATCTCGTCGGCGCCGATCGCGGCGATGTAACCGCCAGACGCCGCGACCGTGCCGATCACCGAGACGACCGGCTTTTTTTCGGCGAGTTTGCGCAGTTCCAGATAGAGCTTTTCGGCGCCGGCGGTCGTGCCGCCGGGGCTGTCGATCTTCAGCAAAACGGCGCTCGCCTTGGAGTCGCCGATGTCCTTGATGAGCTGGATGGTGTCGTCGTCGCCGGTGATGATGCCTTCGACGGACAGGCGCGCGATATGCGGGGCGGCCTTCTCGATCGTGTCGAGCCCGGAGAACTTCGCGACAGCGACCAGAGCCGCCAACAGCGCGGCGCCGATCGCGGCGATGCGCCAAAAGCCAAGTTTGCGCCGCAAGCGGCGGCGATCCACCATATAGTCGCTGGAAGGGGACATAAGCGCGCTTCTCGTTTTGGGCGCGGAGGTCCGCCGCCCGGAATTCAGAGGAGGCAGATTACATCGCTTCGGCTTGAGACGAAACATCGGCGCCATTGCATCGCGACATTATCTGCGTTAGCTGAGCCGCGACGACCGGAGCTCGCGACCGCGTAAGGATAGACGATGAAACTTCCTAATCAATTTTACCGTCCCTTGGCCATTGGCGCGCCGGCGCCCTTGCGTGAACTGCCCGTGAAGGTCGAGCGCATGATCCATTTCGTGCCCCCTCACGTCGAGAAAATGCGCGCGAAAGTTCCCGAGATCGCCAAACAGGTCGACGTAGTGCTCGGCAATCTCGAAGACGCCATTCCCGCCGACTCCAAGGAAGCCGCGCGCAAGGGCTTCATCGAGATGGCGAAATCGGCCAATTTTGGATCGACCGGCCTGTGGACGCGCATGAACGCGCTGAACTCTCCCTGGGCGCTCGACGATATGATCGAAATCGTCGGCGCGGTCGGCGACAAGCTCGACGTCGTGATGCTCCCCAAGGTCGAAGGCCCTTGGGACATCGCCTATCTGGACCAGCTGCTGGCCCAGCTCGAGGCGCGCAACGGCGTCAAAAAGCCGATCCTGATCCACGCCATTCTGGAGACTGCCGAGGGCGTGAAGAATGTGGACGCCATCGCCAGCTGCTCGCCGCGCATGCATGGCATCAGCCTCGGTCCGGCCGATCTCGCGGCCTCGCGCGCAATGAAGACCACCCGCGTCGGCGGCGGCCACCCCGACTATAAGGTGATCGCCGACGCAACGGAGGCGGGCGCGCCGCGCGCGACCTACCAGCAGGATCTGTGGCATTACACCATCGCCAAAATGGTCGACGCCTGCGCGGCGGCCGGCATCAAAGCCTTTTACGGCCCGTTCGGCGATTTCTCCGACCCCGCCGCCTGCGAGGCGCAGTTCCGCAACGCCTTTTTGCTCGGCTGCGCCGGCGCCTGGTCGCTGCATCCCTCGCAGATCGTCATCGCCAAAAAAGTGTTCTCGCCCGACCCCGCCGAGGTCGCCTTCGCCCGGCGCGTGCTGGAGGCCATGCCGGACGGGACCGGCGCCGTAATGATCGACGGGCGGATGCAGGACGACGCCACCTGGAAACAGGCCAAGGTGATCGTCGATCTCGCCAGGCAGGTCGCTTCGAGCGACCCGGAATTTGGGGCGGTCTACGGTTTTTGACCGCGAAATAGGCCGCCGAACGGCGCTCCGGCCTTCCGCATTTTTTCAACATACTGTTTTCAAATAAGAACCCGCGCGGCTGCGGGCTCGGTTACCAAAACTTAATATGGCGCACAGCCTCGCGCAAGCTTACAGCCATCTTTCAGCCACGCTGTCGGCGCCCTATATGGGGCAGAAGGCGACCGGCCAGAGGCGGTCGCAGAGCGGGTTCGCCCTCGCGAGGGAGCCCGATAGGAGGATGGTTATGGCGAACGCCTTGTCAATTGTCGCCGGCGAAAGCGGACTGGCGCATTATTTGGCCGAAATTCGCAAATTCCCGATGTTGGAGCCGCAAGAGGAATATATGCTCGCCAAGCGTTGGCGCGAGCATGAAGACCCGCTGGCCGCGCAAAAGCTCGTCACCTCGCACCTGCGCCTCGTGGCCAGGGTCGCCATGGGCTATCGCGGCTATGGCCTGCCTATCGGGGAAATCGTCTCGGAGGGCAATGTCGGCCTAATGCAGGCGGTCAAGCGCTTCGAACCTGAACGCGGCTTTCGCCTGGCCACATATGCAATGTGGTGGATCCGCGCGTCGATTCAAGAATATATTTTACGTTCCTGGTCGCTGGTGAAAATGGGCACCACGGCCAGCCAGAAGAAGCTGTTCTTCAACCTGCGCAAGGCGAAGAGCCGCATCTCCGCCTACGAGGAAGGCGATCTGAAGCCCGAAAACGTCGCCGCCATCGCGACGCGCCTCGGCGTCTCGCAGCAGGATGTGATCGACATGAACCGCCGCATGAGCGGCGACGCCTCGCTCAACGCGCCGCTGCGCGAGGAGGGCGAGGGCGAATGGCAGGACTGGCTCGTCGACGACTCCGTTAGTCAGGAAGTGATCCTCGCCGATCAGGAGGAGGCCGGCCACCGACACCAGGCGCTGGTGGGCGCGCTCGACGTGCTGAACCCGCGCGAACGGCGCATTTTCGAGGCGCGGCGGCTCGCCGAGGATCCGATAACTCTGGAAGAACTGTCGGAAGAATTCGGCGTCTCGCGGGAGCGCGTGCGCCAGATCGAGGTGCGCGCCTTCGAAAAGGTTCAGGCCGCCGTGCGCGCCGGCGTCGCCCGCATTGAAGCGCCGCGCCCCTTGCTCCCCGCCCACTGATTTAGTAGGTGTAAAAAGAAACGGCCCGACATAGCGTCGGGCCGTTTTTTGTTGTCCGCGCCTATTCTAGACGCGACGGCTCAGAACCATTTGGCGTCGGCCGGCTGGAACCAGCTGGAGCGGGCGGGGAAGCCCTCTTCGTTTCCGGTGAAGAAAATGCCTGGCGTGTTCTTCGTCCCGGCGCCGAACTCATACTTCGCGGACATGATGAACGTTCGCTGCGGGAAGGGATGAAATAGGAAGTATTTGTAATTGCCGATATTGTCGATGCCGAAGTCGAACGAAACGCGCTCGTTCACCTTGTAGCGCATTTTCATGTCCACAACGAAGAAGCGGTCGAACGCCTGATAGACGCCGTGCGCTATGTCGTTGTTGGGGATCGTCGACCACATGCGATCCTGCCAGCGCGCGTTGACGCTGAACGACCAATGTTCGTCGGGCCGATAGGTCGCGCCCGCTGTCCAACGATATTTTGGAACATACGGAACGTTCTTGCCAGCGACGGAAAACGCCCAATTGTCGAGATTATTGCCGCCGGCGGGCGCCCATGCGCTGTCCGAGATGATACGGGAGTTTACATAGGTCGCGCTGCCGTCGAACTCCAACCCTTTGAACACCACATTGTCCTTCTTCCACGCCAACTCCACGCCGCTATTGCGGATGCGGTTGATGTTGGTGTTGTTGGCCACGGCTTGGAGCGTGCCGGGAATAAACACGTTCTGCGAGATGATCGCGTCGCGAACTTCCTCATCGAACAGCGACAGACGCACCGATCCGTCCGGACCGACCTTGCGTTCGAAGACGAGCTCCTTTTCGAGCGCGACTTCCGGTCGGAGGTTGGGGTTAGGATTAGCGCCGAGGCCGCTGGAGGATGTGACCGAGGTGAGGTTGTAAAGCTCCCTGGCGGTCGGGAATCGGTTGGCGAGGCCGACATTGGCGCTCACCGTCCATAGTTCGTCCGGGGTCCATTGCAGCGCGCCTTTGGGCGAGTAGCGGGTGTGATTGAGGACCGGCTGATAGACCGGCAGTAGAGAGACAGCGCTTGCGGTGGAGCCCGTCCCCATCGCGTTGATGCCGCCGAGCGTCTGGTTGTAGCCGTCCGACGCCTCCCAATGTTCCCCGCGGATGCCGAGCGTGACCTTATAGTTGGGGTTGATTTTCCAGGCGTCCTGAACCCAAAGGGCCTGCGTCTGCGTGGTGCCGTCGCCGATCGACGCGACGACGCCCGTCGACGCCTGCGAGCCCGCCGTCCAACTGCTGGTGAGCCAGGTCGGATTGTTGAGATGGAAGCGGTCGCCGTGCAGGCCGAAGCTGAATTCATGCCCTTTGAGATCGCCAAAGTCAGGCCGGGCGATGCCCTTCATATCGAACAGAGTCCAGTAGGTTCCCGTATAGACTGCGTTCTTGCCCGTCTGCGTATAACCGCCATAGGGAACCGCGCCGCTATAGGGCGACACCTGATCGGACTGCAGATAGTCGAAATTCGACGCCGAGATTTCCCAGTCGAACACTCCCTTGGTGTTCGATTTGATCGCGGCGGAGTTGACAAGCTGCTTTTCCTGAACGCGGTAATAGGCGCTGCCCCACGTCGTCAGCGAGCTTCCAATGCCGCCGGCGGCGTTGGCCGCGGCGGTCGTGGCCGTTGTCGGGCCGAAATAGGGCGCCCCGCTGGTCAGATAATTCCCCGGGATCGACGTGCCGTCGTTGGACCAGAAGCCCAGCGTGTAAGTCGCGCGGATGGTCGGCGTTATGTCGTAGGCGAGTTTGAGCTTGGCGTTGACCTGATCGTTTTCGAGATTGCCGGCGGAGCCCAGCACGGTCGCAGGAAGGCCAAATTTCGTCGAGCCGAAAAACGCGCCGGGGAAGCCGTATAAATCGGCGGGCGCGGACGCGCTTCCAACGGTCCCCGAAGAGGCCTGCACATAGGTGAGCGGCTGCGTCGAGCCGTGCAGCCAATTGCCCGTCACCAGCCAGGAGAAGTCATTGATCTTGTCGCCGACGGTGAAGCTCGTTTGGTTCGCATAAAATGTGTTGGCGGTGCCGTAGAGCGAGAAGTCCTGCAGCGACGCGGTTTCCTTCGCCGTGATTTCCAGCTTCTCCGGCATGCGCGTCGTGATTTTCAGCACGCCGCCCAGTGAGTTGCCGGAATATTGAGCGGCGAATGGGCCATAGAGAAAATCGATTCGGTCGATTTCCTCGGGCGCGACGAGGCCCCAGCGCGGCGCGCCGATGCTGTTGTCGTTGCCGATGAGCGCCGTCAGCAGCAGATCATCGGCATAGACGAGCGTGCGCGCGGAGGAGTTGACGCCCCAGGTTCTGGTCGCCAACACAGGCTGCGTGTCGCCGTTGTTGCGCTTACGCACGAATAGGCTCGGCATGTATTTGACCGCGTCTTCCGTGTCGATGATGTTGACCCGGTCCTCTATATCCTGGCGCGTGACGCTGGACACGGTGTTGGGCAGGTCCCAGCGCTGGACGAAGGCGGGCTTGCCGTCGGGCAGCGTGGGCGACCATATCGATGGCGCCGGCGCGTTGACGGGCGCGGGCGCGCTATTGCCGCCGCTGGCCGCCGCCGCGTTGATGTCGATGGCCGGCAGGGCTTCCTGGGCGAGGGCGGAGGCGCCGGGTGCGTTGGAGGCAAACAGCATGGCGAGAGCGCCGGCGGAGACGCCGCGCAGAAGATCGTTGCGGAACATGAAAACTATCCTTCCCAGGTCGCCAGCGCTTTTACGCGGCGCATGTCTGATAGCGGCTAGCGGCGCAGAGGCCGCTTAACGCATCGAGGGTCTAGCGTTCAGACAAGGGAAGGCGGCGCGCGCGGCGCGGCGCCATGCTTTAAAATCTCGGGGATGAAGCTGCGCGCCGCGCCAATGGGGGCCACGCGGGTCCATGCCGCCACGCGCGGGTCCGCCCAAAAGACTGCGGAGACGAGCGGCGTCGCGACGCCCAGCGAACAAAGAGCGCATTCGCTATGATGAACATGCCGCCCGACGGGCGCCTTGCCGGAGTCGGCGGTCGGTGGCGCGACACGCTGATGATCACCAATCGAGGGATCGCAGAACGCCAAAGCCTGGTCGCCGCGCTCGGCCGCTTTCGCCGCGACGCCCAAGACGGGCGTGGCGATCTGCGCCAGCAGAGCGACGCAAAACAGCAGCTTGGCGAAACGGCGGCGGAACATGAGGCGGGCGACTCGGAGTTGTTTATTTATTAACCATTTCGTATTTTGACCTTCTCCTGCCGCAATTCCAAGCCCCCGACGATTGTCAAAAGATAAAATTTCCGTTAAGAGACATTTATGTCACACCTGCGGACGATGCGTGTAAATGTGCGTGCGATTTTCGCCGTAGCCCTTGCTTGTGCTTTGATTTCTGCTTTGTTCGTCTCATCGGTCCTTTATGGCGCGCATGCGCCCGCCTTCGCGCAAAGCGCTGCCGGATTCAGTGTCTCATGCCACAATTCGGCCGTCTCCGCGACACATTCCACCCGAGACGGTCCGATGCGGCCCGATGGGCATTCCGGCGCGACTGGCTGTCCGGATTGTTGTCTCGTGGCCCACGCCGGCGCCGCCGTCCTCCCCGACCGCATTGCGACTTTCGCGCGGCCGATGCGCATAGCCGCCTCGCGCGTGCCCTATTTTGCGCTTTCCACGCATGAAATGGAGGCTTCGGTCTCTAATGCGGTGAATGGCGCGCGCGCGCCGCCCGTGCTCTTCCTCACTTAAGTCATCGTCTTTCTCCGTGACGGCAATCGCGAGCGGGGCAGAGGCGCCCGCCCGAGCGAATGTCTTACGGGCGTCATATGAAAAACAAAGAACAATGACGTATCGCCAGCATCGCGCGGCGGCGATCAAACTCCCAAGGAAGAGTGTTCACCATGGAATACACTACACTTTCGCCGCTGGCGATGTTCGTCAACGCCGGCCCGGTCGGCAAATTCGTGATGCTAACGCTTGCGTTGGCTTCTGTTTACACCTGGGTGCTGATTGTCCTCGGGGTCTATTCGGTGCTCAAAATCGGCAAGGCGACCCGTTCGGCGCGCGCCGGTGGAGAGGTCGGCGTGTTGGCGCCGGTGGACGCCGCCGGTCGTTCGGCCGCGTCTTTGGAGCTTCCCGGCGAGTCGATCGGCGAGAAGCGCGAGCGCATCGCCGAGGTGATGAGCCGCACGGCCCGCGAGTTTTTGGCCAAAGAGGAGGGCGGCCTGCCCAATCTCGCGGTTATTTCCTCGGTGGCGCCGTTTATCGGTCTGTTCGGCACGGTTTGGGGCATTATGAGCAGCTTCGCGGGCATCGCCCAGTCGCAGGACACCAGTCTTGCGGTGGTGGCGCCCGGCATTGCGGAAGCGCTCGCGGCGACGGCCTACGGCCTTGCGGCGGCGATCCCCGCCTCGGTCGGCTATAACCGCATCGGCGCCGCCTTCTCTCGCGTTGGCCAGAATGTCTCGCACTATATCGAGGAGGAAGCGCTCGCCCATGTCGCGGGTCGTGCAGTCTCCACGCACAAGAGGGAGGCGGCGTAATGGCCCTCCCTTCCCGCTTGAAAAACAACGACGACCTTTATCAGCCGCTCGCCGACATTAACGTGACGCCGCTCGTCGACGTCATGCTGGTGCTGCTCATCATTTTCATGATCACGGCGCCGCTGCTGGCCAAGGGCGTAAAGGTCAATCTCCCGCAAGCCAGGGCGGCGCAGCCGCTCAACCAGAAAGACCCGATCATCGTCACGATCGGCAAGGACGGCAAGGTGTCGCTCGGATCCGACGCCACGACGCTCGACGCGCTCGTCGATGGGGTTCGCACGTTGATGGGCGATGATCTCACGCGCGTCGTGCATGTGCGCGGCGATAACGACGCGGTCTATGGGGAAGTCGTCAAGGTGATGGACAAATTGGCGAGCAACGGCATCACCCATATCGCCATCATGACCAATTCCCGCAAACAGGTGGACGGCGCCGCGCCGGCGCCGGACGCGGCGACTTCCGGCGCTGCCGCCTCCTCCGCGGCACCCGTTTCGGCGCCGCCGGTCGCCGCAGCTCCCGTATCGCCGGCGCCAGCGGCCGCGCCGGCCGCTGTGGCTACGCCGCCAGCAGGAGGGAAAGGGAAATGACGGAGGTCGCGACTCTTTCGGAACTCCCGGCCGCGGCCGCGTCCGGCGCGCCCGAATATCCGCCGGTCAAGCCGCGCTGGCTTGGCCCGGCGACAACGGTGGCGGTGGCGCTCGCTCACGTCGGCGTCGCCGTATTTTTGATGACGGTGGCGATCGACAAAGTCGCGCCGCTTGATTCGGTCACCATGGATTTGGTGCCGGAAGGCGACATGTTCGAATCCGAACAGGTGGAGGCGACAGACGACGCCGTGCCGCCCGAGGAAATGGAGCAGCCCGATCTCGCCATTCCCTTGCCGCAGGTGATGACGCCGGAGGCGCCGCCGATCCCTGTAAAAAAGGAGGTCGAACAGAAGAAGCGGGTCGTTCAGCAAAAGCAAGTCGCCCAAGCTAAGGAGCACCGCGACGCGCAAGAACGGCATCGCATCGGCATCGCCGGAGGGCGCGGCACGGGCAGCCTGTCGCAAGCCGGCTACAAAGCTCTTCTCGCAGCCGCGATCCGCCGCCATGTGCCGAGCACCTCCTCGCTGGGAGAGGGATCGGCGTCGTGCAGCTTCCATGTGTCTTCCGGAGGCGGCATGACGGGCGTCAGTTGCTCGGGTTCGTCGGGCGCGCACGCCTCGCTGCTGCGCAGCGCGATCTCGGCCACCCACGCTCCGCCGCCGCCCGGCGGAGGTTTCTACGCGGCGCAAAGCGTGCATTTCCACTAGGCTTCGGCGACAGGTCTTCGCCCTATTTCGAATGACGGAAGCCCCTTCGCGCTCCAGGCTGGAGCGCGAAGGCTGGCGCCGCCTGATGACGACCAAGGCTCGCGGCCGTGACGAGCTATCGACAGGAAGACGCCGTGAAACACAGCACGATCGTAATTCTCGCCATTTCCCTGATCGCTTTCGGCGCGCGCGCCGAAGACGCCAAGCCGCTTGCGACGCAAGCCGCCGCGCCGGCCGCGCCCCCAACGCCCGAAGCGCCCGCCGCGCTTTCGCAAAGCAAATTCCTCGGTCTGCTCTATTCGGAGATCGCCCGTCGCACGCCGTCGGAGAACAAGGCCGGCGCTGGCGACGTCACGGCGAGCTTTCACGTCAATGCGCAGGGCAAGGTCGACAAGGTTGTCATCGAAAAGACGACCAGCGCCGCCCATGCGGAAATCGTGAAGAAAGTGTTAGCGAGCGTTCAGGCGCCGCCTCCGCCCGGCGGGAGTTGCGACGTTTCGCAGAGTTTTAAATTTCATTGAATCGCGGAGGGCGACTCAAAGAGCGCTCGACAAGCCCACGCCGTCGGTGTTGTTGAACGGCGATAGGGCGTCCTCATTGGACGTCCGTCCATAAGGACGGCCCATGGCCAAATCCCGCTCGACATTCGTCTGCCAAAATTGCGGCGCGATCACCAATCGCTGGCAGGGGCGCTGCGACTCCTGCCAAGAATGGAACAGCATCGTCGAGGAAGACGCCGGGCCGCCGACGGCGATCCGCGCTCATCGCGGCCGCGCCTTCCCGCTCGAAGGGCTTTCCGGCGAGGGCCAGGCCGCGCCGCGCGTCGTCACCGGCATAGCGGAGTTCGATCGCGTGACCGGCGGCGGCTTTGTCCACGGCTCGGTGACTTTGCTCGGCGGCGAGCCGGGCATCGGAAAATCGACGCTGCTGATCCAGGCCTGCGCGGCGTTGGCGCGGCGCCGCTCGCGGGTGATTTATATTTCCGGCGAGGAGGCGGTGGCGCAGGTGCGGCTGCGCGCGGCCCGGCTCGACCTCGCCGACGCGCCGGTGGAGCTCGCCAGCGCCACTCAGGTCGAGGATATTTTGGCGACCTGCTCCACGGGCAAGCGGGCGGCGCTCATCGTCATTGACTCGATCCAGACGATGCACACGGAGACCGTCGAGTCATCGCCCGGCACAGTGACGCAAGTGCGCGCCAGCGCCCAGGCGCTGCTGCGTCACGCCAAGCACAGCGGCTCCTCGATCATTCTGGTCGGGCACGTGACCAAGGACGGCCAGGTGGCCGGGCCGCGCGTCGTCGAACATATGGTCGATGCCGTGCTCTCCTTCGAGGGCGATGGCGCGCATCATTTCCGGATGTTGAGGGCCTCGAAGAATCGCTTTGGAGCCACCGGAGAAATCGGCGTATTCGAAATGACCGGGCTCGGCCTCGCCGAGGTCGCCAATCCGTCGGCGTTGTTTTTGGCGGGGCGCGACGCCGCCGCGCCGGGCGCCGCCGTGCTTGCGGGCATGGAGGGTCAGCGTCCCATGCTGATCGAGATTCAGGCGCTGGTGGCGCCGAGTTCGCTCGGCACGCCGCGTCGCGCGGTGGTTGGCTTCGACCAAAACCGGCTGGCGATGATTCTCGCCGTGCTGGAGGCGCATGGCGGATTGAAGCTGGGCGCGCATGATGTCTATCTGAATGTCGCCGGGGGAATGCGCGCCGACGAGCCGGCGGCCGATCTCGCGGCGGCCGCGGCGCTTGTTTCTTCGTTGACCGGCGCGCCATTACCGCCGCGCCAAGTCTATTTCGGCGAGATTGGCCTCTCGGGCGCCGTGCGTCCGGTTATTCACGCCGGTCTGCGGCTCAAGGAATCCGGAAAACTGGGTTTCGCTTCGGCGGTGCTGTCGCAAATGCAGCAACTCAACGACGAGGACAAAAGCGCCGGCGTGACGCCGCGCCCGTTCGGCGATGTCGGCGCGCTGGTCGCCGAAATCGCGCGGACGGCGACGCGGCGCCGCGAAAACTAGATGGCGTAACGTGATCTTGCGCGGCGTCGCAAGCGACACGTCAGGATGCGGCAATTCATCGCAACGGCCTAATTTCATTTATAGAAGCCCCGGGCTCACCTATGCTTGCGCGAAGATAAACGCCTAAAATCGCGCGAACTGGAGACGCTCTTATGCCCGCGACGGATGCGCTCTTAGCCGCCGTTCGAAAGATCGAACCCATCATCCGACAGAACGCCGCCGCCGCCGAGCGTGATCGCAGGCTGTCGCCGGCGGCGGCTGCGGCGATGCGGGAAGCGGGACTATATCGGCTATGGCGCCCCAAAGCGCTCGGCGGGCTCGAGGTCGATCCGATGTCGGCTTTCCGCGTCATCGAGGAACTCGGCCGCGTCGATAGCGCCGCGAGCTGGAACCTTCAGGTTTCCATCGCCCATGATCTGTTTGGGCCGTGGTTTAGCGACGACGCCGCACGCGAGATTTTCGGAGGCGACGCCATCGCCGTCGGCGGCCAACAACCGGCGCGCCAGGCCGTTCCCACCCCGGGAGGCTATCTCCTTTCGGGCAGCACCCCCTATGTCAGTGGCGCGCATCAGGCGACCGTCTTCATCGGCTACGCCAATATCTTGGAAAATGGCGAACTCCGCCGAGGCGCCGATGGCGCGCCCGAGACACTGATGGCGGCCTGTACCGCGAAAGACGCCAAAATCGTCGATAACTGGAATGTCATCGGCATGCGCGGCACCGGCAGTCACGATGTGGAAATGAAGGACGCGTTCATTCCCGCGCATTGGACCGTCCCATGGGCGCCGCTGCAAAAGCCGGGGAGCGCTTACGAAGGGCCGCTCTATCGTCTCACGGTGTGGCCGGCGATCGCCGCCCTCACGCCGCCGGCGCTTGGCATCGCCAGGGCGGCGATCGACGAGGCCGTCGAACTCATAACGGCCAAGATTCCGGCCTTCGGCGCCAAAGCGCTCAAGGATCAAAGCATCGTGCAGTCGCAATTGGCGCGCGCGGAAGCAAAGCTTTGCGCCGGACGGGCCTTCTTCTACGAGACCTTCGAGCAAGCTTACGAGGAAGCTCTCGCCGCGCGGCCCGTCGACATGAAGCTGAAGGCGAAAATGCAGCTCGCGATCACCCACGCGATGCTTGAAGCGGCGGCGGCGGTCGACATCGTCCACGAGATCGTCGGCGCCTCGGGCATCCGCGACGAGTACAGTTTCTCGCGACGTTTTCGCGACATTCACGTCATCACCCAACATGGCTTCATCAACTCCGCCAAACTACAACCGGTGGGGCAGATCATGCTGGGGCTCCCGCCCGACTGGCCGTTCTTCGCCTTCTGACGCCTGCGACGATTGAGCGTCGACGCAAGGAGTTGCGCCACCGCCATCCGAGGTTAGCGTCAGTTTTTAAGTGTCGATTTTCGCATGTTGAAGCAACAATTGACGCGGCCTCGTGAACTTCTCATTGGAGTGGAACTCGGTTCAACGGCAAACACTTGCGGCATGCCGTGTCGCGGGCGTCAAATGTTAGATTAATGTCGCTAGCGTCGATATGCTGCAATTAATGATTATTCTGCGCGATTGCTTTCGGTATAAGTATTGGCGTCTGAAACAATTGTCACTCTATGGAAATATTTTGCCATTAGGGGCTTTCCACCCGCGCGAATCAGTTTATGAATGAGGCGTCGAATGAGGGAACATGGGACTTCACGCAGCGCGGAATTGATCGATGCCTGCTAGAAAAGTCGAATTTTCCACCTGTGAAATCATGCGTTGGAGCGAACCTCTGATCGCGGATTGCATTTATTCCGCCTACGAGCGCTGCTTTGGCGGTCGGACCGTGGCCTCCGAAGCACTCGGAGGCTGTCACTGCCGTCTTTGGCGCAATCTGTTGAACGCGGAGCCCGTCACCGCCCGTTACTTGCGGCGCGAGCTGCTCAAGGCCGCCGCTTCGGAGAGGTTGACCAGCGCCACCGTGGACGCCATCGACGCTGCTGTCTTCGACCATCTGCTCGAGGTGATCATCCGCCGTGGACAGCGCTCGCGTGACGTCGCCCACAACGACGGCATGTTGCTCGTTCACGCCGCTTCGACGCTCGGAGAAATCCGCAAGCTCGCGTAGCGGGGCGCTCAGGCCCTACAGGCCGCCATCGCTTCAAGCATATGCGCCGGAGCCGGAGCCTCCACCACGACCGGGGGCTTGCTGTCCTGCATCGGAATCGTCAACCCCTGCGCATGGAGGTGCAGCGGCGGGGAGCCCGCTTTTAATCCGGCTCCATAAATTGGATCGCCCAGGATCGGCCAACCCATCGCTTGGGCGTGCACGCGCAACTGATGCGTGCGTCCGGTCTGGGGCTTCAGCTCAAGCAGCGTGAGATCGCCGCCTCGCGCATCGACTCCGCGCCCGAGAACGCGCCAGCTCGTTTGCGAGGGGAGCCCCAGCGGGTCCACTTGCATCCACCAGCCGCGCGTCGCGTCGAGCCGGCTCAGAGCGAGATCAATCTCGCCGCTCTCGCCCGATGGCGCGCCTTCGACCACCGCCCAATAGGTCTTTTGAATACGACCGGCTTTGAAGAGCTTGCCGAGACGCTCCAGCGCCTTGCGGTGTCGTCCGAGCACGAGACATCCGGAGGTGTCCTTGTCGAGCCGATGGGCCAGCGCCGGCGCACGCGGCAGGCCGAAACGCAGTTGATCGAAGTGATCTTCGAGATTGTCGCCGCCTTTCGGTCCGCGATGCACGGGCAGGCCAGCGGGCTTGTCGACGACGAGCATCAGTCCGTCGCGGTGCAGCAGACGGGAGAGAAGATCGAGTTCGGCCATCGCGGAGCGCTTTCGAGCGAAGTGGATACCGGTTCGCGTGAAGAAAGCGCGTCGGAACCATTGATCCTAGAGCTCCTCCGTTTCGATGAAAAGCGGAAAGGCTGTAGCCCATCTTTGATGGGCGTACGTAAGACGCCCTATCGGATAGCTTTACGCGCCGCCGGGCGGATGCGCAACTTCGTTGGGCGTTTTGGACGCTCCGATTTTATTGACATTTTTTTAACCTAAACTGTTTGGCCAACGTTCAGCTAGTCCAAGTTATTTTAAATTCTAACGATGTTGTTAAAACAGGACGCCTTCAGATGGACCCCTTGGACCCCTCCCGCGAAGACAAGATCGACGCCGCCGGAGCAGAGCCGGCGGGCCAAATCTCCGAGCCGGCAAGCGCCGATGAGGGCGCCGCCGCGCCGCGCGATCCGTCGGACGCCCACTCCGGCCAGCTGATCCGGATGCCGCGCCAGAGCAACGACGACTGGCGCGCTCCCAAGTTGCCGCGCCATCCTCAAGCGAGCCGCGCGGAGCCGCCGATTATCTCGATGACCTGCGCGAGATCGTACAGGCATTACGAAATGCCGCGCTCTGGCTCCACTCCGCGCCGCGCACCGTGCTCCTGGAAGTGGATCGCCGGCGCAGGCGCGGGGGCCGCCTCGACAGCGGCCGCGATAAGTCTCGGCTGGGCGGTCGCAACGACCAAACTCGACGACAGCGAGAGTGGTCAGCGGGCTTTGATTGACGCCGTCGGCGCGCTTCAGCACAAGGTCGCCACGCTCGAATCGGCTTCCGCCAAGAAGGCGCCCGAGAGACCGGCCGCCGCTGTCAACGCCGCGCAGCTTCGCGGCGCCATCGCGCAGCTCGAAGCGAGGCTCGACGCCGGCGCCGGCAAGACTTCCGCCAAGCTGACGCAGCTCACCTCACAGCTTGAAAAGCTCGACGCGCAAAGCGCCCGGGGCAGCGCCGCCAAGCTTGCGGAGATCACCGAGCGGCTCGACCGGCTTCACCACGAGATCACCTCGCTGGAGACGACCGGTTCGATAGCAAAGCCCGCGCCCGCCGCCGCGCCGCTGCCGCCCGTTCGCACCGCCAACGTTTCGCCGCCCAGAGAAATTACGCCGCCCAAGGAAATAAAGCCCAAAGCCGCAGAGCAGCAACACGCGCTCGACGGCTGGGTGTTGCGCGGGGTCCACGACGGAACGGCGCTTGTCGAGGGTGTTTGGGGATTGCGCGAGGTCGCGCCCGGCGACGCTCTGCCCGGCGCGGGACGCGTCAAATCGATCGAACGACATGGCGGCGCCTGGGTCGTGCTCACCACGGCGGGATTTATCGAAGCGGCGGAGAAGCTTAACTGAACGCCTTTCTTGAGCCGGATAAAGTCCCTAGACGGAGAACGATTTATAATTCAGGCCATTGGCCTCCGCCCTCGACGAACGCCGCGTGAGCCGCCACAATGCGCGACGGCTCGCGCCGATTCGCGGGGATCGGGCCACAGGCGAAATTCAAGCCAGATGAACGATGAGTTACATCGCCCCTTGGGGCAGAACGCGCGGAAAGAGGCCGAAGCGCCCAATCCGCGTCGGGGATGGGTGTTTTTTGGCGCGGCGTTGGTCGTGCTGGGCGCCGGAGCACTGGCCTTCTCGGCGCGCGATCCGCTGGGTTGGAGTCTTGGCGGTCGTCCTTACGCCGTCGCCCGGATCGAGCCCTATAAGCAGCCGCCGGAACCGCCGCCGCAACCCGCGCAAGACGCCGCGAGCGCGCAACAACCGCCGGCCGAGGCGGCTTCGCAGACTGGCCGCGACCATGTTCTCACTCTGAACGATCTCGATCAGCAATCGGGCGTCAAGATCACGCGCAACGGCGCCGCCGGTCCCGGCCCAATCGTCATCCGGATCGATCCTTCGTCTGCCGTGCGGCTGCCGCCGGCTCCCGATCGCCGGGTGGCGGAAAAATCCCGCTTCGGCCTGCTGCCGCGCGTCGGCGCGGCCGGCGAACGGCCGATGGACGTCTATTCGCGACCCTTCGTGACGACATCTTCGCTCAAGGGCAGTGCGCCGAAAATCGCGCTGGTCATCGGCGGCGTCGGGCTCAACCCGCAGACTACCGAGGCGGCAATTGGCGAATTGCCGGAGGCGGTGACGCTGGCTTTCGCGCCTTATGGCGACAATATCGCCGCCGCCGCCGCACGGGCGCGGGCGCGCGGCCACGAAACGCTGCTGCAAATGCCGATGGAGCCTTTCGACTATCCGCAGAACAATCCCGGCCCGCATACTTTGCGCGTCGACGCCGGCGATCTCGACGATCTGCATTGGCTGATGGGGCGTTTTGCCGGCTATGCGGGCGTCATGAATTTCATGGGCGGACGCTTCACCTCCGACGAGAAGGCGCTGTCGCCGGCGCTCGCCGATATCGCGCAGCGCGGCCTGTTTTTCCTCGACGACGGCGCCGCGCCGCAATCGATTGTCGGCTCGTTGGCGGCGCGGCTGTCGCTGCCGGCGGCGCGCGTCGATGTGATCCTCGACGCAAGAGGGACGCCGCAGTCGCTCGACGCGGCGCTGGCCCAGCTGGAGGCCCAGGCGCGACAAAATGGCGCAGCGATCGGCTTCGCCAATGCGCAAGCCCAGACAATCGCCCGGCTCGCGCGCTTTGCGCGCGACGTGGAGCGGCGCGGCGTCTCGATCGCGCCCGTTTCGGCGACCTTGGCGCCGGGCGGAGCTACGGCCGCCGCCGCGGGAGGCGGAAAATGACCAAGCCGCTGTATCGGCCTTGCGTCGGCGTCATGCTGCTGAACGCCGCGGGGCTGGCCTTTGTCGGGCGTCGCCGGCCCAAGGGGCCGCACGACCTGACCAACGAGCGCTTCGAATGGCAGATGCCGCAAGGCGGAGTCGACAAGGGCGAGGCGCCGGTGGACGCCGCTTTGCGCGAACTTTACGAGGAAACCAACGTACGCAGCGTCGCGCTGCTGGCCGAGATCGAGCCTTGGCTGAGCTACGACCTTCCGCCAGAGTCCGTCAGCCGGTGGAAGGGCAAATATGTCGGCCAGACGCAAAAATGGTTCGCGCTGCTTTTTACAGGAGAGGACAGCGAAATTGATATCGCCCGCCCGGCGGGCGGCCATCACAAACCCGAATTCGACGAATGGCGCTGGGAGCGCCCGTCGCTTCTGCCGGAACTGATCGTTCCGTTCAAGCGCCATGTCTATGAGCGCGTCGTGCGCGAATTTGCGCATTTGAGCGCGAAAGATGCGTGAAAATGCGCTAAAATGGCGGCTCCGCCTCGCCCCGGTGGATGGCTTCCGCGAGCGGCGTGAAGCCGCCGTCTGGGCCATGCAGAACCAGCGGCGCGCAAAGTTTTAGCGGCGCCTTCGACCCCTTGATCCCGCGCAGCAGGATGCGCGTCGCCGCATCCCCCTCCCGTGGCGCCACCGGCAAAACCGCTATGCCGCCAAGCCGTTGCGTAACGGCGGCGAGGCATTCCGCCAACGCGTCGGCGCGGTGGATCATCACAAAAATCCCGCCCGGCGCCAGCAGCGCGAGGCAGGCGCGCGTCCAGTCTTCGAGCGGCGCCGCGCCCACATGGGCGAGCGCCTTTCTGGCGTCTGGCGTTACGCGCACGCTACCGCGTTGAAAAAACGGCGGATTTGTTAACACAAGCTGCGCTGTTTCGGGGACGAGTCCGACTGCGCGGCGCGCATCTACGTCTAAAAGATCGGCCTCGAAAACCCGGGCTCTTTTGCCAAGGCCATTGAGCGCGATGTTCTCGCGCGCCCGTTCGCAGGCTTGAAACTCCAGTTCAATCAGTCCGATATGCGTCGCCGGGGCTAGCAGCGCCGCGCTAAGACCCACGGCGCCTGCGCCGGCGCCGGCGTCGAGCAGCAGCCCACTGGCCTCGCGCGGCGTCGCGGCGGCGAGCAGCGCCGCGTCGGTGCCGGCGCGGTGGCCGCGCTCATCCTGCGCCAGCCGCAGGCGCCTCCCCAAAAAGCCGCTGACCCTCTCCGCCATCGCCATGAAAACTCTCATGCCTGCCGCCGTCGCGCAAGCATGTGGTCAATTGCGATACGCTTCGACTTGCCGCCTGCGGCGCAAAGCCTTAAGTTCGCCGAACTAAAGGCGCAGGGTGAATTGAAGGCTGCAGGGGGCTCCGTGGGTATCGTCATTCCACTCGAAGACAGAGAAAAGAAAACTACTGCTAGTCTCGACAGTCTTCTGGAGCTCATCCGGCCCGACCTCGAACGGACCAATCAGCTCATTCTTCAACGCACTGGCTCGGATGTGACCACCATTCCCGAGGTGGCCAACCATCTGATTTCGGCGGGCGGCAAGCGGCTGCGCCCGATGCTCGTGCTCGCGACCGCGGGAATGTGCGGCTATAAAGGCGACGGCCAGATCAAGTTCGCCGCTGGCATCGAATTTATGCATACGGCCACGCTCCTCCACGACGATGTCGTCGACGAGAGCGACATGCGCCGGGGCAAGATCGCCGCGCGGATGCTGTGGGGCAACGAAACCTGCGTGCTGGTCGGCGATTTTCTGCTTGGCCACGCCTTTAAGATGATGGTCGAGCCGGGCGTATTGCCCTGTCTTACCGTGGTGTCGAGCGCCGCGGCGATCATCGCCGAGGGTGAAATCCTTCAGCTCAACGCTGCCAAAGACACGCAAACCACCGAGGACGCCTATATGGCGGTCATCCGCCGCAAGACGGCGGAACTTTTCGCGGCGGCAGCGGAAGTCGGCGTCATGCTGGCGGGCCGCTCCAAGGCGGACGAGGCCGCCGCGCGCAGCTACGGCATGAATCTCGGCATCGCCTTCCAGTTGATCGACGACGCGCTGGATTACGGCGGCTCCTCGGCCAAGCTCGGCAAGAATGTCGGCGACGATTTCCGCGAGGGCAAGATCACGCTCCCCGTGGTGCTGGCCTTCCGTCGCGGCAATGAGAAAGAGCGCGAATTCTGGCGCCGCACTTTAGAAAAGGGTGAGATCAAGGACGGCGACGTCGAAACAGCCTGCGGCCTGATGAAAAAGCACAAGGCGCTCGACGACACGATCGAGCGCGCCGCCCATTACGGCGCCATCGCTAGAGACGCGATGGAGATTTTCCCGGCCTCGCCCTGGAAGAGCGCGCTGCTGGAAGTGGTCGATTTCTGCATCGAGCGCGTTTACTAAGACCGCCTCAGCCCTCCCCTGCTAAAGTGGGAGTACGCTACGGATAGGCTCTCTTGGTCCTGGGTTTGCCTGCAGAAACATTCATGATCGATAAATTCGGGGCTCTAACCGTCGCGCTCGATCGCGCAGTCCACACGCTTGGCCCGCTGAGCGGCCTCAGCTTTGTCGTCAAGGAAAACATCGATGTTGCGGGCCATGTGTCGCGCAATGGCGAACCCGCCTTCGCCGCGAGTCACGCGCCGGCAGGCCTCGACGCACCCGTCGTCGACCGCTTGCTGGCGAGCGGCGCGAGACTGGTCGGCAAGGCTCATATGGACGAGATGGCCTATAGTCTGCTGGGCGCCAATCACCATTATGGAACCCCGGTCAATCCGGCCGCGCCGGATAGCCACCCCGGCGGCTCGTCGTCGGGGTCCGCGGTTGCAGTCGCGGCGGAACTCGCCGATTTCGCGCTCGGGACCGATACGGCGGGCTCCTGCCGCGCGCCAGCGTCTTTTTGCGGAATTTATGGCTTTCGTCCCTCGCATGGCGCGATGTCGAGCGATGGCGTCGTTCCGCTGGCCCCCTCGCTCGACACGATCGGCTGGTTTTCGCGCGATGTCGAAACATTGAAAAAGGTCGGCTCGGCGCTGCTGCCGGACGATCTCGACACGGCCCCCTTTTCCCACCCGCTCGTGCTCGCGGAGTCTTTCGCCGATTGCCCCGCGTTGGAGGCCGCGCTGCTGCGGCCGGCCCTCGGCGCCCTGCTCAAAGACTTTTTGTCGCGCGAAATTGCCCTAGGCGAAGATTTTCTCTCGCGCATGCAAAGCCATTTTCGTGATCTTCAGGCTTTCGAGGCGCATCAATCGCATGGCGCCTGGATCGAGGCCGTCCGGCCGGGCTTCGGCCCCGGCGTCGCCGAGCGCTTCGCCTATGCCGCGAGCGTGACGGCGGAGCGCAAACGGGCCGCGGACGATTTGCGGCTTGAAGCGCGCGAGACAATGGACGAATTGCTTGGCGCGGAGGGCTTTTTTGTTCTGCCGACGACGCCCTTTTTCCCGCCGCCGCTGCGCGATAGCGCGCAAGAACTCGACCTGAAGCGCAACCAAATGGTGCGACTGTTTCAGATCGCCAGCTTTTTCGGCCTGCCGCAGGTGAGCGTGCCGCTCAAGACGCCGCTGGCCCCGCTCGGCCTTTCGCTGATTGGTCGACGCTGGTCCGACCGGGGGCTGCTGGCGTTCGCCGAACGGCTGCCGGCGCTGTGATGTTCAGCCGAGCACGACGCAGGCGGCGATAAACTCCTCGCCGTTCAACATGAGCCGCCGCCAGCCGCGTGCTGCAACGGCGGGAGCCGCTTCCGCGTCCAGAATCGAAAAATCCGAGCCGACGGCGACTTTTGCGGGCTCGCGCGCGAGCCCTAGCCCCAGCGCCTTAAGATAGGACTCCTTGGCGGTCCACAAGCGCAAAAAGGCCTCGACGCGCGCCCCGCCTGTCAGCGCAGCCAGCGCGTCGCGCTCTGTTGGGTGCAGCATGTTCCAGGGCGGCTCGACGTCGCGCACAGGCTCGATGTCGACGCCGATGGGCGCCTCGGCCATGGCGACGGCGCAAAAATCCGCGCGGCCCGAAACAGAGATTCTTGGCGCGCAACGTGGCGCCAAGACCGTCGGCGCGCCCGAGGCGGCGTGGCCGATCTCGACGCTTTGCGGGGTGACGCCGAGCCGCGCGGCTACGGCGCGGCGGGTCAAAGCGCGACGGCGCAGAAAAACGCCGCGCAAAGGATCGCGCGAGGGGGCCTCATGGAGATCGCGCGGCGTTGGCGCGAGATTGTCCTCGCGCAAGGAGAGCGCGACGACCATCGCGCCTTTCATTGGGCCGCAAAAATCCTCGCGCCAAGAAATCACGGTCCACTCCCCGTTCCCGGGCTTAGAAAGGCTTTTATCCGCGCCGCCAGACGGTCGCGCACGTCGCGATAGGCGTCCAGCATCGTCTCGCGCGAACCCTGCACGGCGGTGGGGTCCGGCGTCGGCCAATAGATCACCTTGACCGCCATTGTGCGCGTGAATTCGAGCGCGCGGTGATGCGCCTCGGGCGAAAGAGTGACGATCACATCGAAGTTGGAGTCTTCGAGATCCTCGAAAGTATGCGGCTTGTGACGCGTAAGGTCGATGCCGATTTCCTCCATCGTCGCCATGGCGAAACTATTCGGCTCGCCGCGCTTCAAGCCGGCTGAGGCGAAATAGATTTCGCGGCCGAAGTAATGACGGGCGAGCGCCTCGGCCATCGGCGAGCGCACCGTGTTCAGCGTGCAGGCGAACAGAACGGATTGCGGGCGCCTCCGCCATGTCGCGGGCGGCCCCGGCTCGGGTTGCGCTAGCATGTCAGCCCTTCCAGTGCAGAGCCGTGACCAGGGTGAAAATGCGGCGCGAGGTGTCTATGTCGATCTCGATCTTTCCCTTGAGCCGCTCGAGCAGCAGGTGAGCGCCCTCGTTGTGCAATCCGCGCCGACCCATGTCGATCGCCTCGATGCGGCTCGGCGTCGCTTGCCGGATCGCGGCGTAATAGGTCTCGCAGATCATAAAATAATCCTTGAGAATACGTTTGAAGGGCGTCAGCGACAAAATATGCGTCACGACGTTATTGCCCTGCTCGTCGGTCACGGCGAGGGCGAGTTTGGCGTCGTGCAGAGAGATGTTCAGGGCGTAGGGACCGCCATCATGGCCGACGACGCCAAAACTATTGTCTTCGATCAGGTCATAGATGGCGATGGCGCGCTCATGCTCTTGGTCGGCGGAGCCGCGCCCGATCGAGTTTTCGTCGAGCGTGACCTGCGTTAGCCGCTTTTGCGCGCTCAAAGCCACCTTCTAGGCCCCGAGCGAATTGAGGCGGATCGAGACGGAGCGCGCGTGCGCTTGCAGCCCCTCGGCTTCGCCGAGGGTCACGGCGGCGGCGCCGATGGCGCGCAGCGACGCCGCGTTGCATTTCAGGATCGAGGTGCGCTTGACGAAATCCAGCACGCTGAGCCCCGAGGAGAACCGCGCCGAACGGGCGGTCGGCAACACATGGTTGGAGCCGCCGACATAATCGCCGACCGCCTCCGGCGTATAGGCGCCGATGAAGATCGCCCCGGCGTTTTTCACCCGCGCGGCCAGATCCTCGGCGTCCTCGCTGATGATTTCAAGATGTTCCGCGGCGATGCGGTCAGCGAGCGGCAGCGCCTGTTTGAGCGTCTTTGTCACGATGACGGCGCCGTAATCGCGCCAGGAGGCGCTGGCGATCTCCTTGCGCGACAGCGTGGTCAGGTGCCGCTCGACGGCGGCGACCACGGCGTCGGCGAGACTGGCGTCGTCGGTGATGAGGATCGACTGCGCCGATTCGTCATGCTCAGCCTGCGCCAAGAGGTCGGCGGCAACCCAGTCGGGATTGGCGGTTTTGTCGGCGATCACCAGCACTTCCGAGGGGCCGGCGATCATGTCGATGCCGACCTGACCAAACACCCGGCGCTTGGCGGCGGCGACCCAAGCGTTGCCGGGACCGACGATCTTGGCGACCGGAGCTATGGTCTTGGTGCCATAGGCGAGCGCGGCCACCGCCTGCGCTCCCCCGACGCGATAGACTTCGGTAATGCCGGAGCGCCTGGCGGCGGCCAGCACCAGGGGTTCGACATGGCCGCCCGGAGTTGGCACGACCATAACGATGCGCTCGACGCCGGCGACCTTCGCTGGGACGACATTCATCAGCACCGATGAAGGATAGGCGGCCGTGCCGCCCGGCACATAGAGCCCAACCGACTCGATCGGCGTCCAGCGCCAGCCGAGTTCGACGCCGGCCTCGTCGGTGAAGCGCAAGTCGCGCGGGCGCTGACGCTCGTGAAAGAGTGTGATGCGCTCCAGCGCGAGATCGAGCGCCGCGAGCTGCTCGCGCGAGCATTTGGCCTCGGCGCTCGCGATCTCGGCGGAAGAGACGGCGATGCCGGTCTTGGCGAGATCGACATGGTCGAACTGGCGCGAATAATCGATCAAGGCGGCGTCGCCGCGCGCGATGACGTCCTCGATGATCTTGCGGACGGTCGTGTCCACGTCGGGCGAGGATTCGCGCTTCATAGACAGAAGCGCCATGAAACGATCCGCAAAATCGGGCGCCGACGCATCCAAACGCAAAGTCATGTCCGTCTCCAGCTGGAAGTTCCAGCTGTCATGACCCTGCGCCGCCGCCTTCGTCAAGCTTATGCGTCGGACAGGATGAAACCGGCCAACGGGGGCCAAGGTCGGAAAGCTGCGCCTCGATGCAGTCGACATCCAGCAAAATCGTGGCGCCGCCGGCGAATATGAGGCGGATGCGTCCCTCGGGCGCGGCCGGTCCCGGCTCGAACACCAACGCCAGCAGCTCCAGCACGCCGCCGGCGTGCGCGCGCGCGACGCCTGCAAAGCGTACGGAGCGCACCGCCTCGAAATGCAGTCCCGCGCGGCAGCGCTCCAAACGCCCGAGCGCTTGCGCGGCCCAGTCGAAACGCGAGACGACCAAGGCGAAACGCCTGTCTCTCGGCAGATAGGCCAGATCGCCGACTTGCAGCAGCGCGTCCTGAAGATGCGCCGAAAACAAGGCGAGATCTTCGGCGTCGAGCGCGTGCAGGCGCAGCGACTCTTTCGGTGCGGTGGGCTTGGACGGAACCATGCAAAATCTCCTCGCTTCTCAATCTGGCGATTGCCGCGCTCCAGCGCAACCCGCCTGGCTCTTGCGCGAGGGCGCCAAAAGGAAGCATGCTAGGCGCGCGGCGCTCTGAGCGCGGGGGCGGGCGATGCACAACGATCCAAGGTTTTGGGCGGTCGTCGTGGCGATGTGGATTGGTTTTATTCTGGCGGTCCTGAATATCGCCACGAAGATCGATCTGTTTATGCGGTTGTCGGGGTAGCCTTCGGTCTTTCGCGCCGCCCTTGCCCGTCGCCGGCGCATGCTGCAATTTGCGGCTTCGTTCCCCGAATCGAAGGCGCCGCCATTTCATGACCACGTGGACAAAGGCGCAGGATCAGGCGCTCAGGGCCGTAGCGCAGTGGCTTGCGACGCAAGACGGGCCACAGCTGTTTCGCCTGTTCGGTTATGCCGGAACCGGCAAATCGACGCTAGCCCGCCATTTGGCGGAGCATGTCGAGGGCCTTGTCGTGTTCGCCGCCTTCACGGGCAAGGCGGCGCTGGTGATGCGCTCAAAGGGATGCGCCGACGCGCGCACAATCCACAGCCTGATCTATCGCGCCACCGACACGGAAACCGAGGAGCCGAGCTTCGAACTTAACGACGACAGCGACGCCGCACGCGCGAAGCTGATCGTCATCGACGAATGTTCGATGGTCGACGAGGAGCTCGGCCGCGATCTTCTGTCTTTCGGCCGCAAGGTTCTGGTGCTCGGCGATCCGGCGCAATTGCCGCCTGTCAAGGGCGGCGGCTTCTTCACGGAAACCGAGCCCGACGTCATGCTGACGGAGGTTCATCGTCAGGCCGCCGACAATCCCATCATCCGTCTGTCCATGGCCATTCGCGAGGGCGGCCAGATCGCGCGCGGGGTCTATGGCGAGAGTCGGGTGATCGGGCGGGACGGACTGGACCCTTCGCTGGTCACCAGCGCCGATCAGGTGCTGGTCGGCATGAACAAGACGCGCCGCGCCTATAATAAAAGATTGCGCGAATTGCGCGGCTTTTCGGGCGAACTGCCGCAATCGGGCGAAAAGCTGGTGTGCCTGCGCAACAACCGCAAAAAAGGACTGCTCAACGGCGCGCTGTTTACGGTCATGAGCACGGGCGCGCTGCGGCGCGGCAAGGTGCGGATGCTGGTGATCCCCGAGGAAAGCGACGGCAAGATTCAGCGCGTCGGCGTGATACCTCAGTTTTTCGATGGTTCCGAGGGGGAGATACCCTATGCGTTGCGCAAGGATTCCGACGAATTCGATTACGGCTACGCCCTCACCGTGCATAAGGCGCAGGGGTCGCAGTGGGACGACGTGGTGCTGTTCGACGAATCCTTCGCCTTCCGCGAACATCGCGCGCGATGGCTCTATACTGGCGTGACCCGCGCCGCGCGGCGGTTGACGCTGGTCATGTGAGACGCATGAACGGCGCGCCCACCGCCGCTCGCCAGGTATTAAGACGCTTACTGCGACCAGGCGCTAATCGCGTCGTTGAAGATGCGCTCGCCAGAGGCGCCCTTTTCCAGATTTATTGTCGCCAGACGGCCATCGCTCAGTTGCATAGGCAGATCGATCACCGCCGGAGTGCGCAAGAGCGCGAGATTGCGCGCTTCGCTGTCGCCGCGCATAAGCCCGATCAGAAAGTTGTTGTCGGTGATAGGCATCTGGATGCCGAGGATTTTCTCGCCCGATTGCGCTTCCGCCCGGCGTATGCGCAAGACGTCTATCGCCTTGACGCCCTTCAATTCGGCGCCCGGCGCGAGTTTGAACGAGATGTTTATCGTGTGCGACATCGACAGGGCCGCATCAAGGTTCTTTTGGATGACGAGCGTCACTTTCGTCTTGGCGTCGGGGAAGTCGATGTCGCCGCGAATCGCTGATTTCAGCGGCTCGCCTTCGTCGCCGCCGACGTTTTCGAGCCTCCAGACCACGGTGCCGTTATAAGCATGCTCGACCTTGTCCGGGTGTTGCAGTGCCGCCACCACCAGTTGCGCTTTTTGCGCGATCGGCACTGTCGGCCCGCGGCCGACGCCCTGATCGTCGCCGCCGACGCGATCGGAGAATTTGCCGTGGCCCACGGCGTCGCCGGCGCTCTCCTCGGGCTTGAGCTTGGCGAGGTCCTCGGGGCGCTCACGAAAATGCAGCGCCGCCAGGGCGACGGCGCCGACCAGAGCGACAAGGATCGTGACAATGCCGATAATGCGGCGGGTCCCGCTCGAAGCCTCCGGCGGCGGCGGCAACGGCGCGGCGGGTCGCTGCTGTTCGCGCGGCGGCGGCGATCCGTTCCTGGTGGGCCCGTTCTTGGCGCCGTTCTTGGGCTCCAAAGTCGAAACGGGGGGAGTCGCAGGCGGGGTTGGCGGCGCGGATTCGCCCGCAGCCTCGGTCTCAAGCCGCGCGATGGCTTCGTCGAGCGCCCGCCCTTCCGTGTGGATGACCTGTTCCGCCACCGGAGGCTGAATCGCCCGCAACTGGTTGAACAAAGCCTTTCGGGCAAGCTCGTAGACCGCCTGACGACTTTGAGGAGTCGATTCCGCGAGAGGGCCTATCTTGCGCGCAAGTAGCGAATAATAATCAGCCATGTCTTGCTAACACCATTTTGCGCGCCCTTCGTCAACTAAAGACGTTGCTTGCTGTCTCGATCTCGCCTCGTCAGTCCTGAAACGGGTTATGGACGAGAATGGTGTCGTCGCGTTCGGGGCTGGTCGACAACAGCGCCACAGGCGCTTCTATCAGCTCTTCAATCCTTCGAACATATTTGATCGCTTGCGCCGGAAGATCGACCCAGGACCTCGCGCCTCCGGTCGAGCTCTTCCAACCCTCGATCGATTCATAGACCGGCTGGACGCGCGCCTGAGCCGATTGCGAGGCCGGAAGGCGGTCGACGCGGAAACCGTCGAGCAGATAATGCGTGCAGATCTTGATTTCGTCGAAGCCGTCGAGAATGTCCAGCTTGGTCAACGCAACGCCGTTGATTCCCGATGTTTTGATCGCCTGCCGCGTCAACACTGCGTCGAACCAGCCGCAGCGCCGCCGGCGGCCGGTGTTGGTGCCGAACTCACGCCCGCGATCGCCGATCAGCTGGCCGATTGAATCGTGCAATTCGCTGGGAAATGGCCCCCCGCCGACTCTGGTCGTATAGGCCTTGGCGATGCCCAGCACATAGCCGATCGCGCCGGGGCCAAGCCCGGATCCGCAGGCCGCATTGGCCGCGACCGTATTAGAGGAAGTCACATAAGGATAGGTGCCGTGATCCACGTCAAGCAGCACGCCCTGCGCGCCTTCGAACAGGATGCGTTTGCCCGCGCGGCGTTCGTTATCCAACAGTTCCCAGACCACATCCATGAACGGCAGGATGCGTGGCGCAATGTCGAGCAACTCGTCGCGCAGTGTCGCGGGGGCGATTTCCGCAAGGCCAAGCCCGCGGCGCAGCGGGTTGTGGTGGGCGAGCGCGCGCGCAATCTTGTCGTCCAGCGCGTCCGGTTCGGCAAGGTCCATCAGGCGAATCGAGCGGCGCCCAACCTTGTCCTCGTAAGCGGGGCCGATCCCTCGCTTAGTAGTGCCGATTTTAACGCCCTCGCCCGAAGAATCCTCGCGATGCGCGTCGAGCTCCCGATGCAGCGACAAAATCAACGGCGCGTTCTCGGCGATCTTGAGATTCATTGGCGAAATCGCGACGCCTTGTTCGCGCAGCCGTTCGATCTCGCCCACGAGAAAATGCGGGTCTACGACCACGCCATTGCCGATGACCGACAATTTTCCCGGCCGGACGATGCCGGAGGGCAGCAGCGCCAGCTTATAGGTCTTGCCGTCGACGACGAGCGTGTGCCCGGCGTTGTGACCGCCCTGGAATCGCACCACGACATCGGCCTCGAGCGAGAGCCAATCGACGATCTTGCCCTTGCCCTCGTCGCCCCATTGGGCGCCGACCACCGCTACATTCGCCATGGCCTTCTTGTCTTTTCCGTTAGAGCGCCTTCCAGTTCGGCGACAGCCGGCTGGGCGCGAAGAACCACGTTCCGCGCGACGGGGACTTCCCTTGGCGCGACGAAACCGGACCTTTTCCCCGAAAAAAAACCCCGGCGGTAACGCCGGGGCTCGTTACCACAATCCCTTAGCGTATGGCGTCCAGGCGGTAAAGATCGACGCTTGCCCTTTTGCGCGGCGTTGGCGGAGCTCTTCCGCGCGTTGGCTAACCCGTGACAAGGCGCTTCGATCCAGTATCATGCAGTCATTATATTCAGAATATTCAAAGCGGCGGCGCTTCAGCTTGAGAATATTTCCTAAACGGAAAGTCATGACAGAAACACCATAGAAAAAAACATGCCAACGCTTGAACTGATCTTGACTGGTTTGAGCGTTTAGGCGCTGCGGCATTTAGTCACGGCGCGCCGCGCTAAAATCTGTTTTTGTTCGTGTTGTGTATGCTTTGAGTTCTTTCGTCGTGAGGCGGCGCTTGCCGTGGCGCGCAATATCATGTGTCATTTGCCGCCGTTAATTTGACTTTTTTCAAATGCTGCTTGCGCCCAATGGCCAATTGTCGCATTATTAAATAACAGGCTGCGGCACTTCCAGATGTCCTTCTGCTAAGCCTATGTATATGAATCGCAAGGATATCTCGGAGAAACACGAAATGGCAGTTCAGCGTTCCTCGGGCGAAATCATCAAGATGGTCGCCTGGCTTGTTGGTGCGGTTGCATTGGTCGGCGGCCTGATTCACTTCGCCCCCATCATTTCGCACGGGAACTGAACAGGCTCGGCGCGACCCCCGGCTTCCCCGGCGCCGTCCGGAGCGAGCCGCTAGGCATGACAGTCAGTTGTGCTTTTCAAAGGCGTCGCCCGGCTGTCGTTCCCGCCCGTCTTCCATAATAATAGTCTCTATGCCGCGCGTCGATCCGCGGGCTCGCTTCTTTAGGGGCGCAGCCGGCGTTTTGATGGGCGGCATGGCTTATTTGAGCTTGGCCTTTATCCCCTGTGGTAGGGGTGTCCCGAAATGATGGTCATAGCGCGGTAGATTTGCTCCGCCGCCAAAATGCGCACCAACTGGTGCGGCAAGGTCATTGCGCCAAAGCAAAACACCGAGCGCGCCCGCGCCCGAAGGCGAGCGTCCAGCCCCTCCGCGCCGCCGATCACGAACCATAAAATCTTGCGCCCAGCGTCTCGTTCGCGCGCGATAAATTGGGCAAAATCCGCGCTGGTGGCCGCTTCTCCGCGCTCGTCGAAGACGGCGACCGCCGCCTCTGGGGCGAGGGCCGCGAGCAGCGCGTCGCCCTCACCGGCGATTCGCGCCGGGATGCTGCGAGCCGGGCTTTCGTCAAATTCACGCACGTCGAGCCCGTCGAGGCCCAGATTGCGCATCGCGGCGATTCGTTTGGCATAGCGAGCTAAAAGCTCGCGTTCAGGACCGGCTTTCATCCGTCCGATGCACAGAATTCCGAGGCGCATCAGGCGACTCTCAAGCGAGGCGCATCTCGCGCGGCCGGTCGCCGCCCCACATTTTTTCCAGATTATAGAATTGGCGCACTTCGGGACGGAAAATGTGGACGATGAGATCGCCCGCGTCGACCAGCACCCAATCGCACTGCGGAAGACCTTCAACGCGCAACGGCGAAACGCCCGCCGCTTTGCAAGCCTTGATGACCCGATCGGCGATGGCGCCGACATGCACCGTCGAGCGGCCGGTCGCGACGATCATCGCATCGGCGAGGGCGGTCTTTCCGCTAAGGTCGATGGAGACGATATCCTCCGACTTGGCCTCGTCGAGGCTGGAAAAAATCTTATCGGCGAGAGAGCGGGCGTTCAAAATTTCCGCCCTGGCCTTGGCGGTCGGCGTCTGGCCGGTTTGGGAAAATGCGATAGTCGACAGGTCGGAGCCCTCATTATCGCGGCTTAAGCCGCAATCTGAACATGGAGCGATTTGGCGCGGATTGCAACCGTGTCCGAGGACGAAAAAAACGCCAATTGTCCCGGCGCGCCATGATCGGGGCAAAAAAAAGCCCGGCGATGTAGCCGGGTTTAGGCAGTTATGGCCCATCGGGAGGTGGGAGGAACCTCAAAGCCGTAACAAACGAAGCATAATCGATTCGGCGAAAAAAACTTGCACTTAATTTTTTGAGATCGACCCCAAAAGGCCGAAGAAACGGGCTGCAAAGCTGCGTCGGGCGTGAGATTTCGTCATGCGCGCAGCGGTAGCCCAAGTTTTTCAAAGCCTTGCGAAACGGCTTGGGTCAAGGGCGGGGTGCGTGACGAAAATGTCACAGTCCACAACAATTTGCGTTGGCCTCGCTGCGCAACGTCTCGGTCAAGGTGCGTAAAGCTTCGTTCAAGGCGTCAGCACGATTGATCCGACGGTCTCACGCGCCTCCAGCGCGGCGTGGACTTTGGCCGCCTCCTCCAGAGGGAAACGCGCGGCGGCGTCGAAGGTCAAATGGCCGCGCTTGACGGCGCGCTCCATGTCCTCGGTCATTTCCTCGTAAACGCGCCGATCCGCGATATGGGTGAAGAGCGATGGACGCGTGGCGTAGAGAGAGCCCTTTTGCGCCAAAAGACCGAGATCGAAGGCCGCGACCGGTCCCGAGGCGGAGCCAAAGCTCACGAACATTCCAAAGGGAGCGAGACAATCGAGGGAGTTCGGAAAGGTCGCCGCGCCGACCCCGTCATAGACGACGTCGCACAGCCGTTCCTTGGTGATTTCGCGAACGCGTTGGACGAAATCCTCTTCGCGGTAGAGAATCACATGCCTGGCGCCTGCGTTGCGGGCGACCTCCGCCTTTTCCTGGCTTCCCACCGTGGCGATCACCTTCGCGCCGATAGCGCTCGCCCATTGGCAGAGCAATTGACCGACGCCGCCGGCGCCAGCATGCACCAACACGCGGTGGCCTTTTTTCACGCGAAACGTGCGGCGCAACAGATATTGCGCAGTGAGCCCCTTCAACATCATCACGGCGCCGGTGGCGTAGCTAAAGGATTTGGGCAGATGCACCAGAGAGGCGGCGGCGATATTGCGCGCCTCGCTATAGCCGCCGAGCGCGCCGACATAGGCCACGCGGTCGCCCCGCTCGAAGTCTTCGACGCCCTCGCCGACCGCGATCACTTCGCCGGCCCCTTCGTGACCGGGCACGAAAGGAAACTCCGCCGGATAAGCGCCCGTGCGCCGGTAAATATCGATGTAATTTACGCCGATGGCGTGATGGCGCAGCTGCACCTCCCCAGGAGCGGGCGGCGGCAGTTCAATCTCTTCGAGCTGAAGAACCTCCGGCCCGCCGGGCCGATGCGCGCGAATGACCTTCACCATCGGTTTTTCTCCTTAAGTTCCGCCGCTAAAAAACAAGGATAGCCAAAAATTGCCGCCAAATGGCGGCGCCGCGACAAATAAACGCGGGTGAGCCGGCTATCGCGCTGGCGCCGTCGTAGCGCTATATTGCCATTAGGATGGAGTGACAGGGCTATGACGCAAGATCACGTAGGCGGGGCGCAAGCGGGGCGCAAGACGCAAATTCTGGTGGCGGGGGCCGGGTCAACCGGAATCGCCGCCGCGCTGGCCTTCGCCCGCGCAGGGTTGAGGGTGACGCTCGCCGGCCGTTTCCCGCCGCCGCTGCCGGGACGCACCGTGGCGCTGTTCGAATCCTCCGTGCGGTTTCTGGAAGCGCTCGGCGCGTTGGAGCGCATCAAGGAAAAAGCCTGTCCGATCGAAGCGATCCGCATGATCGACGACACGGGGCAGTTGTTGCCGACGCCGGACCTTACGTTGCGGGCGAGCGAAATAGATCTGCCGGCGCTGGGCGTTAACATCACCAACGACGAACTGGTCGAGGCGCTGCTTGAAGTCGCTCGGGAGCGCAAAGCCTTCGAGATCGTCGACGCCGATATCGCCGATTATGTTTTCGACGGCGACGGGGCGGTGGCCTTGCTTGCCGACGGACGCAAGCTCGAGGCGGATTTCGTCGTCGCCGCCGATGGGCGCCAAAGCCGGGCGCGGGCGATTGCCGGGATCGACACCAAGGAGTGGACCTATCCGCAGGTCGCGCTGACCATGCTGCTCTCGCACGAAGAGCCGCACGAGAATATTTCGACGGAGTTTCACACGCGCTCCGGCCCCTTCACATTGGTGCCGTTGCAAGGCCGGGAAGGCGCCCCGCACCGCTCCAGTCTCGTCTGGTTGATGAGCGTCGCCGACGCCGCGCGGCGCCTCGCCAAACCGCGCGAGGAGCTGGAGTTCGAACTCGAAGACCGCGCCCATGGGCGCTTCGGCCCGATGAAGATCGAAGACGGGATCGGCCAGTTCCGCATGGGCGGAATGCGGGTGTCGCATCACGCCATCGGCCGCGTCGCGCTGGTCGGCGAGACCTGCCATATCTTCCCGCCGATCGGCGCGCAGGGCCTCAACCTGAGCCTGCGCGACGTGGCGGATCTGGAGGATTGCCTCGCCAGCGTCGATCTGACCAATTCGCGTGAACTGACGCCGGCCCTGGCCCGCTATGATCGTCACCGCCACGCCGACATCGGTTTCCGCACCCTGGGCGTCGATCTTTTGAACCGCTCGTTGATCATTCCGCATCTGCCGGTCGATCTTTTGCGCGGCGCTGGATTCTTGGCGATGACCGCGCTGGGGCCGTTGCGCCGGGCGGTGATCCGCGAGGGCGTGGCCCCGCATTTCCTGCTCCCGCGCCTGATGCAGGGAGAACCGCCGCGCTCTCGCCAGCGCTCCGTTCGGGCGAGATAAAAGAGGCGCCGGGCGAATGGGCGCCGGTTTCTAGTTCCCATTTGCTCCCGGCTCCTGTATGGAATGCCGCATCGCAAAATTTGGCGTCCCTGCCGAGTTCCGTTCGCGCCCTTCTGAGGCCAACGGAAACGGCGGCGGTCATCCCATGAACTAGCATCGGCCTATCCATGAAGCTGCGCAACATCGCCATCATCGCCCACGTCGATCACGGCAAAACCACGCTCGTCGATCGTCTGCTCCAGCAGTCGGGCGCTTTCCGCGAGAACCAGCGCGTCGCCGAACGCGTGATGGATAGCAACGACCTCGAAAAAGAGCGCGGCATCACCATCATGGCCAAGGCGACTTCGATCGCCTGGAAGGACACCCGCATCAATATCGTGGACACGCCCGGCCACGCCGATTTTGGCGGCGAGGTTGAGCGGATTCTGTCGATGGTCGACGGCGCCATCGTGCTGGTCGACGCCGCCGAAGGCCCCATGCCGCAGACCAAATTCGTGGTCGGCAAGGCGCTCAAGATCGGCCTCAAGCCCATCGTCTGCATCAATAAGGTCGATAAGCCCGACGCCCGCATCACCGAGGTGGTGAACGAGGTGTTCGATCTTTTCGCCGCGCTCGACGCCAGCGACGAGCAGCTCGATTTCCCGATCATCTACGGCTCCGCCAAGCAGGGCTGGATGGCCGACGAGCCGACCGGCCCGCAGGAGGGCATGGCGCCGCTATTCGATCTCGTGGTCAAGCATGTGCCGCAGCCCAAGATCGAAGAAGGCGGCTTCCGGCTGCTCGGCACGCTGCTCGAGGCCAATCCCTATCTCGGACGCATCGTCACCGGCCGCGTGTTCGCCGGCAGCGTGAAGCCGAACCAGCAGGTCAAGGTGCTCGATCGCGAGGGCAAGGTCGTCGAAAACGGCCGCGTCTCGAAGATTCTGGCGTTCCGCGGCATCGAGCGCCAGCCGATCGACGAGGCGGAGGCCGGCGACATCGTGGCCATCGCGGGCCTGGAGAAGTTTAACGTCGCCGACACGTTGTGCGCGCTCGAAGTCACCGAGCCCTTGCAGGCGCAGCCGATCGATCCGCCAACACTGTCCATGACCTTTCTCGTCAATGATTCGCCGCTCGCCGGCACCGAGGGCGACAAGGTCACGAGCCGCATGATCCGCGCCCGCCTTCTCAAGGAGGCTGAGGGCAATGTGGCGCTGCGCATCGAGGACACCCCCGGCTCCGACGCCTTCATCGTCTCCGGCCGCGGCGAATTGCAGCTCGGCATTCTCATCGAAACCATGCGCCGCGAAGGCTTCGAACTCGGCGTCTCGCGTCCGAAGGTCGTCTTCAAGAAGGGTGAAGGCGACGAGATACTGGAGCCCATCGAGGAAGTCGTCATCGACGTGGACGAAGAGCATTCGGGCGTCGTCGTGCAGAAGATGAACGAGCGCAAGGCCGAGATGATCGAAATGCGCCCGTCTGGCGGCAATCGCCTGCGTCTCGTTTTCCACGCCCCGACGCGCGGCCTCATCGGCTATCAGGGCGAACTGCTCACCGACACGCGCGGCACCGCGATTATGAACCGCCTGTTTTACGAATATGCGCCGCACAAGGGCGACATTCAGGGCCGCCGCAACGGCGTGCTGATCTCCAACGACCAGGGCGAGGCGGTCGCCTACGCCATGTGGAAGCTGGAAGATCGCGGCCCGATGATGATCGAGCCGGGCTGCAAGGTCTATAAGGGCATGATCGTCGGCGAGCATACCCGCGACAATGATCTCGAAATCAACGTGCTGAAGGGCAAGCAGCTCACCAACATCCGCACGCAGTCCAAGGATGAGGCGGTGCGTCTGACGCCGCCGATCCAGATGACGCTGGAAAAGGCGCTCGCCTATATTGAAGACGACGAGCGCGTCGAGGTGACGCCGAAGTCGATCCGCCTGCGCAAGGTCTATCTCGACTCCAACGAGCGCAAGCGCGCGGAGAAGAGCGGCAAGGCGGCCGCGGTGGCGTGATTGCCGGAGGCGGCTGAAAAGCGCGCCGCCTTTTCTCGTGCAGCGAGGGCGGTGCTTAAACTTCGACTGCGCGCTTCGCCTGGCGAGCCGAAAATGCGATAAGGCCAATCATCGCAATCGCGATAATTGCGGTCGATCCGATGCGGCTGAAGTCCAAGCCGCCTTCTTCGTGCGATTTGGTCAGCAAATCGCCGAGCGTCGCGCCGAGCGGGCGCGTCATGATAAAGGCCGCCCAAAACAGTAGTTCGCGCGAGAGCTTCGTGAAAAAATACACGACCGCGATCAGAACGAGGCCGCCCGCGAATACCGCCGCCGCGCCGATGAACCCCAGCCCGGAATCGTCGGCGAAGAAATCGCCAAGCGCCGTGCCGAGCGTGTTGGAAAAGACGATTGTCAACCAGTAAAAAATTTCCGCCTTCCGAGACGTAATGTGGTCGACGGAAACGGAGCCCAGTGAAAGACGCCAGGCTGCAAGGGTGAGCGTCAGCAGCGCGAGCAAGGCCAGCGAGCCGCCGATATAGCCGACGCCGAGCGAGCGGTCGGCGAAATCCGCCATGGTCGTGCCGACAGTGGTCGTCGCGATAATCACGATCCAGTAGAGGACCGGATGGAAGCTGCGCGACGCCAATTGAGCCGCCACCGCTCCGACGAACAACAGTCCAAAAATCAAGCTGCTGACGGCGTATCCCAAATTCATTGTCATGGAGAGCGCGTCGCCGCCGGTTTCGCCCAGCGTAGTCGCCAATATTTTGATGACCCAAAACAAGAATGTGACTTCCGCGACCTTGCTTGAGGTCGCCTCGCTAGCGCGGTTCATGCCGCATGCTCCTTGCTGCGGCGGCGCCGCTTCGCGACTCTCTTCAACGGGGCGACTCCGCCTTGCGCGGTTGCACGAAACCGCCCCTTGGATCGCCGCGGCGCATCCAAGGGGCGTCGCTCTTATAGCGTATTTTACTTGGCGGCCTGAGCGTCCAGCCCCAGCGCCTGGCGCAGTTCCGCTTTCGCGGCCGCCAGCTCCTTCTGATATTCGGGGTTCACTTCCATGATCGCGTGGATCGTATAGGCGAGCAGCTTGCTGGCCGGCACATCGGTCGAATAATGCACGCCGCAGATTAGTCGATTGTGGCCGTACTCCTCGGCCCGGGCAAGGAGGGCGTCGCGCTTTTCGGGAACCATGTCGATCAACGTCAGCGCAAGCAAATAGCCCGATGTCGCGTGTCCGCTGGGATAGGAGTCATCCTTCGTCTTGATCTTACAGACGGGATGCAGCGTCTTGTCCAGATTGTAGGGCCGAACGCGGTGAAACCCCGTTTTGGCGGCGTCCGTGTTGACGCCCTCGTCGCCGCGCACGCGCGCCGCGAAGGCGGCGGTCACCGGCAGATTGTCCTTAGTGAATTTATCGCCCAGCACATTCGCGAACAGAAAGACGTTTTCGTTTTCGTCATCGAACTTCGCCTGCGCGACCTCCGCTTGTGTGCGCGTCGCCTCGATCCGATGCAATTCGTCGAGTTCGGCTTTTGTCGCGTCGGAGTCGGCGGCCGGCGGCGTCGGCAGGATTTGGAACGTGCGCGACTGATCGGGCGAAACAAAGATCGGGTCGCGCGCCAAAGCCGACGTGGTCGCAAGCACTGCGAGGCTGGCGGCGAGAAGCAGATTAAACTTCATTGCTCGTTTCCTTTATTGCGGAAGCCTTGAGGCGTTAGTTTTTTTTGGGCGTCAGTCCTTTTTGGGTGCGACGACGAGAATCACGAACGTTCCCGGCGCGGGCTTTGCGCGCGCGCCTTCTTTTTCCGGCGGGAGGAGTCTGGCGCTCGGCAGATAGACGTTCCCGTTCAAAGGGTCGACCGCGCCGGTTTTCGCGCCGGCGGTTGTTTTCACGACGCCGACAACGGCGATCTCGCCATGACCGCCCAAGGTCAACACCGACAGCGTTCCATCCGCCGCCGGAATAAAGGCGCGGCGCCGTGCTGCGTCGAGCAGAACGCCATCGGGCCCCTTGCCGATTTTGAGCGTGGCGATTTCGGCGCCGCTCTGGGCGTCGATCACCTTGGCGACACTGTTGTCGCAAGCCGCGATCAGCGCGCCCGTTTGCGCATCGAAGGCGAGGCCGGTCGGCGCTTCGCAGCCGTTCAGCGGATAGGCGGCGACGGTCTTGCGTTCGGCGATATCGATGACGGCGACTGTGTTCTTGTCCTCGAGATTGACGAAGACTCGGCCCGTTCCGTCGGCCGCGGCGACCTCCGGCTTTCCGTCGAGCGCAACGGAGCCGACAACGGTCTTGCTCGTCACGTCTATGAGAGTCGCGTCATGGCTCTTGCCGTTGAAAACGACGACCAAGCCGGTTTTCGGTTCAACGACGATCGCGTCCGGCCCTTGCCCAGTCGGGAATGTCGCCTCGATTTTCCCGGTCGCCTTGTCGAACAGCAGCGCGTTGGCGGATCTGCCGTTGGCGCTGATGGCGAAGGGTGTCCCCGGAATCGGCAATACGCCATGGACGCCAGCGCCTTCGACCAAAATATCGGTGACTTTCTGCGTCGCGAGGTCGACAGCCATGACTCCATTGGAGCGCGCGACGAAAAGACGATTGGTTTGCGGATCGACGGAGGCGAAATCCCAACCGCCGTCGGCGCCGGCGATGCTGGCGGCGACGGCGTAATCGTCGCTCGCCAAAACGGGCGTCGAAGCGGCAAGCAGGAAAGCAAGACCCCAGATTGAGCCAAGAGAGCGCAATGGCTGATTCCTTTTTTGTTTGTCGGTGAGCGCAGCGTCGTCTGTCGTCGGCAGGCGATTGCGTCTTTCATCGCACTGTTTGGCGTGCGCCACCGATTTTAACAGGTCGATCATGACGGGCCGATTACATTCGCGCGCGCGTGCACCCGGGTTTGCAACAAACTATTGGGGCGCCGGCAGCGCTATGGCGCTCAAACGACTTCCTATGGAAGCTTCGTCTCGGAGCGAACGCTTTTAGCCAATCAAAACGAATTCATGGACATTCATGGGATCGTCTGGTGAGCGCGCAAACGAGCAATTTGGCTCAAGCTACGGCTTTTGCGCCGATATCATCTTTTGGGTAGCGCGCGAGAGTTGCCGCCACGGCTTCTACAGGCAAGGGCCGTCCCAGGAGATAGCCCTGCACCTCGGCGCAACGCTCGTTGCGGAGCCGTTGAAGCTGCGCATCGGTTTCAACGCCCTCGGCTGTGGTGGGTATATTGAGGCTTGAGCACAAACCCGTGATAGCGCGAACGATTGCTAAACAGTCGCTTTGATCGACGATTCCGCGCACGAAAGACTGGTCGATTTTGACCTTGTCGAAAGCGAACCTTGTGAGATAAGCCAAGGAGGAATATCCGGTACCAAAATCGTCCATTACGATTTTAACCCCGATGCTCCTTAATTGCCGAAGTGTATCGATAACAGAATCTGTATCGTAAAGCATAATGCTTTCGGTTATTTCCAGCTGAAGTCGGCTCGACCTTAAGTTTGACGCGCCAAGCGCCGCCGCGACGTCAAGCACGAGAGATCGGCTGCGAAACTGAGCGGCAGATATATTTACAGCTATCCCCACGTCGTCAGGCCAACTAGCCGCGTCAAAACAAGCTTGCTTAAGCACCCAAGCGCCGATTGAGCCTATCAGGCCCGTTTCTTCGGCGTGTGGAATAAAATCGGCTGGAGATACAAGTCCACGCGAAGGCGAATCCCATCGCAGTAAAGCTTCGAAGCCGTTTACGCGATCGCGGTCAAGCCCAATTAAGGGCTGATAGTAAAGTTTGAATTCGTTGTTATCCAGCGCATCTCGAAGGTCATTTTCCATAGTGCAGCGCGTTTGGAAATCGTTGAGCATGTCGATTTCGAAGAACCGGCATGTGTTGCCGCCGTCCTTTTTCGCGCGATAAAGCGCAATGTCGGCGTTTCTGAGCAGCGCGTCGGCGTCGCTTGCATCATCCGGCGCGACGGCCACGCCGATGGAAGCCGTGACGGACACTTGCCGGCTAGACGTATCGATGGGCAAACTGATGACCGAGATGATCCGGCCTATTGTGCTGTTTATCGCCTCCAGGCTCGGAACGCCTTTGAGGATAATCGCAAATTCGTCGCCCCCGAGGCGGGCGACGTGATGCCGTTCGTTGACGGCCTCAAGCAAACGCTGCGCAATAGATATGAGCACTTGATCGCCGACGGGATGGCCGAGAGAATCGTTGATTGATTTGAAATTGTCCAGATCGATATAAATAAGAGCAAAGGCGCCACCCTCTTTATGGCATTCAAATGCTTCTTTGATTTTGAGACGGAACAAACTACGGTTGCCAACTCCGGTAAGACAATCGTAATGAGCCATAAATAGAATTCTATTTTCTGCGAGGCGTTTTTCAGTAATGTCTTCGTGGATGCTTAGAAGATATTCGACGTCATCGCTATTGATGCGAATTGGCGTCATTTTTGCCGACAATATAACGCTGTCTCCATTAGATTTTGTGTAGGTATGCTCCAATTCAATTTTCTGACCCGCTTTTATGATAGCACGATCTCGCGCAGATAACTCATCTGCCTTAGCTTTAGGAAGTAATTCGTGGAGCGATTTTCCAATAACGTCGCATGTCTTTCCGAAAACCGTTTCGGTGGCTTTATTGGCGAGAACAAACTGCTGGCTTCTTGCGTCGATGACGGTCACCATCATCGGGAGATTGTCTATGATTGTGTCGAGAAAAATGCGCGTATGGCCTGCGTCTTTGGATGTTTTAGACATCTGACAGCTTTCGATGTTCAAACGCAAATCGGAGGCTTGCGAAGCTAAAGGCTCGAAGTCAACAACGTAAAACACGTAATAAGCTGATAAAGTAGTTAACGCGCGCAAAGGCCGAAGAAAGAATTTTCGCGTATGATTAACGGAATACTGTTTAAGATTTTTGCGTAAGGACAGAATCCTATAGATTCCAATAGCTTGCGCTAGTAAGTCGAATCGGCGCGAACAAGCTGCTTCCGGCCCTGGACCGAAGACGGCTTGCGCAAATTGCGGGACGCCTCAAGTTCCTTTGGCCGGGGCGGACGCCCCGTGATTGGCTGTGAAGAGCGCTTCACCCGGACACGCGCACAGTAATTTCACCATGAAACAATTTGCGGACATGCTCCGAGATAGGTTCCTGGAGTGGGTTTACGCGATGGACCCAGATAAGTTGTCTGTCGACAAGGCCGCAGAATTCGCTCGATTGTTGCGCCGCCTCCACCAGGCCGGCACCATTTGTGGTCACTGACCATGGCGACTCGCAAACAGCGGCTGGATGCGATTGAGTCGACGCTCGCGCCCAACGACGAGGATGACGTCTACGGGAGACCTGCGATGCTGGACCCGAAACTAGGCCCCGCATGGCTGGAGAGCATTAGGGCTTTCAGGGAAAAATGCGATGGACCCACCGACTGGCCCGCCGAGCGAGAAAAAATTCTCGCCGAGGCGCGGGCGATATGGGAACGGCGACTCGCCGAGAGAGCGGCGGAGCCACGACCATTGGACGATTGAACGAACCGAGAGCGCAAGGCTGCAGCGCTCGCGGTCCAAATGGCCTGCACCCATTCGGCGGCGATGGTGGCGCTTTCCAGCCTCGGATCGCGAGGCGGAAGCGGTCGGCGGGTTGCGGCGCTCGGATCGGCTGCGGCGCGACTCTTGAAGGCCTATGCGATGCAGGTAGAGGTTCTCCGCCGCCTTAGGCATGGCGCGAGGTAATACGTTCGAGTCGAGCATGTTCATATTCATGATGTCGGCCAGGCGGTCATCGGCAATGCGAGGGCGCGGGGCGACGATCGCGAGGGGTCATCAACGAAATAGCCCAAGCCGCGATCGCCACTGGCTCGCAGGGGCCGCAGTTCCTCAACAAGCCGACGTGAGTTGTGGCGATCGGCGCGACGGCGATGCGCCAAAACCAGCAGTCAGTGATGGTTTCAAAGTGTGTGGCCGCGGGATGGTTTCGTCACCCCTCTCAACCAACACCAAGCCGACGCCCCTTCACGAGGACGGGTGGACTTTGGGCGCGCCCGCGCAAATTGTTCCTTCACTGGAGCGAAGAGGTGGGCGTGGAGGCCTGGCTGAATCTTGCGAAGGATTCGCGATGACTGAAACAGCCCATTCATCCGTCGCCCAGCGCAGCCTTCTCCCTCGGGAGGAGCAAAGGCGACTGAGACGCCCCAGCCCGGCTGGCGCTTGCGGCGGCTTAGCTCCTCGAATAGAATTCGCTTGGCTTGTCGCGCCCCTAGCGCCGCCTGTCCGGCACGGAGAAGACGAACATGGCCACCCTTTCCGTCAACGGAAAAAGCTTTGATGTCGAGGCTGAAGCGGATACGCCGCTGCTTTGGGTTCTGCGCGAAAACCTTGGGCTTACTGGCACGAAATACGGCTGCGGCATCGCGCAATGCGGCGCCTGCACCGTGCATGTCGACGGCGCGCCAGTCCGCTCTTGCAGCGTGCAACTGGGCGACGCCATCGGCAAGAAAATCACGACCATTGAAGGGCTGGCGCAGAATGGCGTTTTGCATCGCGTGCAAAAGGCCTGGATAGAGCACGACGTTCCGCAATGCGGCTATTGCCAGAGCGGCATGATCATGGCCGTTGCTGCGCTGCTCAAGGACAAGCCCTCGCCAAGCGACGCCGACATCGACGCCGCGATCACCAATATCTGCCGCTGCGGCACATTCCAGCAGGTGCGCGAAGCCATCCACGCCGCCGCCAAGTCTTGAGGCAGCCATGACAAATACGCTCTCACTCGACCGTCGCGGTTTCATCGTCGGCGCTTCGACGCTCGGCGGCGGGCTGGCGCTTGGTGTCCATCTTCCTTTCCGCGCGGCGCAGGCGGCGCAGAACGCCGCCATTCCGCCCGAGGTCAACGCCTGGGTGGTGATCAAGCCCGACGAAACCGTCGTCGTTCGCATCGCGCGCTCGGAAATGGGTCAGGGCTCGCTCACCGGTCTCGCGCAGCTCGTCGCGGAGGAGCTCGACTGCGACTGGTCGAAGGTGACGACCGAATATCCCACGCCCGGCCAGAGCGCCGCGCGCAATCGGCCGTGGGGCGAATTCATGACCGGCGGCAGCCGCGGCATTCGCGCCTCGCAGGACTATGTGCGCAAGGGCGGCGCGGCCGCGCGCGAAATGCTGATCCAGGCCGCCGCCAATGAGTGGAAAGTCCCTGCGGCGGAATGCGCTGTAACCAAGGGCGTCATCACGCATAAGGCGTCGAACCGCTCGACGACTTACGGCAAGGTCGCGGACGCCGCCGCGAGACTGCCACCGCCCGCCGACGTAAAGCTGAAAGACCCGCGCGACTGGAAGATCGCCGGCAAGGGCCTCAAGCGGCTCGACACCGCCGACAAGACCAACGGCAAGATGGTCTATGGCATAGACGTGAACTTGCCTGGCATGTTGAGCGCCGCGATCAAGGATTGCCCGGTGTTCGGCGGCAAGCTCAAGAGTTTTGACGAGAGCAAGATCGCCAGCTTCAAGGGCGTGAAAAAGGTCGTGCGCGTAAACGACTCCGCCGTCGCCGTCGTTGCCGACACGTGGTGGCGCGCCAAGACCGCGCTCGACGCTCTGCCGATTATCTGGGACGAGGGCCCCAACGCGAAATCATCCAGCGTGACAGTCGCCAAATGGCTGGAGGAAGGCTTGGACCACGCGCAACCCGCCGTCGTTGGCAACAGCAATGGCGATGTGAAGGCGGCCTTCGCCCAAGCCGCCAGGACAGTCGAGGCGGTCTATGGTTATCCCCACCAGAACCACGCGGCGCTAGAGCCGCTGAACGCGACCGCGCTCTATACGTCGGAAAAGTGCGAGGTCTGGACCGGCACGCAGAACGGCGAGGCCGCCTTCGCCGCCGTCGTTTCCGCCTCTGGCCTGCCGCCCGAGAAATGCGAGATTCACAAAATCATGCTCGGGGGTGGCTTCGGCCGCAGGGGTTTTGTCGATTATGTCGAACAGGCCGTGTTGATAGCGAAGCAACTTCCGGGGACGCCGGTAAAGTTGCTGTGGTCGCGCGAAGAAGACATGGCGCATGGAAAATATCATCCGGTCACGCAGTGCAAACTCACCGCCGCTTTCGACGCGGATAAAAATCTGACCGGCATGCACGTGCGTATCTCGGGACAATCCATCTTCATCGTCGCGCGGCCGGAGATGGTCAAGAACGGCCTCGACCCCGCCGTGTTCCAGGGCCTCGCGGCGAATGGCGACGCGCGCATCGCCTATGATTTCGCAAATCTCCTTGTCGATCATTCGATGCGCAATCCACCCGTGCCGCCGGGATGGTGGCGCGGCGTCAACATCAATCAAAACGCCATCTATCTCGAATGTTTCATGGACGAACTCGCGCATGAAGTTGGCGAAGACCCGGTGGCGTTCCGGCGCAAATTCCTGAGCAAGAGCCCGAAGCATCTCGCGGTGCTCGACGCCGTAGCCGAGCGGATCGGCTGGAGCAAGCCCGCGCCCAAGGGTCTTCATCGCGGCGTCGCCGTGTTCATGGGGTATGGCAGCTATGTCGCCGCCGCCGCGGAAATCTCGGTCAAGGATGGCGACAAGATCAAGCTGCATCGCATCGTCGCGGCGACGGACCCTGGATACGCGGTCAATCCGGCGCAGATCGAGCGGCAGGTCGCGGGCTCTTTCGTCTATGGACTGTCCGCGCTATTCCATGGCGGGATCACCATCAAGGACGGCCGCGTCGAGCAGCATAACTTTGACGATTGCCCGTCGATGCTGATCAAGGACATGCCGAAGGTCGAGACGATCGTCATGCCGAGCGGCGGCTTTTGGGGCGGCGTCGGCGAACCGACGATCTGCGTCGCGGCTCCCGCCGTGCTTAACGCTTATTTCGCCGCGACCGGCAAACGCATCCGCTCCGTTCCGCTGAAGAACGAGGGCGTGGAACTGGCGTGACGCGCCGTTGGTCCCTTGGTCGCGTCACGATCGCCCACCCAGCGCCCTCTCCAGATCCTCTCGCCTATCGATATCCACGAGTACGCTCCTGTCATTGACCGCGATCTCCAGCACGCCTTCGGTCGAGTCCAGCAGTCGGCGCGCGCCTTCGTCGCCTGTGAGCAAAGCGAGGCGCGGGAATAGGCGGCGACCCAGCAGAACCGGATTGCCGCGCCTGCCGCGATAGACCGGCGCCACCGCCGCGCGGTCAGGCTCGCAATTGAACGCCGCTATCAGCCGATCGAGGATTTCGCTTGTCACCTCTGGCATGTCGGCCAGCACCGCCAGGGCGCCGGCGCTGTCCGCCGCGTGTGCAAGCCCCGCGCGCAGCGACGACGCCATGCCGCTGGCGAAATCCGGATTATGCGCGAAGACCACCGGCAGACCGGCGAGCGCCCGCTCTATTTCATCGCGCGCATGTCCGGTGACGACGATAATCTTGGACGCCTTCGAACCGAGCGCCGCCTCCACCGCGCGGCGCACTAACGGACGTCCGCCAAAATCCGCGAGCAGTTTGGCGCGGGTCGCATCAAAGCGCGCGCCACGCCCGGCCGCGAGCACGATGGCCACGACGTTCATCGACTCGCCGCTCGCGCCGTCTCCATGCGGAGGGGCTTTTGCCGCCGCGTCAGCACAATCTCGCCCATCACCGAAATGGCGATTTCGGCGGGGCTCACGGCGCCGATATCGAGCCCAATCGGCGCGCGCAGGCGCGTAAGCGCCGACTCTGTCAAGCCGGCCGCCGTGAGACGCTCGACACGCCGCGCTCGGCTCGTCATGGAACCGAGCGCGCCGACATAAAAACAGTCCGATGACAAAGCAAGACGCAGCGCGGCGTCATCGATCTTCGGATCGTGACTTAAGGCGGCGAGCGCGGTGAAGCCGTCGAAGCCCAGCCGCGGCAGCGCCTCGTCCGGCCATTGCGTGATGACCGTCACATCGGGAAAGCGCTCTCTGGCCGCGAAAGCCGCGCGCGGATCGATAATGACGACATCGAAGCCGGCTGCGCGCGCCATCGAAGAAAGCACCTGCGCCACGTGGACCGCGCCGACGATCACAAGCCGCGTTGGCGGCCTGTGAACATAGACGAACATGCGCCTGCTCCCGCGCTCGATAAGGACGCTTTGTCCCGCGCGTAAAGTTTCCGCGGGCGGGTCCTCCTTTGCGTCGCTTGAGCGCAAAAGCCAAGGCTGGCCGCCGTCGAGCGGCGTGACGAGCGCGCACGCGCGGCGTTGGGCATATTCGTCGCTCAGTTCGGCGAGTAGTTTAAACCAAGCCGCGTCGAGCTTTTGGACGTAGACGCTGACGCAGCCGCCGCAAGGCAGTCCCGCGCGCCAGGCTGCCTCATCCGCGACGCCGAAGTTGAGCAGCCGCGGCGCGCCGTCCTCGATCACATCGAGCGCCGCCGTGACCACCTCGCCCTCGACGCAGCCGCCCGAAACCGAGCCGCAAAACACGCCCGCCTCGTCGACGACAAGATGCGAGCCGACGGGCCTTGGCGCCGAGCCGAATGTCTCGACCACGGTAGCGACAGCGACGCCGCGTCCCATCCTTCCCCACGCCTCGGCCTGATGAAGAATCTCGCTTTCATCTGTTAGCATTGTCGGGCCCGCTGGTCGGTTGACGCCACGGCGCCGAATTAGCCGATTCTGTCGTGAAAATCGACCACGTTTGAGATACCCCGCGGACCGGCGACAAGACTGAGGCGTGTCCCGAGACGGCCAAGATCAACGAGGCAGTCGAACCACCATCCGCCTGGGCGCGCGAGGCAATCGACTTCCATCGTGGACGCCACCTACTCGGTGCTCATTCCGCCGCATCGATGGCTGTCGCGATGCGGCGGCTCTGCTCCGACAATTCGCGATATTGCTCTTGCCATTTGCTCGGACCGTTGGAGGTCGACACCTGCACCGCCGTCACCTTATATTCCGGACAGTTGGTCGCCCAGTCCGAATTGTCCGTGGTGATGACATTGGCCTGCGTCGTCGGGTGATGGAAGGTGGTGTAGACCACGCCCGGCGCCACTCGGTCGGTGATCTTGGCGTGCAAGGTCGTTTCGCCCGCTCGGCTTTGCACTTTGACCCAATCGCCATCCCGAACGCCCCGATCCTCTGCATCATGAGGATGAATTTCGAGCACGTCTTCTGAATGCCACTGGCTGTTCTCGGTTCGCCGCGACTGCGCGCCGACATTGTATTGCGACAGGATGCGCCCCGTGGTGAGCAGCAACGGAAAGCGCGGCCCCGTCTTCTCGTCGGTTGGGATATATTCAGTGATGACGAACTTGCCCTTGCCGCGCGTGAAACCATTGATGTGCATGATCGGCATGCCGTCTGGCGACGCGCCGTTGCATGGCCACTGCACCGAACCGTCCTTTTCCAGTTTGCTATAGGAGACGCCGGCGAAGCGCGGCGTCAGTCGCGCGACCTCGTCCATGATCTCGCTGGGATGCGTGTAATTCCATCGCAGACCCATCGCGTTAGCGATGAGCTGGGTGATTTCCCAATCGCCATAGCCGTTCTTCGGGCTCATCACCTTGCGGACGCGCTGGATGCGGCGTTCCGCGTTGGTGAAAGTGCCGTCCTTTTCCAGGAAGGTGCAGCCCGGCAAGAAGACATGGGCGTAATTGGCCGTCTCCACCAGGAACAGATCCTGCACGACAACCAGCTCCATCGCAGCAAGGCCGGCGGACACATGCTTTGTGTTGGGATCGGACTGGAGAATGTCTTCGCCCTGTACGTAGAGTCCCTTGAACGTCCCATCAATGGCCGCGTCGAACATGTTGGGGATGCGCAATCCTGGCTCCTTGTCGAGCTTGACGCCCCAATCCGCCTCGAACGCCGTGCGCGTCGGATCACCGGAAATATGTTGATAACCAGGCAATTCGTGGGGAAACGAACCCATGTCGCAGGAGCCCTGCACATTGTTCTGGCCGCGCAGCGGGTTCACGCCGACGCCGCGCCGGCCCAGATTACCGGTCGCCATGGCGAGATTGGCGATGCCCATAACGGTCGTGGAGCCCTGGCTGTGCTCGGTGACGCCGAGGCCGTAATAGATGGCTCCATTGCCGCCGGTGGCGTAAAGCCGCGCGGCGGCGCGCAGATCGGCGGCCGGAACGCCGGTGAATTTCTCGCTTTGCTCGGGGCTGTTGCGCTCCTCGCTGACGAAGGCGGCCCAATCCTGATACTCGTCCCAGTCGCAGCGTTCGCGCACGAACTTTTCGTTGACGAGGCCCTCGGAGACAATCACATGGGCCATCGCCGTAACGACCGCGACGTTTGTTCCAGGCCGCAGGGGCAGATGATAATCCGCTTGCACATGCGGCGTGCGCACGAGGTCGATGCGGCGCGGATCGACGATAATCAGTTTAGCGCCCTCGCGCAGCCGCTTTTTCATGCGTGACGCGAACACGGGATGCGCGTCGGTCGGATTGCAGCCGATGATCAAAACGACGTCGGCCTCGTCAACCGAGTCGAAGTCCTGCGTCCCGGCCGAAGTGCCGAAGGCCTGGTGGAGACCGTAGCCGGTCGGCGAGTGACAGACGCGCGCGCAGGTGTCGACGTTATTGTTGCCGAAGCCGGCGCGAACAAGCTTCTGAACCAAATAGCTCTCTTCATTGGTGCAGCGCGACGAGGTGATGCCGCCGACCGAACCGCGACCGTATTTCGTTTGGACTTCCTTGAAGCGCTTTGCGGTAAAGGCGATCGACTCCTCCCACGATGCAACGCGCCACGGGTCCGAAATCTTCTCGCGGATCATCGGATTGAGCACGCGGTCGCCATGGTTGGCGTAGCCATAGGCGAAACGGCCCTTGATGCAGCTATGACCGTGATTGGCCTTGCCGTCCTTCCACGGCGTCATGCGCACGACTTCTTCGCCGCGCATCTCGGCCTTGAATGTGCAGCCGACGCCGCAATAGGCGCAAGTGGTGACGGCCGAATGTTCGGGTAGACCGATCTCGATGACCGACTTCTCCTGAAGCGTCGCCGTGGGACAGGCCTGCACGCAGGCGCCGCAGGAGACGCATTCCGACTCAAAGAAGGCCTCGCTCATGCCGGCCGCGACCCGGCTATCGAAGCCACGGCCGCTGATGGTCAGCGCGAAAGTGCCCTGCACTTCCTCGCAAGCGCGAACGCAACGATTGCAGACGATGCATTTGGAAGGATCGAAGGTGAAATAGGGGTTGGATTCATCCTTCGGTCTCCAATCGAAATTGGACGAGCCGTTGTTGCGGGCAAAGACATGATTGGCGCCGCGATAGCCGTAGCGCACGTCACGCAGCCCGACCGCCCCCGCCATATCCTGCAATTCGCAATCGCCGTTGGCGGCGCAGGTCAGGCAGTCGAGCGGATGGTCGGATATGTAAAGCTCCATCACGCCACGACGGATCGTCGCCAAGCGTGGCGTCTGCGTGTGCACGACGATGCCAGGCGCGACCGGCGTCGTGCAGGAGGCGGGCGTCCCGTTGCGCCCGTCGATCTCGACGAGGCAGAGGCGGCAGGAACCAAAGGCCTTCACGCTGTCGGTGGCGCATAGTTTTGGGATTTCCGTTCCGATTCCCATCGCCGCGCGCATGATGGACGTGCCCTCCGGGACGGTAACGCTTTGGCCGTCAATCGTGAGCGCAACCATCGTGTCCGATTGCGAAGCCGGCGTGCCATAATCGATTTCCTTGATCAGGCTCATGGTCTCCCCCTTCGCTCGCCTGCGCAAAGCAGCATTTTCTCGCGGAAGTCGTCCGGGAATTGATGCAACGCATTCGATGCAAGATAGGGCGCCAAACCGCCGAGCGAACAGCGCGAAGCAAATTTCCTGTCTTTCGCACCACCATCATTGCGTTCATTCACCCGGGTAACCCGGCCATAGAGCCGGCGTCCTGCGATCAGCGAGTTTGGCGCCTTGCGGAAATTCAAGCGCGGCGCGACCAACCAGTTACCCGGGGCAGCAAAATTGATAGAAGCACATATTAGCCATTTGATTTACATGGATTTCAACTTCATTAAGACAGTCATGCCAATCGTCCATTTAACCCCGTTCGGGTGTGATGACGGTGGTAGCCGTAATTCCAGCCGACAGTTCCGGTGGCGCCGCTGCTGGCGAGGTCTACATAAAGACATTCGAGCTTCGCGGACCAATTGGGCATGAACAAGCATTCGACGCCGCCGCCGGCGTTCCAACCCATTGGCGCTTTATTCTGGTTGAAGGCGGTCACGTTGCCATAGGCGCGACCTCAAATCACGCGCCGTCCTTGGTGGACTTCATCATCACAATGTCCGGACATAATTTCGGTACACGCAGCAGCTGGCGCGCAAGCAGACGCATGCCAACCTCGTCCCGGTTTCGACAATATTGCGGCGCAATATTAAATCCTGGCGACGGGCCTGCGCAACTCGGCGTTAGCCTGCCGCTCATAAGAAGCGCGCTTCCTGGGAAAACGCCCTGATCCTGTCCTCGCTGGCCAAAAACTCCCCGACGCTCGCCCTCGTCTTTCGAGGCCTCGCGGCGCTCGCGCTTGCTGCCGCTCTTGGCGGCTGCGTGTCGGACGGAATCACCATGGTCAACGGCCATGCCAACAACGCCGTCTCATATGTTTTGGGCCCGAGTGGTGAGCCGGCGCGCGGGCAGCTGTTCATCGCCTCCATGCGTCGCGGCGAGGACGGGACCGACGGCGAGGGCCACCCGGGATTTTCTTTGGATTCGATCAGCGTGCCTGCGAACCATCGCGTCGGCGCAATCGAGCGGGCGAGTTTTGGCGGGCCCGATTCGAAGCGGCACTTCGCTTTGCTGTCGCATCGCTCGATGGAGGAGGGGGAGTTTTTAAGCGAAATCGCCGCGCATGTGTCCGGCCGCGTCGGCGTATCCAGCGATATTCTGCTCTATGTCCACGGCTTCAACACCAGCCTAGACGAGGCGCGCTTCCGCATCGCCCAGATCGTCGCAGACGCACGTTTTACCGGCGTTCCGGCGCTCTTCGCCTGGAATTCGAAAGGCGAGCTTTTCGCCTATGAATCCGACAAGGAAAGCGCCACTGTCGCGCGCGACGGCTTGGAAAAGCTGATTGTCGATCTCTCGCATACACTAGGCGTCGGCCGCGTGCATATTCTGGCGCACTCCATGGGCTCCTGGCTGACCATGGAGGCGTTGCGCTCCATTTCCATTTCCGGCCACCCCGATCTCGACGGAAAGCTCGGCGAGGTCATGCTGGCCGCACCCGACATCGACCTCAACGTCTTCGAACGGCAGGTCGCGCGGCTCGATCCCAGGCATGTATCGATCTTCGTGGCGATCAACGACCGCGCGCTGTCGCTGTCGTCACGCATCGCCGGCGACCGCCGGCGCGTCGGGACCATGGACCCGACAAACCCTAGGGACAAGGCCGAGCTCGATCGGCTGGGGGTAACCGTCCACGACATTTCATCCTTTTCGACCGATTTCGTCGGCCACGGCGCCTTTGCCGAGGCGCCGGAAGTGGTGCGCCTCATCGGCGCTCAATTGACGGTCCCGCGCCCCGCGGACGCCGGAGAAACGGCTAATCCCGATTTTCGCGGCGGCGAGACGAGGGTGGCGCCCACGCCGCCGCCTACGCCGAGCCAAAAGGTCGAAAGCCAGGCGCTTCCGCCGCTCGCGGCGAAGTGAGCGCCACCGCGTAGCGGGCACTCAGCCGCCTGGCAATGTGGCGCAGGGTGCGCCGGTGGCGCTGCTAAATTCGCAGAAGGAACATTGGCGCAACTGGACGCGGAATAGGCGAGTGAATGAAACCCATGAAAGATTCGGAGGCAGTCAGCCTTGCAATAAGCGACATCGCCTTCGGGTCAACCTGCGCCACTCGACTTTGTTCGGACGAGTCGTCTCGCCCCCAACTTGCAGCCGCGACAACCGCATTTTGCGCTGCGCGTTCGCGCCATAACGGGGCATTATTGGTTCCCGGCGATATTGACACTATATTGTCTACATGACAATATAGTGCTATGAAGGAAGCCCAATCTAAGAAGGCCGCAACTGAGGCCATCACAGAGTTGATACTGGAAACGTTTCGGTTGAACGGTCGCCTCTTGGAGGCGGGCAATGAACTTGTCGGCCCTCTTGAGCTTACCAGCGCGCGCTGGCAGGTGTTGGGAGCAATCGAAAACTCACCGACGCCGCTGCCGGTTGCTCATATCGCCCGCAATATGGGGTTGTCGCGCCAGGCCGTCCAACGGTTGGCCAACGAAATGGAGAAGGACGGACTTGTTCAGTTCGCGCCTAATCCTCATCACGAACGGGCAAAATTCGTCCTCATGACACATCGAGGCAAGCAGGCCTGCCGCTCCGCCATGTCCAAGCAGCAATGGTGGGCCGAAAGTTTGGCGGAGGGGTTTTCAATCGACGCTATCCGCGACGCCGTGCACGTCCTCCGTAGGCTGCGCCACAAGCTAGAGACGAGTTAACGTCATGGAATATAGTTTGTTGAAATTTTTCCATATCGTTGGCGCCGTTCTCATCGGTAGCGGACTGATCAGCGTCTGGATGGCGAAACCGACGACACACTCCGACCCGACCTATGTCGTGGATGGAATCGTGCATTATTGCGTCGCCAATATGCCCGGCGCCGTGCCGCGGACGTCGACATTCGCACTTAATAACGCCACTCTCCCGTTTGTTCTCGCAATCGCCGACAAAGGCTGGCGCGAAGCGTTGCGAGGAGACGCGCATTTGCGCGC
>Ga0265328_10000036_pt1 | contig 96092 bp, 66 predicted proteins | sample 41624metaG_FD_202086 | JGI IMG/M metagenome (GOLD analysis project Ga0265328, IMG submission 202086) | Rhizosphere microbial communities from Carex aquatilis grown in University of Washington, Seatle, WA, United States - 4-16-24 metaG | ecosystem: Host-associated > Plants > Roots > Rhizosphere...
CGAACAAAATCCACAGCTCGCCGAGCTCGACAACACGGACGCGTTGAATCGCGGCGGAATCCGAGAGAACGTCGACGGCTTCGAGGACCCGGTCCACAAGTTCGTATCGCGCGGGGTTCCCCACCTGCTCTCGATGAAGACCAGCATTGCCGCGGACACGGGTGATGGCACCGCCAACCCGCCGGTGGAGCGGACGGGGTGGGGGGGCGACGGCGCGCCGGGCGACGGATCGCTTCGATCGTTTCTTACCGGTGCGGTTACGCAGCACTACACGAAGACTCTGAAGAGGCGGCCTGGGATCGACTTCCGCCTTCCTACGTCACAAGAGCTCGATTTGGTGCTGGCTTTCCAGCTCGCGCTCGGTCGTCTGAACGAGCTCGACCTGACCCAGGTGCGAATCTTCGACGCCAACGGCGAGCAAGGCCGACAAGCTTTCATCGTTCCTGCCCGGGGAGGATGCAATGTGTGTCATTTCAATGCTGGTGCGAATTTTCAAGATACAGGCAAGAACCGCAACTTCGATACGGGGACCAGGCAACTGGGCTTTTTGGAAGCCTCGACGTTCAAAGGAGCGCAACTCTTCGACGCGGGTTTTGGCGGGCAGGGACTGGCCAATCCCAATGTCAGCGTGGACCCATTTTTCGATGGGTCAGACGAGGGTATCAACGATGGTTTCGGCAACAATACTTTCAATACGCCGCCGCTGATCGAGGCGGCTGACACCAGTCCCTTCTTCCACAACAATCAAGAAGGCGGCACGTTCCTTCCCGGGGCGAGTCCGGTCACGGGTCTCGAGGACGCCATCAATTTTTATGCCTGTGTACCGTTCGGGGCATCGCCGGCATTCCTGCAGCTGCAGGCCAGATTCGGCGGAAACTTCATCAACCTGTCCGATCTGGACATCATGAACATTGGCCGGTTCCTCCGTGCCCTCAACGTCGCGCTGAATCTCGACATGGCGAAGCAACGCCTGCAAGCGGCACTGATGCTCGCGAATCAATTTCCGAATACTCGGGTCGATATTCAGCTCGGGCTCCTGAACCTTGGTGCCGCCGAGCTCGATGACGCCCAGGGAGTGCTCACGGCGTTACCCACAGAGACGGCGATGGGAGACCCCCTGCCATCCATCCCGTTCTACCCCGTCGCCGTGAACCGCATCGGGCTCGCGAAGGGTGAGATCGCGGCGGCTCTCAAGGCCCCCGCCTCGTCGCGCGCTGGTCATATCTCGAACGCGGTCTCGCGGGTCGAGAACGCCCGAGATCAAATTGGCGTCAACATCACGTTCCAACTCGGGCAAGGAAACCTGATGTTCTAGGAGAGCAGCTTGCCAGCACCGCCATTACCCGCCGCTCCCCGACTTACGAGCGGCCAAAGAACTCCCGTTGCTACCGCGGTGGCCTTTCCCCGCATTAATCTCCTCGTGAGCTACGCCAATTGCATCAGATCCGCGCTCGCGTTCCCCTTAGTGCGGGTGGGATCAAAACGAACGCTCGTTGGGTTAGCCTGCGTCGCATCGGGCTTCCTGAACGGGGCCTGCGGCGGGAGCGGCTCATCGGGCGGTTCACCGTCAAGCGGTGCCGCGGGAAGCATTGGCGGTATGGCGGGCATGGGACCGACCGGAACCGCCGGAAGCGCATCCGGAGGGTCGACGGGCGGCGCTAGCGGAACGATCGACGCTGCAGGCGGGGCGGACGCCGACCGCTTGGGAACCGCCGGGATGGACGGTGGCGCCGTGTCCGGCAGCGGCGGGACAACCGGATCTGCCAGCGGCGGCGCAACCGGAAACGGCGGCGGCGCGGGCGGGGCGACGGCCGGAGTGAGTTGGTGCCTACCGATCAGCGCGCAGCCAATGGCCATCGACTGGGGCAAGGCCGTCGTCGACTCCCGGATCCGTGCCGACCCTGGACTCGGCTGGGCGTACCCCGACGCACTCTTTCTACACGGCGCATACCTCGCGTACAAGCGGCTCGGGGATCCGACTTACTTCGCATATATCAAAAGATGGGCCGACGCCCACGTCGGTGGCGCCGCTCCGTACGACAGCCTCGACAGCATGCAGCCGACGCTGGTTCTCGAGGACATGTACCGGGAGACGCACAACGCGACGTACGGCACCGCCCCCAAAGCGGTCGCGACCCGCCTCGAGAACGGCTCTTACCCGACCACTAGCGACGGTGGGTTCTGGCACAACGTCACCCTCAAGGGACAGCTTTGGGGCGACGGCGTGTTCATGGAACTACCGCCCCTCGTCAACTATGGCGAGTTGTTCGCAGATGCAGGGACCGTCGACATCGCGACGAAGCAGCTCCTGGTTTACGACGACCACCTCGCCGCACCGAACGATCTCCACATTCATCAATGGGACGAGAGCACGAAGATGCAGTCGTGCTGCGAGTGGTGCCGCGCCGAGGGTTGGTACGAGATGTCGAGCCTGATGATCCTCGATCAGACTCCGCCCACGCACCCCAACTACGCCGCACTCGTGACCGTCGTGCAACGTCTCGCGAAAGGGCTCGCCGCCACCCAGGATCCGGCGACCGGCCGGTGGTGGCAGGTGATGGACCGCCCGAGAGACCCCGGCAATTGGCTCGAGACCTCGTGCACGGCGATGCACACCTACTTCCTCTCGAAGGCGTCGCAGCGGGGTTACATCGAAGCCGCAACGTATGCACCGATCGCGATCAAGGGCTTCCGGGGCGAGATGCAAGAGGTGTCCAACCCGACGAGCCCACAGATTCACGACATCTGCCCGGGAACGGGCGTTGGCACGACTCCCAATTTCTATTACCAGCGGCCGAAGGCGACGAACGACAACCATGGAATCGGATCGTTCCTGATTATGTACGACCAGCTGGTCTGCCGTTGAGAACACTCGCCCGCGTTTTTTCGACGAGGTCCCCAATGAACCGCATCTTTTGCATCATCGAACACCCTCGATTCCGAGTCATGGTGCCGGATCTCGACCACCGTCTGCTTGGTCACGCGTTCTCAAAAAATGGTGGCGAGAGTCGATCTTCCCGCCGGGCGCGCGCCGTCGTGCAGTCGCGCCTGTTGGGCTGGGATCTTAGGAACAAGGGAGGTTCACAATGACGGAGCGGCGATCGAGAGCTGGGGTCGGATGGTCTGTGATGCCGGAGGCAGCCCGCGCAGGACGCGAGGCAATGCGCATGGCACTCGATGCCGCTGGCGGCGGTAAGCCCGTCGTCGTCATCGTCTACATGACCGTACTCTACGAGCCAAACGTCGTTCTCGCCGCGATCCGCGACGAGCTCGGGGACGCCTCGGTTCCCGTCGTCGGATCATCGAGCCAGGGAATCTGCCGCATGGGGGCGGTCACCGAGACCGATCGGGTTGTCGGCGTGGCGGTCATCTGCTCGGAAGTCCTGCGGGCCCGCGCCGCGCGCGCAACCAATCTGAGCGCCGAACCCATGGCAGCTGCACGAAGGATCGCCGGCGACCTGGGTGATCCGCGCACCCTCGGGTCGACTCCACTCCTCCTCTGGTTCGACCCTCTCACTGGCGCCGACGTTCAGGCGCTCATCGACGGCCTTGCTACCGCCGGGTACCCGAGCATCCTGGGCGGCGCATCCGGCCAGCCGTGGGGACCTTTCGACAAGACGTACCAATACTTCGATACCGAAGCGACCAACGATACCGTGGTCGCTCTCAAGCTCGAGGGCGTGGGCGCCGCCGTCTGGGACACGAGCCACGGCGTGGATCCACTCGGCATCGAAGTGGGCGTCACGGAGGCGGAAGGTAACGTCATTCGAAAGCTCGACGGGAGACCGGCCCTCGACGTCTGGTCGGAGCAACTCCTGGGAACGTTCACCTTTCATGTCGATGACTGGAGCTGGGTACTCGGCGTTCGCCCTCCAGACAGCCATACCGACAATCCCGAAGACCTCGTAAGTCGCGGCGTCTTCGGAATCAATGCGGAGACCAAGGAGCTCACGGTGTTGGCAGCAATTCCGGTGGGATCGCGCGTCTACATCTGCCACCGAACGGTCGAAGCGGTGTTTGACCGAGCCTTGAAGATGGGTCAGCGGGTCAGGGCGCAGCTCGACGGCCGCTCCCCATTCCTCGCACTCTCATTCGAGTGCGGCGCCAGGCCACGTCCATTTCTCGGCGACGAGAAGGCGCTGGAGGAGAACTGCCGCATCCAAAGGATGGTCGGTCCTTCGATTCCGTGGCTCGGAATGTTTCCTTGGGGTGAGATCGCACCCAAGGCGGGAAAGAGCCGCTTCTCCAATTACCAGTTCCCGTTGCTCGTGCTCTGCGAGTAGGCGTGGTGGATGGCGACCAACCCGGTAAGGGGCTGGCCACGGCCCCTACGCCCACACGGGGCGATGCCGGAATGTCGCCGGAGCTTCTCGCAAAGCTGAGGCTTCTGGTCGTGCGCGAGCGCGAGCTCGCCACGCTCCGGCAAGTTCATGAGCAGCATCTCCGCTGGATCCAAGCCGGCCAGCAGCTCATGGCGCAGCTGGCACGGACGTCGTCTCTCGGCGAGGCGATCGGCACATTGGTGACATCCCTGGTGGCCGAGTTCCGATACGACATGGCCGGCGCCTTGTCGCCGCCTTCGCTATCAGGCGACCCGGTCCACGCTCTCACGACCGTCGATCGCCATTTCATCGACCAGGTGCTGACGCAGGCAAAGCACACGGGGGACCTCGTCGTCTCCGAAGGAACCGAGATCGACGGACCGCGCACGCTCGCGTGGCTAATGGCGGGCAGTGCCGGCACGAGCGACATGGAAGAACAGCCGGTCATCGTTGTCGGGCGAACGCGCCGCACCGCGGCCTATTATCCGGTACCAAAGTCAGAGGAAAGCGGATCGTACCGGCATTTGCTTTCGACGGTCGCACAGGTCTTCCGTTCGGTGAGCCTCCAAGCCTCGCACAAGTCAGAGCTCGAACGAAAAGTCGAGGAGCGGACTGCCGAGCTCTTTTCCCGCAACCGCGATATGAGGCTCTTGCTCGACAACGTCGAGCAAGGGTTCCTCACGCTCGATGCTCGAGGCCGCGTCTCCGAAGAACGATCACTGGTCGTCGATCGGTGGTTCGGCGCCATCCAGGGAAGGGTAGGATTCGGAGAATACATCCGGCGCGCCGACCCCGAGGTGGCGGATTCGTTCGAAGTGAACTGGAGTGCGATCGAAGACGGTTTCCTTCCGCTCGAGCTCTGTCTATTCCAGCTGCCGAAACTGATGAAATACCGGGATGGAACTCTGGAGCTTGCGTATCGCCCCATTCTCCGCGACGGCCAGCTCGACAAAGTCCTGGTCGTCATCACGGATGTGACTGCCCGCATCAAGCGCGAGCGTGCCGAAGAGATCCAGCGCGACACCATGTGCATCTTCCGTCATCTGCTGTCCGATCGAGCACCATTCGAAGAGTTCTTCCGCGAGGGTAGGACGCTGGTTGCCAGTGTCACCGGCGCGGTTTCGCCCTCGTTGGCTGACCTGAAACGGCACCTGCATACTCTCAAGGGCAACTGCGCCATCTACGGGATCGAGAGTGTGGCCCGATTCTGCCACGATTTGGAGGACGGCCTCGATACCGGCGAGCACGAGCTCTCCCCAGCGCAAAAGACCAAGCTGATTGACCTCTGGGAGAACGTGGAAGGAGTACGAGCCGAATTCTCGCGTGAAGGCGCGATCTCGCTCGACTGGAACGACTACGACTCATTTCTGGCCGACCTGCTGAACGAAGTAGAGTATCCGCTACTCGCGGCGAAGTTTGCAGCCTTGCGTTTCGAACCGGCGGGTAGCCGGTTGCGGATCATCGCGGAGCAGGTCCGACAGCTTGCTCTCCGACTGGGGAAGGGCGATGTTCGAATCCAGGTCGAATCGATCACCTTGCGCCTGCCGCCGCACAAGTGGACCGAGTTCTGGTCAGTGTTCACGCACGTTGTGAGAAATGCAGTGGATCATGGTCTAGAAGCACCCGCCGAGCGTGAAGCTGCAGGCAAATGCATACCGGCTACCGTGGCGCTCTGGATCGCACACGAGGACAACGTGGTGTTGATCGGTATTCGCGACGACGGACGCGGCATCGACTGGCAGGCCGTTGGTCAGAGGGCACGCTTGCGCGGTCTACCGCACGCGACGGAGGCCGATCTCGAAGAAGCGCTCTTTGCAGAAGGAGTCTCCACTCGTACGGAGGTTACGTCCACATCGGGGCGGGGCATTGGTCTTTCCGCAGTCCGCGCGACCGTGAAGCGTTTGGGGGGACGCATCGAATTACAGAGCGTGCGAGGTGCGGGGACCGCATTCCGCTTCTACCTGCCTGACCACCTATTGCTCGAAGACGAAAGTCGCGTGACGGGCCCTTCTCCCGAAGGGTTTCCCGCCGGACGGCGGGGAACGGCTTGACCAAGAGAAGACACGTAGCGCCTTCACCGGGAGCACAGCCATCGCGGTACTTCCGTCCTTCAAGGCCATTGCGTTGTGATCAGCGTCGTCGGATCCGCCACGGGCGATTCGAGATAGACGTCCTTGAATTCCTCGATCATACCGGCGTTGTGAACCTGAAACGCGACTGGTGCGACGATGCCCGCGGTGGGATCCTTGAAATCTACGATCTCGACGCCTTTGCAGCGGGGAGTGGCGCCCACTTGGCAACACGCAAAGCGCATCGTTCCCGCCGCTCGATTGGTCAAGATCTCGCACTGGCTCCATTGCATATCGTTCAATGCCGGACCGCCCAACCGCGTCTCGTAGCGATCCGGGCTCTGGCCCGCAGTCGGACCGGTTTTTCGGTAGTCCCACATGTATCCACGCGGCGGCTGAACCTGGATCCCGGCCAGCGCATCAACCGTCGGGGAATTGCCCCAAAACAGAACGCACGGTAGATGTGCGGCGGGATCCGCCACGAGCCGCGAGGTGAAAACCATCCGAAAGTCTCCGTAGGTCGCGCGCGTGTAGATGAACCCGCGCGCCGGCGCAAGGCTGTGCATGGCACCCGCGACGACCGACCAGGAACCGGCCGGGACCTGAATCCATCCGTCGAGGTTGCTGCCATTGAAGATCGGCACCAGCCCCGTGCCCGCGTCGGCGGGCGGCACACCACCGTCGCTGGCGTCGCCAGCGCGCGCGTCGCCGGATCGCTCAGCGTCCGCGCCGGCATCGACTTCACCCAAGCGTCCTCCTGCTCCACCCACTGCGCCACCGCCGGAGGCGCCGCCGTCGGGACCCACGAGATGCATCCCGCCGTCTGAGGCGGCTGCGCTACCGGCCGCGCCGTTCACGCCACCGGCGGCACCGATGGCGCTCATGCCACCGGTCCCGCCCACGCGAGAGGGATCGGAGCTCGCGCTGCAAGCGGTGACCAGCGTCGCCAACAGCGCCAGCCAGGACACGTTCATCGTCATTCGCGTCAACAACATATGAAGACAAGGGGCCGAGGGCCCAGAATCTGTGCACCACCGACCCCTTAAAGTTCAGAAACGCATGTCGCCTCGGGCGGTCACCTTCTGCGAACGCTCAACTGCGTCGGCTTGTGTCGCAATTTCGAAAAAAGGAATGACCCGATTGTTGGACCTTCGCTCCCTCTCTTGTGGGTTCTCATGTCATTCCCAGCATGGCGCGCAACTAGCGGTGCGAGTCATTGGCCTGGCGTCATTGGGGACGTATGGGCCGAATCTGTGCGTCCCTTCGACCTTCACTTTTTACCTGGACCACGCCTGAGGAATCTCCGTCGACCCCTGACAGCAATGACCGGCACTCGTAGCGCCCCATCGTCGCTTCCTTCACTCATCGCATTGGCATTCGTCGCTCTGGCACTGGGACTCTCTGGCGCCGCTTGCTTTGCGCCGCCCGAGGCCTGCAGCGACTGCAACCGCGGCGTCGGTAGCGGTCCCGGCAGCTTCGGAGGAGCCCGCGGCGCAGGGGGCATGCTCGGCAGCGGCGGAATACTCGGCACGGGCGGATTGATGAACACCGGCGGCACGACCGGCACAGGAGGGTCGAGCGCCGGCGGATCGGGCGCCGGTGGCGCCGGTCTGGGCGGGTCGGGCATGGGCGGAGCGGGTATGGGCGGCGCGAGCATGGGGGGCTCGGGTATAGGTGGCGCGAGTGTGGGTGGCGCTGGCGGCTTGATCGATGCTGCGCTGGTGACCTGGTATCAGCTCGACGATGGCAGCGGGACCACCGCCGTCGATTCGTCGGGCCATGCGCGGAACGCGACCCTGACGGCACTCGCTGGCGGGACCGCCGCGTTTTCGACCACGCATCAGGTGGGCACTGGCGCGCTAAATCTGGTTGGCAGTAGCCCGACGGTTGGCGGCTTCGCCGCCGTGCCGGCGAGCCTGCAGGCCATGGGGGCTGTCACCGCGATCACCATCGCCTGCTGGGTCAACGTCCGGACAGAGCGGGCCTGGGAGCGCGTCTTCGACTTCGGCAACGGCGTTTCGACCGGGTTCATATTTCTGACCACGGCTCAGGGGACGTCCACGCCCAACTCGCCGCGCTTCACAATCTCGTTGACTGACAGGACCGGCGAACAGGTCATCGGCATGACGACGCCGGCGGTACTGTCGACGAATACCTGGCATCACCTCGCCGTCGTGCTGGGCGGCGGCAACCCGTACACGGGCACGCTCTACATCGACAAGGTCGTGGCCGGCAGGAACACAGCTATGACCCTGCGTCCGTCGAACCTGGGCAACACCCCGAACAATTGGATCGGGCGATCGGAGTTCCCCGCGGACCCGCTATTCGACGGGTTCATCGACGACTTTCGTATCTATTCCCGTGAGCTCACCGCCCTGGAAATCGCCGCCTTACCCTGAGGGCCGCCCGTCAGCTCACGGCGCGGTCGAGCTGATCGCAGTGCCCTTATAGGCAATCGTCGCATCGACCGTCGAGCTCTCGTCGATGCCTGTGCCATGGCTCGGATCCACGAACACGACATGGAAGGTGCGGTTCGCGAGCATCCCAGGGAAAGACCCGGTGCGTGCGCCGATCGTAAGCATGTTCGTGGCGTCGTTCCAGGTCACGGGGATCGTCGCAAACATTCCGCTCTCGTAGTCGTAGTTGTCGTCCTCGTCCTCGTAGAGCGTGAACGAGCCGTTCGCGCCGCGGTAGACGCGCAGCTCGATTGGGTCCGCTGGCTTCTCGTTCGCGTACTGAACTACCGGGCCGAGCGGTACGATAGAGCCGGCTCGCACGAAGAGAGGGATGTGATCGATCGGAGCCGCCGCGGTGATGGTCTGACCGCCTGCCATCGCGGCTCCGGACCAGAAGTCGATCCAGGTCGTCGCCGCGGGCAGGTAGACGCTGCGGCTCGTGGCACCCGCATCGGAGACCGGGCTTACGAGGATTGCCGGGCCGAACATGTACTCGTCGGGCACGTCCAGCGCGTTTGGGTCGGCGGCGAAGTCGAACACGAGCGCGCGCATGAGCGTCGACGCCGCGTCCGTCACCTGCCATGCCTGCGAGTAGATATACGGCAAGAGGCGATACCGAAGCGTGTCCGTTCCGACCAGGACCGTCTGCGCCGCTGCGCCGAAGGCGTAGAGGTTGCGGTCGAGGCCGGTGCCGTGCGTACGAAAGATCGGACAGAACGTAGAGAACTCGAGCCATCGCTCGAACAGCTCGGTGTACGCGGCCGAGCCGACTCCGCCCAGGCTCGACAAAGAGTAACCACCCGTGTCCGTCGTCCAGTAGGGAATTCCGGAGAGCGAGAAGTTCAGACCCGCTGGGATCTGCCGCTTGAGCGTCGCCCAATCGCCCGTGATATCTCCCGACCAGGTGACGGCGGCGTTCCGCTGCTGGCCGGCGTACGCCGAACGGGTCAGGATGAACACCCGTTTGTCGTTGGTGGCGGCGCGCTGGCCGTCGTGGACGGCCGTCGTCGTCATGAGAGGGAAGGCGTTGTAGACGACGGCGCCCGGTCCCACACTCGTCTGTGCCGTGCGGAACTCACCCCAGTTGGCGTTGAGCTCCGGCTCGCTCGCGTCGAGCCACCAGGCGTCGACGCCCTTGGTGAAGAGCTCGGTGTTCATTTGTTCCCAGTAGAGGGAGCGGGCGTCGGCGTTGAACGCGTCGTAGTACATCGTGCTGCCGTCGGAGAGCGCGGGCGTGATGAAATCGCCCGCTGCCTTGAGCGCGTTGTAGTTGTCACTGCCGGCTGCGAAACGCGCCCACACCGAGATCATGGCGTGGAAGCCGGCATTGTGGAGCGTCGTGAACATCCCCGCTGGGTCGGGATAACCGGAATCGAACAGATGTGAGCCCCATGGGTTCGGGCCCCAGTACGTCCAGTCCTGGACGATGTCGTCGATGGGGATCTGCATTGATCGGTACGTCGACGCGACGTTGAGGAGTTCATTCTGTGAGACATAGTGGTCCTTGCTCTGCCAGTAGCCGTAGGCCCAGCGCCCAAAGAGCGGCGCTTGCCCCGTGAGCGCGCGGTAGGACGCGACGACGTCGTCGGCACCGCCGGCCATGAAGTAATAGTCGACCAGCGTGGCCGCGTCGGACGCGAAGCTGATTCCGTTCGTGAGGTTGACCGTCGTCACAGATGGGTTGTCCCAGAGGATCCCGTAGCCCCCGCTCGAGACGAGGACGGGAACGCTGCTCTCACCGGGGTTCTTCTGTAGAAGCTGCACGGAACCGGAGTAGGCCATCTTTCCCGCCTGCGATTGCTGGTGCTGGCCCAGCCCGTAGAAGTGCTCACCCGCCTGCGACGCGAACGCGCCGACGGCCTTGAAAGGGCCGGGGGGGATCGTCGCCCCCAGCTGGTGCGGGCTCGAAGCGGATTCCGCGAGGATCACGGCGCCCGTCGAATCTAGAAAGGTCACTTGGCCGCTCGTCTTGTCGACGCGAGCTCGCACCTGGGAGGTCACGACGGACAGGTCGGTCGGGGTCTCTTCGATCGTGAACGGTGTCACCGGGCGCATCTGCGTAACGGCGAGGCTCGGGTTCGGGGCTGGTTCTGTCGTGCCGAAGAGCACGCGGATCGTGCGTTCGCCCCACACTTCAAGTCGCAGCGTTCCGTTGTCGAGCGTCAAGACGGGATCGGGCGGAGGCGGCACCACGGCGGCGTCCGCGGCATCGCTTCCATCCGCCGGCGTGACACCATGACCGCCGCTGCCGCAAGCGACGGCACCCATCAGGAGTGCGGATAGCAGAAGGCGAGGGACGAGCGATGAAAGACAGCTCATCGATAGTGAGTAGTGCGAGCGCCGGCTACTCTTCATGAGCAGTTGACTCGCGAAGAGATTGCCGCCTGCGGGGCTGCAACACCTATTGCACCAGCGTGAGCAACCCCGGTTGCCACGGGAGCTGGTTGTAGGAAAGACCTGGCGAGGAAACGAGCCCCTGATAGAGAAACTGCAGATTGCAGGGGTCGATGGTCTGCGTCTCGTCGGAGTTGTTGCGAACTATGTCCCCACTGCTGATGTCGCTCGTCCAAGCGGCGCCGTTGAAGGTGACATTGGCCTTCCCGGCGAATGGAGTGCTCTCGGTCGCCGCCAGCGGAGTCCATGTACCACCGAGATCGGTCGTGGTGAAGGATCGGAAATACCTTCCCCCGCTGCCTATCGCTTCAACCAGCATGAGGTACTGGTTCGCTCCCTTGACCGTATATACCTGCACGGCCTCGAAAAGGTTCGCCGTGGTGTCGGTCATGACGGTCGTCGCGTTGGCGAAGGTGCCCGGAAACTCACTGATCGGCATCGACGCGCGATAGATGTTTCCATTGTCGTTGGCGAAGAACAGATAGCAGGTCGTGCTGGTGCACAGGACCGTTTCGTCGATTGAGCTTCCATCGTAAAGGTCGTGCGGGGCAGACCAGCCCGACGGGTTGGTCGGGTCGGTCGAGGTCTGATACGTGAAAGACCACGGCCCCCACTCGTACATGAGAATCCAGGTGTTCTTCGGCGTGAAATAGATCAGGGTCGGCGCAGCCGCTCCAGGCACGGCGCTCTGGGTCGCCGTGGCCATTTGAGACCAATCGCTGAACGTCATCATGGCCAGTCCGTAACTCTGTGCGCCGTCGACCGTCGACATGTAGACGACGTGCTGGTTGTTGAAGACGACGCTACTGAAGTCCTTGAGCGAGACCCACCCCGACTTTGGCTGAGCGAGAGGACCGGAAGATGTCCATTTGAAGGTCTTCGGCAGCGGACAGGTCATCGGGGAACCACCCGCGCCACCTCCCCCCGCCCCGCCGCCGGCACCCGCCGCACCCGCGTCCATGCCGCCTGTCGCCATCGTTCCGCCGGCACCCGCCCCTGTGATCCCACCGGTTGAATTTGCCGAACCGCCTGCGCCGGTTCCACCGACCGATTCGCCGCCCGACCCGCTTGAATGTCCACCGACGCCTCCAGATGCGGGGGCCTGGTTTGAACATGACGACGCCAGAGCTATTCCGATCACAGCTGCCGCCAGCAGGACGGGCGCCCCGGTGAAAGGTCGCGTCGAACTACGAGACGAAAGTTGCGGCTCCATATCTTCTGTAAGAGGGGGACAGAGCCTATTTCGGGTCTTTTTCAGTCACAGACTGGCGACATCTTGGGTCTTCGCGATGAAAAGAAGACTCGATGCGTCGAGAGGGACGGTGGCTCACGCCAGCACTCTTGGTGCCTGGGTGCCGGTCATGAATTCCCTCCACCTGCGAGCGGGAAGGTGACGCCGCGGCTGGCGAGCGAATTCGCCGTCGAGCCCAAAGACCCTTTATAGGGATATCGGCCCCCTCCAGTTGACGAGAATGCACAACTCTACGCGCCGAGGCTTCCGCCTGCGGGCACTGCTGCAGTCTAGACCGCTAGGACAGCAGAGGGATAGGACCTATGAACACAGGATCTCGATTCGGCATGGCTTCGTTGTTTCTCATCGTAATCTCCGTCGCGACGGGTCTACTCGGTAGCGGCTGCTCTGAGGGCGCCGCGTCCAGCGATGGGTCTCGATCTGGTTCCGGCGGAGTCACTGCGGGCGCAGCTGGGCAGACCGACGCGACGGGAATGGGGGGCGAGGCCGCGATGGGTGGCGCATCCGGTAGCGGCCAAAGCGGCGCGGTCGGGACAGACAGCGGTGGGTTCGACGGCGACCGCATTGGCGGAAGCACTGGCGGAGCTGCTGGCGGAGGGACCGGTACCGCTGGTGCAGGCGCAGGGGACGCCACCGGGAAGGGCGGATCGAGCGCAAACGATGCGGGGAGCTGCAATTTGCCGGCGGTCGTCAGTTTTAAGAAGGACGTCCAACCGTTCCTGATCACCAGTTGTGGTGGCGGCAACGGTTGCCACGTGATTGATTCGGCCTCTACCGCGGCCGCTGGAGGCTACGACCACGCTTACGATTGGATCACCGCCGGCGCCCACCCGTCGTCTTGTCCCGCGACGCCGACGCCCAAACGCTTTCAGGTGGTGCTCGCGGTCATCGACGCGGCGAACCCCGCCAGCTGCTCCCGATCCCGGATCATGCCACCCGAGAACGAGACCGGCGCTAACCTGCGCGAGCCGCTCACGGCCTGTCAGATAGCGATGTTGCAGGCCTGGCTCAATGAATCGCTGGTGACGCAACAGCACCGTGTCGACGACACCGACCCCGCCGGCACGGCGCCGTTCCCGATGCCGCCATTCAATTGATCGAGCTCTCTTCGCGGCTCACGGCGCCTCTGTCGCGGCGGCGCCGGTCGCGGGCGGGTCGTCAGTCGCAGCTGCCAGCACACGGGACGAAGGTGCCCTCGGTGGCGGTGATGTTTGCCGTGCCGACCGTGAGCGTTCCCGATCTGGCCGTCATCGTGATGGTGCCTGGACCGGTCGCCTGCACCAGCGCATACGCCGTTCCCTGGTAAGCGTTCCGTACGCTTCCGCGGAAGGTCTCCTGGGTCATGCTGCCGCTGTCGACGGCGACGATGCTGCCTGGCCCGCTGATCGTGAACGTCACGGGCGAAGTCGCTCCGGTCACCACGTTGCCCGAAGCGTCGGCGATGATGGCCTGAACGAACGAGATGTCGTTCACGTCGGTGACCAGAGCCGTATGGTCCGGCTTGAGCACAATCTTGCTGGCCGAAGTCCCGGTGGCGGGCGGTGACGTCCGGGGCCAGCCCCAGACCTGCTGCCACTGGTAGCCGAGCGGTTTGACCGCCCCGAGCTCGTCCATGATGCCCGCATTGCTGCCGACGGTCGGCCAGCCCCCGTCCTGTTCGCCGAGGTAGTCCACGCCGGTCCACATGAACTCGCCCGTGAGCGCGGGGTTGGCGGTCACGGTCGCCCAGGTGCTGATCTCGGTGCCCATCTCGGTGATCAGGCCCGACTTGGTCGGGGCGCTGGTCATCGCGGTCAGCACGTTGTCGACGTGATAGTTGTCGCCCCAGACGTCTAGAAGAGAATTGGTCGCGGCGCCGATGTCACCGGCGGTCGCGGGCTGCAGCAAAGCCTGAGTCACGCTGCGCGACGGATCGAGCGCGTGGCTCATCGCCACCATCTTGGTCAGGTAAGGCGTGCGTGTGGCGAGCGAGTCGTGGATCTCGTTACCCATGCTGTAGAGCGCGACGCTGGGATGATTGCGGTCGCGCATGATCCATCCAGTGAAATCGGTCTGCCACCATGTCGCGCCCGTGGCGCTGACTCCCGGCACCGTGGGAACCTCCGGCATCCCGGTCGGAATTGTTGCGGCCTGGTTGAAGTACGCCGCGTAGTCACCAACGTCGGTGTACTTGTGAGCGGTCCAGACGTCGGTGAATTCGTCGAGAACCAGCAGGCCCATCCGATCGGTCAGATCGAGAAAGTCGGGGCTGGGCGGCTCGTGCGACGTGCGAATGGCGTTCACGCCCAGAACCTTGAGCTGCGCCAATCGGCGCTGCATGGCGCGTTGAGGAGCGGCCAAGCCCAGGCCGTGATAGTCCTGATGCAAGCAGACGCCCTGAAACTTGACCGGCTTGCCGTTCAGGGTCATCCCCGCGTTGAACTTGATCTCGCGGATACCGACCGGGATCACGTCGTCGTCCACCGTTTGATCACCGACGCGAACGTTGGCCGTCAGCTGATACAGATTGGGCGTCGTGAGATCCCAAAGCTTGGGATTCGCGACCGCGACGTCGAACATGAAGCGCGCCGATGCGCCCCCGGCGATCGTCTGGGCCTGGGTCGCGACCGGCGCGAGCGGTGACCCATTCGGAGCGCTGACGACGCCTTGAATGCTGACGCTCGCCGGAGCTGCCCCGCTGTTGACCACGGTCGTTGTCACGTTGATCGTTGCGGCGCTGGGCGTCGGCGCGGGCGTGGTTACGTAGGTCGCGTACTGGCCGATGTGCACTCGATCGGTCGCAATGATGCGCGCGTGCCGATAGATTCCCGCTCCCGTGTAAAAGCGCGAGGCTGGTTGCACTGTGGTGTCGGTCTTGACGGCGAGGACATTGTCGGCCCCGAACTTCACGCTCGCCGTGATGTCGTAACGAAAGCTCACGTAACCGTACGGATGATTTCCGAGGTGGTTACCATTGACGTAGACATCGCTATTGCCCATGACTCCGTCGAGCTCGACGAAGACCTGATGTCCCGACAGATTCGGCGCGAGAGTGAAGTGCCGGCGGTACCAGGAGACGCCGGAGGGGAGGTAGGCGCCTCTGCCAGTTGTGGCAGCGCTCTGCGAGAATGGGTTTGCCGGCGGGTTGGGACCCTCGATGCTCCAGTCGTGCGGGATGCTGATCGACCGCCAGCCGGTGTCGACTACTTCCACGGTCTCTGCGCCCGTCGCGTTGCCGTAGTGGAAGAGCCAGCCGCGGTCGAGCGGCACGATCGTACGGGCTCGATTCGAGATGACCGCGCCTCCGGCTCCGGACGCCCCACCGTTCGCCGTGCCGGTGACGCCACCCGACGACGTTGGTCCTCCATCGCTCCCGGTGTTCCCGCCCGTGTCTGATCCGCCAGCTCCAGTCGCTCCGCCGGACGGCGTTGTGGTGGTCACACCCCCTCCCGCTCCCGCGGGCGGGGTCTGCCCCCGCGCGGCGGGCGAAGAGCACGCCACGGAGAAGGTGCCGATCAATAAAGCCAAAGCAAGTGTCCCACGCGCGATGTCACGGATCGTTGGTCTCGTATCGCGCGGATAGATTAGTGGCATGACAACTCCTTCGGTCGCTATCGAGAACGAGGGCACCCGCTCCGGGCGCTTCGATATCAGTTGGCGGGTGCGACGTTGGCCAGGATGAAGACGTAGTCTTGGTAGTCGCCGTTTCCAGCTTCTTCCACTGCCACGAGATAGCTTCCTGCCACCGCGACGCCGGCGGCGTTCTTGAGGGGGTAGACCTTCATGCGATGCACGTTGGCGGGCGAGTTCGCGGCGTCCTCGGAATAGGCGTAGTCTCCGTTGGTGGCGGTTCCACCGGTGTCGTACAGCTGGCTGAGCTGATCGGTGTAAACCCAGAGACCAAACGTCGCGGTGCCCGGATCGAACGCCGTCGATCCGGTCAGCGGTGGCAGCACCATCCGTGCCTTGTCCGAGGTCTGGGCATCGGGCATGGAGGCCATCGTCGCCACCATGTTGCGCGCCGCCGGTGTCCCCACTGGATACCAGCCAAACGGCATCGGACCCTTCGGAGAAAATCGCGCGATGGCCTCCAACGTCGCGGTGCCACTGCCGAGCTTGCGAAAGAGCGGGGCTGCGATCTCGTCGGTGCCGGTCTCCACCTTGGGCAGTTGTTGTACCGTTCCGGTGTTCGGGTTGGCGTTGTTCTGAGCAAGCCCGACGTTCAATTTGATTCCGAGCGTCGTGAGGATCTGGCCGAGCGTCACCTCGTGAGTCGCGGTCGTGAGAAGCAGACCGTAGATGGTCGCCCGCGCCGAACCGCCATCCGATGACGTTGCACTCAGCGTCGCTGTCAGCAACGTTCCGCCGCTGTTTTGCGGGGGCGTTGCCGGCAACGACGCGCCGGTGGTCAGTACCTCGACGGTGACCGGCATGCTGGCTCCAGCCACCAGCGACACTGGCGTGGTAACGCCGGTCAGCCGAAACGCGGCGGCATCGGTTCCCGCGAGCGAGATCGCCATGACCGTGACCGGTGTCGTTCCGTCGTTGCGCAACTGCACGGTCTGTGTCACGGCCGGCGTGATGACATCGCGCACTCCCGTCAAGATGGCAGCGGTCGGCCAGGAAGGCGTCAGACTGATGCTCGCCGTTCCGGTGGTCGCTCCGCCCACGCCTCCCGTCGCGACGGCCGCGCCTCCCGTACCGGTGGCGCCGCCACCAGATCCGCCGGCGCCACGTCCGCCATCCAGCGTCGATGATCCTGCGTCGGTCGGTGTCGCGTTACCCGCCTGCCCACCCGATCCATTGCCGCCGCTACCTGCTCCGTCGACGCGCCCATCAGCTCCGCCAGCCATACCCGCGGGACCCCCGTGCCCGCCGTTCGCAGCGGAATGGTCGCCTCCCGAGTTGACGCAATCGACTATACACAGGGCCAGCACCACCGAGAGTATCTTCTGAAGGCGTATCATTCCGGGACTCCTGATTGCTGTCAGAGCACGCAGCGCACGTGAAACGGCTCGATGAGGCGCCCGTAAAGCCCGTTGCCGCGATCGAACCGTACGTACCACGCCAGCTCGGCGCCATTGGCAAAGGTCGACGATGTCCAGACCGCGTCTGCCGGTGCTCCGGGAAAAGCCGTTCGATCGATCATCGGTGCGGGTGCCCGTTCATCGACCAACGTGAGCAGCTCGGCCAGCGTCGGCACCCGCCAATGCGCGCGTCCGTCCACATTCAGTCCATCGCAGTAGGTACGCGCGCCGTCGAACGACATTGTCTGCGTCGTCGGCGCCCGCTCCCACCGCAACCCCGTCGCGACGTCTCGGACATCGTCCGCTTGCATCTCGTATCGCGTCGCCAGCGCGGGCGGCTGCCGAGCGGTTCGGACACAACGAACCGAAAACGTATTGCCGATATCGTCGGTCTTCGGGTAGCCAAAGTAGAAGTACACGTACCAGGCTGCGTTGGGTTCGTCGGCGGCGCGCGATGATGTCCAAAACCAATCATTGGGCGTACCAGGGAATGCATCGGCATCGATTGACGGCTGCGTACGCGTAGTATCGAGCAGCGTCACCAGCTCGATTCGCGACGGCAGTCTCCAATCGTGGTGGTCCGCCAGCGAGAGGGAGTCACACTGTTGCTGCGCCTTCTGCCAGGAGACGAACGTATTTGACAACCGGCGTTGCCACATCAAGCCGGTGATCTGATCGACAACCACGCCGGGTGTGGTCACATCGTAATCATGCGGGCTGGGTAGGCCGGGCAGGCGTGCATTGGGCATCGGCCAGCGCGCCCAGGGCTCCGCGGCTGGTTGCACCGGCCTCGACGGACGGCAGGCAACGGCGACGGTCAGCACGGCGAGCCGCCAAGCGCCGGTTCTGGCGAATCGCACTCCCCGCCTCAGAGCGCCTCTCCGGGCGAAGGCCGGCGATACATGAAAGCCTTCGAGGTGACCAGCGTGGTCATGAGGTCGCGAACCGAGAATCCGCTCGTCGTCGCCGCCTTCTGGTAGGCGACCGACATCGAGCCCGCCTCGTCTGTGGTCTCGGGCCGGCCCATCATGAAGCGGGTCCACTGGCGGTCGACGCAGCTCTGGACTTCGGTGCTCCTGGAGAGTTGCTTGAACAGATCGAGCGCGTTCTGGAATGAGATCGTCGCACTGCCCGGCGTCACCAGCGTGCCGGTCGAGTCGACCGGTTGTCCCGCTTCCACGGTGCGGTAGGCGCCGATGCCGTCGTAGTTTTCGAATGCGAAGCCCGGCGGATCGAACAGATTGTGACAACCCATCGCGCAAGCCGAGCTGCCGTGCGCATCGTACGATTGCCGAGTCGTGCCGTTGGCCTTGAAGGTGACCGCCGGCACGTTGGCCGGCGGCGATCCGATCGTCCCGCACAGCACCTTCAGATAGACCGACAGCCCCCTGTACACGGGGTTATCCGCGCCATCGCTTGCCAGCGTCGCCAGAAACGCCGTCTGCGTGAAGATGCCGCCGCGCTGGGTGGGATCCAGCGCGACCTTGGCAAAGCCCGTGGCCGGGCCGGTCACTCCGTAAATCACACCAAGATCGTGGTTTATGAACGAGTATGGGGCCGTGAAGAGCGATTGCAGCGTTCCGTCACCGGTGTAGATCGACGTGATGAATTGCGTGAACTCTTGCTGGACCCCCTGAGCCACCGCGGTAGTGAACAGCGGACTCGACTTGGTGAGCGGCTGCGTGATGTCGCGTCCCTGGCTGCCGAAGTTGAAGAGCCATTGCGAATGAAAGCTGAAGAGCCCGTTGGCGGCGCGCGGATCTGCCAGCATGCGCGTCACCTGCGCGGAGATGTCGGCGGCCGAGCTGAGCTTCCCGGCCTGCGCCGCCTGCAACAGGATGTCGTCCGGCGTGGTGAGCCAGATCGTCGACGCCAGGCGCGAAGCGACCTGCCAGGCGGTCAGCGGAACCAGACCGTCCGCACCTACGACCGGTTCGGTGGGGCCGATCTCCCAGTGATAGAGGAAATTCGGTGACTGGATCATGCCCTTGGTGACGGCGCCGAGCGAGGCGTTGAACGAAAGGCCAAGACCGCGCACCTTGGTGAACAGCGCCAGCAAGTCGGTCTGCTCGGCGGCGGAGATCGGCCGCCGGTACGCCTGCTGGCCGAACGTCGTGATGAATTGTGTGGCGCAGGTGGTCTCGGCCGCGGCGTTGGCCGGCGCCCGACACGGAATCGCGAGCTTGCCTGCCGTCTTCCCGGCGGCCAGCCCCTGGAACGCGGTATCGACCACCGTGTCGGCGGTCTGATTGTAAAGATCAACCTGTAGGTCGGCGACGCTGTTCGGCGCGACGTAGCCCACGGCGTTGGGCGCGTCTGGCGACCATGCGTTGCCGCCCTCGGCTGGCGCCGTCGTGTCACCGAGCAAATCGGCCAGCATGTGATCATACTCGGCGTAGGTGAGACGCCGCATCATCAGCGTCCCAGCGCTCTCGGCGGGCGGAGTTCCGGTGGTGGTGATCGGAACCGCGGGACCTACGCCGCCGCCGTTACCAGCGACGCCACCGTTGCCGGCAGACCCCGCCGTGTTGCCACTGCCATGGGTCGTACCGGCGGGTCCGATCTGACCGTTACAGGCAGGAAGTGCGGCTGCGGCAAACAGGCTTGCCATCACCGAGTGTGACCGCGATAGCTGATGAGCTCTCATTGATGATCTCCCGGTGGTCTCGTTTCGATAGCGAACATGGTCAGCCTCTTAGAACGGTCAGCTCGCCGCCGTACGACGACTCACCAAAGGTCGCGACCGGCGTATCCATCGCATTGCACAGCGCCACTAGCAGGCCGTTGTTGGGCGTGCCAGTCGGCAACGCCAGGCTGCGGCCGGTCTTGAAGTAACCGCCGCAACTTCCCGCCATGACCACCGGTACGCCGGTGGTCTCGTGCGTGCCGCTGCGCATGCTGTTCATCGCGACCACCACGCTGTTGTCGAGCATCGACTTTCCCGTGCCATCCGTGATGCTCTTGAGCTGGCCCACGATGTAAGCAATCTGCGACTGGAACCAGGTGTCGCAGGTGACCTTGCGCATGGTGTTCTCGTGCGCGATCGCGTGAAATCCATTGGCATCACCGGTGTTGGGGTCGGATGCCAGCGGCCCGCCCTTGGTGAAACCCAGCCAGTTCATGACCAGGTTGGCAGCGCCCTGGTCGGAGATCTGCATGACCGCCACGCGCGTGAGGTCGGCAGCGAAGGCGGCAACCGCCAGATCCATGTGCAGCTTGGTGATTGCCGGCACGTTGGCCACGGCGGTCGGCGTTGGCTCGCCCGCGGTGCTGGGAAAGTTGCAAGCGGCGTCTCCAGTGGCGGTCGAGATCGCCCCACCTCCGTCGACCGCCGTCACCGGGCCCGTCGTTCCCATGTTCTGCAGCCGCATCTCGATCTCGCGAACCGATGTTAGATGCGCCTCGATGCTTCGCTTGTCGTCGCTGCCCACGATGGTCGAGAAGCGGTTGATATCGGAGATGACGAAATCGAGAATGCTCCTGCGGATGGCGATGGTGTTGTCCACCGGAGGCGGCGGCGTCGCGCCAGCGTCGGCCGGAGTGGTCGTGGGCGGCGTGGTCGTCGGCAGCGCGCCCTTGAAGTAGAGATTGAAGACACTGGCCGGATCGGGGTTCGGCAGCACCACTTGCCCTGCCGCTTTCCAGGACAGGTGGCCCGTGCTCACGACGAACGTCCCCTGATTCAAGCTGACCAATCCTTTATAGCCACCCGCCTGGAGCTTGTTGCCAATATATTGATCGACGGAGATCCCTCCCGCGAGGTCCGAGCTGGTGCCCGACGAGAGCAGTTGATAGAACGCGCCGGTGAGCATGCCGGGGAAACAGGCGTGCCCAGTACGTTCGCCCGAGCCAGGCATGTCCCGAATGAACTTGTAGTCGACGCCCTTCAGCAGCAGCAGGTCGTTCACGTGAGGCATGAGCGAGTCCTGAAAGCTCATCGAGCCGAGCGACCAACTGCCGGGTGTGTCACCGGCGGTCGCCCAGTTGTTGATGCTGCTGAGCATCCCGTTGGTCCAGGCCAGGATGTAGAGCCGCTTGATGCCGCCCACGTAGCACGCGGCATCGGCGCGATCCGCGCGAAGCATCGGCAGGAGCGCCGCCCCAGCGCCGATTGACTTGAGCAAGCGGCGACGCGAAAACCGGAGATCACGCTTCATCATTATCGTCCTCAAGGGCAAACAGGCATTGATCAGGTCGAACGACGGCACGGCGGATTGGGCTCGAGGTAGCAACCCTCTCCGCGGTTCAGATAAGGGCAGCGCCCGCGCAGTTTGATGCATTCATCGCGCGGTGGTCGGCGGAATATCGCCGCGCAATGCTGGGTCGCTGGCGTTAGTCCCCAACGGACGTCTCGTCCGGAGGGCGCGTGCAGATCGGACGCCAGGGTACCTAACCGCGTCTGCGCGCACCTGAGACCGCGAGAAAGATTCTGAATGCAAGATGCTCCAATCCGCGCCAATGGGGTTAGGTTGGCGGTCCGGTCACGCTTGGTAGTGTCCGAGGTATGTACGCTTGGTACTCGAAGCTTTGCCGGATCGTGCTTTGCCGGCGGTTCGCGGTGGTCGCCGGTGTTCTCGCATTGGCTTCGAGTTGCTCCTCACCAAACGACGGTACTCCCACCGGATCAGGTGGCACTCGAGTAGTGGAGAGAGGCGGCTCCAAGGGAACGGGTGGCGTGACGACAGATGGACCAATCCTCGGCGTCGGGGTCGGCGGCGCGAGCGGGAGTTCGAGCGGCGGCGCCATTGGGGCCAGTTCCGGAGGTTCGCTCGGCAGCGGTGGCGTCGCTTCCGGCGGATCGGGTGCCGGCAACATTGGAGGGGCCGGGGGAAACGCCGGAGACGGTAGCCGCTCTGGAGGTGCGGGCGGGTTCGGAAGCGGACTGGGGGGCGACATGGCGGCGACAATCGCGGCTACGCCTCCCATGGGCTGGAACTCGTGGAATACTTTCCGTTGCAACATCAGTGAAGCGTTGATCAGGTCCGTGGCCGACACATTCGTAACGAGCGGAATGCGGGCCGCCGGATACCAGTACGTGAATATCGATGATTGCTGGATGAACGGTCGCGATTCGAACGGACACCTGATGTGGAACGCGGCGAAGTTCCCTTCGGGCATTCCAGCGCTGGCCGCTTACGTGCATGGCAAAGGATTGAAGTTCGGGATCTACGAATCCGCCAATACCGAGACCTGCGTTGGGATCTACGGCGGCATCTCACCAGCGGTCGCGGTAGGCAGTCTGGGGCACGAGGCGGCAGACGCCGCAACCTTCGCTTCGTGGGGCGTCGATTTCCTGAAGCATGACCTGTGCAAGGGTGACCGGAATTCCTTCGCCAAGATGCGCGATGGCTTGCGCGCCACCGGCCGACCAATCGTCTACAGCATCAACCCGGGCAATGGGAGCAACGACATATGCCCGCCTAACACCTGCGCTTTTCCACTGACCACTATTGCCAATATGTGGCGCATCTCCATAGACATCACCTCTACCTGGTCCTCGGTTCTTTCCCTCATCGACCAGGATGCTCCACTTTACTCCTACGCCGGCCCGGGACATTGGAACGATCCCGACATGTTGGAGATCGGAAAAGGGCTAGCCGCGGGTGAGGATCGTGTGCATTTCAGCATGTGGTCTATCCTGGCAGCGCCGCTGATCGCCGGGAACGACGTTCGGTCGATGAGCAGTACCACGCTGGACATTCTCACCAACACGGATGTGATCGCAATCGATCAAGATCCACTTGGCGCGCAAGGGCGCTTGATTGCAACACTGGCAATGAATCTTCAGGTCTGGTCGAAGGTCCTTTCTGGCGCGAGCTCGCAGGCAGTTGTGCTTCTCAATCGAACGGGTTCCAGTGCGTCCATGACCGTCCCCTGGAGCGCTATCGGCCTTCCGCCCGGAAACGCGACCGTTCGCGATCTGTGGAACCACGTGGACCTTGGAACCTTCAATGGATCGTATACCGCCACCAGCGTTCCCAGCCACGACGTCGCGATGTTGAGAATCACGAGTTCACCATGACCTCGTCTTCTCACAGCAGGGCGTTCGGACAACCAGCGCCACGCTGGTAAGGACGATGCTCGTATCGCCGATGGTAGGCTCGGTCCTCACGTGGAGACGCTCATGCGATATCCGATCATGTGTTCGATCCTATCCCACAACGGGCGCCGAAACCTTAGCTGCGCGGTAGTCACGGTATCGTGGCTCGCGATGTGCGGCGGTTGCAGCCCCAGCAATGGAATGCCGACCGGCGGTTCGGGAGGGCAAGGGGCGGGCGGAGCGACGAGTGCATCGGGCGGAACCAGCGGGAGCACCATTGATGCGGGCGCTGGCGGCCAGACGACGACTGGTTCTGGAGGCATTGGAGGAACTCTCGGCGCGGGAGGAAGCACTGTCAGTGGTATGGGGGGGGCAACCGGCGGAGACGCAGGTGGGACCGGCGCTAGTGGCGCGAGCGATGCTGGAACCGGTGATGGCGGAAAGGGCGGCTCGAATGTACCCGCGGATTTTTTCGCCAGATATGAGGCTGAGTCTCCGCTGAACACGCTGACCTATCCTGTCGAAGGCGTGGTGACCGAAGGAGACACGCCCTGCCCGGCCGGTGCTGTCAAGGAGGGGGCGCAGTGCGCATCTGGGGGCAAGGTCGTGAACCAGATTCTCGGACGATCCCCATGCCAGCCGCCAACCTCGACGACGAGCAACAGCCAGTGTCAGAACAAGGGCGGGGGAATTCAGTTCAACCAGGTGACCGTACCGGCCGACGGTACGTATGACGTGACCTGGTGGTATCACTGCGGTCAGGATCGCCCCGGTCACGCGGACGTCTTTGGTGACACGAAGTGCGGCGGTCTCAACTACAACACCGGCGCCGGCAGCGGATGCCGTCCACATCTTATCGACGTCAACGGTGTCCCGATGTCCTCCGTCGTGGACGGCAAGACAGCACTCTACTATCAGTTTCCTTGCTATGCGGTGTCGTGGTCCATTCTTCACGGCGCCACGACGGCCCTTCCTCTGAAGGCCGGCGCGAATACCGTCTACATTCACGCGCCCGGAGCACCCACCCTCGACGCCGCCGATTTCGATGCCCTTGATGTACAAGCGAGCGGGCATGGTACAGCCCCGCCGCCACAACGGCCGAAGCTAGTCACGCCCGTAGTGACGGGAAACTGATCCCGCCGTCAGACCGGGACGAGGAGCTGAAGTTTGAGAACGTTCAAAGGCGTCGCGGCGCCTGCCGCCGCAGTTGTGTGCTTGGTCAGCTGTTCTCGCGTTGGTAGTCGAAGCATCGACGCCAATCGCGACGCTGTTATCGAGGCGGCAAGCGAGGACAGTTCCTCAAAGGACAGCTCATCTGAAGAGGCACGGGCCCGGTCCGACGGCGCTCTCGCTAGCGCGGACCTTGGCGCCGACGGACCGGCCCAAACCAATTCCATTGACGGTGCTGCCGTCGATATCGACTCGGCGGACTCCAGCTCTCTGACGGGTAGCTCGAATCCAAGTTGCGCTGCGATGGGGCAGGGGCTAACCACCTGTGGACCTGGAGGCGGCGGCCACGAAAGCTGCTGCACGAGTCTGGAAGTGACAGGCGGGGCGTTTTACCGAAGCTACGACGGTGTCAAGTATACGGCCAGGAGCAATCCGGCAACGGTCAGCACCTTCCGCCTCGACAAGTACGAAATCACCGTCGGACGGTTCCGGCAGTTCGTCGCGGCGATCATCGGGGGGTGGCGGCCCATGGCAGGTTCGGGGAAGCACACCCACCTGAATGGGGGAAGGGGCCTGAACGCGACGGGAGGAGGGTATGAGGGAGGTTGGGACGCAAACTGGAACGCCCTCTTCTTGACAACATCGAGCGCTTGGAACACGAACCTTGCGATGGCGCATGGCACCTGGACGTCGTCTGCCGGCGCCAACGAGAACAAGCCGATCAGCAACGAGACCTGGTACGACGCCTACGCATTTTGCATCTGGGATGGAGGCTTTCTGCCGAGCGAGGCGGAGTGGAACTATGCGGCCGCCGGAGGTGGTGGCCCAAGCGGCCAGCGTGTCTATCCGTGGTCGACACCCTCGACGAATACGACGATCGACTGTTCGTATGCGAACTATGCCCCACAACAGTCGGGCACGGCCACCACGGCGTGCACAACGTCCAGTTGCGTCGGCGGTTGCGCCGCGGATGCGCCGAACAACGTCGGAACGGAATCTCCCAAGGGGGACGGCGCGTTCGGCCAGACGGACCTGTCCGGTAATATCGAGGAGTGGACGCTGGACCATGGCGGCGCTTACGTGAACCCCTGCGTTGACTGCGCGAATCTCTCCGCCGCCTCGCCAAGGGAATGGCGTGGCGGAGGCTGGAGTCCCGATTCCACACGGGACGGCAATTTGGTCATCTCCTATCGGTTCAACTTCGCGTCCTCGAGCCGTTTCAACGACATGGGTGCTCGGTGCGCCCGAGCGCCGTGAAGCGAGCTACGGAGAGGCATTCTCAAAGACCTTGAATTCGACGACGCTGACGCGGTCTGCGTAGTCGGTTTCGATGATTGTGCGGAGCTCCGCCTGGCTGGTCGGAATGTCCGCCGACACCACGGTCAAGCGCAAGTACCGCGCCGAGACCTGGCCGGAGTCAACGACGGGCGAGAACCTCGTGGTGTTGGAGGATCTGTCGGCATACATGTGCCATGCACCGGAGCTCTGGGCGGCGGCGAGGGTCGCTGCCTCGCTGGCGGCGAGATATTCGATCCGGTATCGGTATACGCGCAACACGTACTCAAAGGTCGTTTCACATCGTCCCACCGGACGATCGGCTCCGAGGTCGACGATGAGGCTCCCCGGAAGCGTCGCGGGAGCCCAACGGGTCTCGTTGTTTTGATCGACTGCGTAGCGGGCGGCATAGAAGTTCTTTATGGCCGCGAACGTCTCGGGGACCGCGACGGACGTTCCCCCCTTGTAGTCACTCTCGCTCGACGCCAGGACGGCCCTGCCGAACGCCAGGTTCGGTTCGGAGGAATTGCGAGCGTTCGTGACCAGTGTCTCGAGCGCGCCGGTTCCGGCCCAGACGCCGGCGGGAGTCTCCACGTTGCTGCTGATGGTGTCGCCATTGAATGTGATCTGGTTGATTGCGGTTTGGCGCTTGACGTCTACGTATTGATAGGGCTGCTGATGATAGACGATGTACCAAGAGCTTCCGTATTGCAGGATCGAGTTGTGCCCGGGACCGAGCGTATGAAGGACGTCGTTCCTCTTGACGATATCTCCGTTCACGTGTGTGAATGGTCCGACCGGTGACGATCCTACGGCGTATTGAACGTTGTAGTTCTGACAGGCGCTGTTCGAGTAGGTCATGAAGTACCGGCTCCCATTCTTGAACATGCAGGAGCCCTCGAGATAGTTGGTCAGTCCGCTCGTCACCTCCTTGAACTTGTGGATCGTCCCGTCTGTCATCCTCGGATCGGAGTTGTCGATCGAAGTCAGGAACGTCGACGCGAACGCGAGCTTCGCAATGCCCGCGCGGTGGCTGCCGCCGAACGTCAGGTAAACCGTGTTATCCGTGTCGACGAAGAACTGCGCGTCAATCCAGTCATTGGTCCCCCACATGTCGTTTGCCTTGTAAAGAGGCGCGGTCGCCGACGTGGTCCCCGCCGTGGCGTTCGACCAGGGTCCCAGTGGCGACGTGGACATCGCGACATACGTACCCGAAGTGCCGGTACCAACGGTATACGCGAGATAATAGTGGCCATTGGTCGGGTGTTTCGCGATTGAAGGTGCGCGCAGTTGCTGTGTCGGCCAAGTCGACGGCAGGGAAATGGGCTGGGACTTCCAGCGCACGAAATCGGTCGAATACCAGACCGTGGGTTCGGCTGCGAAGGTGATCCAGGCGCCATCGGTCTGCGCGAAGATGTAGAACGTGCCGGTCGACGGGTCGTAAAAGATCGAAGGGTTGGCAAAATATCCGGGGATGATGGGGTTGCCATTGTCTGGGCTGTTCCAAGGTGCCGACGCACTGATGGAACCCGCCGCGCCACCAGCGGTTCCACTTTGACCGGCCGTCCCAGTGATTCCGGCCGCCCCCGTATCGCCGCCGATTCCGACCGCGCCCGCACCTCCCGCCCCACCGGCGCCGGTCACGCGAGCGCCGCCTGTCCCGCCACTCCCTCCCGTGGCGCCGCCGCCACCGGAGAGGAGGCCGCCGGCGCCGGACCCAGCGACACCGCCATCTCCGCCACCGGTTCCGCTCGAGGATGACTGACCCGATCCTGGTCCGCACGAGGCCAGCAATACCGCCATCGGAAGACAACACCGGATAGACATCCAGGAGCTCACGGGATCAGAGAATAGGAGCGACTTCCCGCGGAGCACCCTTACGCCGTAGGCGTGCGTTGGATCGGCGCAAGCGTCGTTAGGGTGGCAGCGAAAGGCGCAATGGTAAGTAAAGAGTCTCTTGAAGCCTCAATGAACCTCGGGTTGAAGATCCCCCCACGTGGCGCCCTCGATTTCGTGAGCCTGGGCTCCCTGGTCCACCGACTGGATACGGGGGTCATCCCGTTCCGCAAGGCCACTCACTGCGACATTCACGTGAGCGGCGGCGAGTTCAACGTCGCGGCCAACCTGACCGACTGCTTCCGCCTGAATACCGGCATCGTGAGCGCGATGGTCGAGTACCCCATCGGCGACCTCATCAACGAGCGCGTGCGCGCCATGGGCGTGAAGCCGTTCTACAAGACCTTCGCGCACAACGGCGTCAGCGGTCCCAACATGGCAACGGTCTACAGCGACCGCGGGCACGGCGTGCGCGCGCCCGTCGTGTTCTACAACCGCTCGAACGAGGCGGGCGCGCTGCTCAAGCCGGGCGACTTCGACTGGGGCAAGATCTTCGCGGGCGGCGTGCGCTGGTTCCACAGCGGCGGCATCTTCGCGTCGCTTTCGGCGACCACCGGCGAGCTCATCATCGAGGGCATGAAGGCGGCCAAGGCGGCCGGCGCGATCACTAGCTTCGACCTCAACTTCCGCCAGAAGCTGTGGAACATCTGGGGCGGCGAGCAGAAGGCCGTCGAGGTCATCGGCCGCGTCGTCGAAAATGTGGACGTGCTGGTCGGCAACGAAGAGGATCTGCAAAAGGGCCTGGGCATCCCGGGTCCCGAAGTCACCGGCCCCAAGAAGTCGGGGCTGGATCCCAAGACCTTCTTCGACATGATCGACAAGGTCGTCGCCAAGCACCCCAAGGTTCAAGCGGTGGCAACGACGCTGCGCGAGGTGCACAGCACCAACCGGCACAGCTGGAGCGCGGTGGCCTGGATGAAAACGACGTCGAACACCACGTCTGGCGGCACGACGTACGCGGCGCCGGTCGCCGTGCTCGACGTCCTCGACCGCGTCGGCGGCGGCGACGGCTTCGCGGCCGGCCTCATCTACGGCTTGCTCTCGGGTGAGGCGCCCGAGGACGCCGTCAAGCTCGGCTGGGCGCACGGGGCGTTGGTCACGACGTTCCCCGGCGACACAACCATGGCCACTATCGCGGACGTGCGAGCCTTCGCCAAGGGCGGCTCCGCTCGCATCCAGCGATGACACGTTCCAAGAGAGCCTTTCGGCTCGCACACTAACGCGACGCAAAAGGTAGCCACTTCGCGTGAGACCTATTCCGTCGCCGACGCTTGGGTCGATCGAGCTGACTAGCCAGAGGGTCGCGACGACTCGTGCGGCGCCTCACCACTGGGGGGCGACTCTCGATGATCTCGCGCAATCTGACGAAGCTGGGCAGCCAGGGCCGGGTACCGGCCAGCGGTGCGGTTGGCGATGTCATCGAGCCGCGCAGCGTAGGCGTCGGCGTCGTTATTCCGGATATTTTGCTCGTGCATCGTTGATATATGGGGCCCGACTTACTACAAACGGGTCACCAGGATCGAGGGAATTGCAGAATAGAATCATCGCCTCGATAGGTTTCATCAAATAATCGACGGCGACCAGTCGGTTTTTGGCAATCGGGCAATTCCGGCCACGCGCCAGTCTCACCACCCTTGGTACGGCCCGCTCTCCCTTCCGATAGCTCTTCGTCGAATCCACCAAGCCCGACCTAGGTGGCGTCGCTGCTATCCAAACCGTCGACGATCTCGATCGGGTCGAAGCGCGGGGCCAGCAGGTGGTTCACCGCGAAGGCGATCAGGTAGGCCGAGCCGCAGATCGCGAACAGGATCGCGTAGCCGGCGGAGGCGTTGTGCTTGGCCTCGAACGCGTCGAGCAGCTTGCCGGTGTAGATCGGGAACATGATGCCGCCCAGCGAACCGGCCATGCCGCCGAGGCCGACCACCGAGGCCAGCGCGCGCTTGGGGAACATGTCCGACGCGCTGGTGAACAGGTTCGCCGACCAGGCCTGGTGGGCTGCGCCGGCGAAGCCGATCAGGAAGACCGCGCCCCAGTCGCTGACCCTGGTGACGAAGACGATCGGAATCACGCACACCGCGAACGTGAGCATGGCGAGCTTGCGCGCGCGGCTGATGGGCATCCCACGCCGCGTGAGGTAGCCCGGGACCCATCCGCCCATGATGCTGAGAACGGAGATGATCCCGTAGATCGTCGCGATGAGGAACCAGCTGTGCTTGATGTCCAGGTGTCGCGTCTTCTTGAAGAAGTCCGGCAGCCAGATGAGGAAGAACCACCAGACCGGGTCGGTCAGGAACTTGCCCATGATGAACGACCAGGTCTGCGGACAGCGCAGTAGCGTGCTCCAGCGCGTCCTGCCGGCGGGCCCCAGGTCGGGCGGGTCGCTGCGGATATGGTCGAGCTCGGCGCGCGTGAGACTCTGGATCTTCTCCGGCACGTTGTAAAACGGGATCCAGAAAACCAGCCAGATCATGCCGGCGATGCCGGCGGCCACGAAGGCCGAGCGCCAGCCCCAGGTGGAGGCAAGCCAAGGAACGATCGCCGGCGCGATGATCGCGCCCACGTTGGTGCCCGAGTTGAAGATGGCGGTCGCGAAGGCACGCTCCCTCTTCGGGAACCAAAGCGCAACCGCCTTGATCGCCGAAGGAAAGTTGCCGCCCTCACCCAGACCCAGCGCGCTGCGCGCCACGAAAAACCCGCCGATGTTGCCGACCAGCGCATGACCGGCGGCTGCGAGACTCCAGGCAGCGATCGAGGTCGCATAGCCTATCTTGGTGCCGAAGCGGTCGATGAACGGCCCGAACAGCAGAAGGCCGATCGCATACGAGCCCTGGAACACCGCGTTCACCTGCCCGAACTTCTCGTTGGTCCAGTGGAGCTCCTGATCCAGAGTCTCCTTGAGCAGCGACAGGATCTGCCGGTCGATGTAATTGACCGTCGTCGCGAAGAAAAGCAGCGCGCAGATCACCCAGCGGTAATGACCGACTGCGCCTTCACGCGTTTCGTCGTTCATGGGATTGCCTCAGAGAATAGGAGGATCTCGCCGGGCAACACCCTTACTCCGTTGGCGTACGTCGGATCGGCGCAATCGCTGGTGCGATATGAGCGCGACCAGAGCGCGCTATTTCAATCGTGGCTAGTGATGCTGAACGAATCGAAGTCGGCGTAGTTGTCGCCGGTCGCCCCGTTCTTGACCGCGAAGAGGCCAATCGCCGCGCCTGTCCACGCTTGCAACCGCCAGCTGAGATCGACGTCGCCGTTCAGCGCCACGCTGACGGGCACCTCCATGTCCTGCCAGGTGCAGCCGTCGGCGCTGAACGAGAACGTGGCGTTCTCCATCCCGTCGAAGCTGACCTTGAGATGGACTGACACGCCATCGAAGGGGACTGTGGCCAGAGTGTTGCGCCCCGCGTCCGGCCCGTCGATGCGGCTCGCGCCGGTGTACGACGCCAGCTCGATGACCTTGGTGCCGTCACCGGCGCGGGTCAGCGAGAACATGACGTTGAACGCCACGGTCGAGTGCAGGACGATCCCCGCGGCCTCCGCGCCGTCCTCGGGATCGAACGAGACCGATGTCTCGGCGTCGAACTGCTTCAGATCGATGCGCTGCATGGGCATGCCCTGGTAAGCAGCCGCGCCATTGACGTCACCGGCTCGAGTCTTGATGCGCAAGAAGCCCGGATGATCCGTGAGTGACCAGCTTCCGCCCGACCAGTCCGGCGCGGTGTGGAAGAACCACTGCGGCCCCAGCGTCGCCGACGAGAAATCGTCGCTGCGCTGAGGTTCGTACGGCGTGAACGGCAGGTTCGGTCCGTCATTGGTCAGGCTGGGCTTCTTGCCATTCTTCGGGCGCCACCAGCCGTCGTCGGTCCAGACGACCGGCTCCATGCACATCTCGCGCGCCAGCGTCCCGTAGTTCCATTCCCACGTGTGAAACGTGACGAACCATTCGCCGTTCTGGGTTTGAATCAGCTCCGAGTGCTGGGGACCTTCGAAGGGGTGGGCAGGGTCGGTTCCACGGTTCAGGTTCTGCAGCACCGGATTGGTCGGATCCGGCTGCCACGGCCCCGCCAGGCTCATCGAGCGCGCGGAATTGATGATCCCGTCGGCGCCGCGCTCGGTCCCGTTGCTGGACCAGGTCACGTAATAGTACGGCGCGCGCTTGAACAGCTCGGGCCCTTCGTTCCATCCCGCATAAGACGACACGCTGGGATTGACGACCGACTTCCCGTCCGCGCTCAGCTCGACGATCTTGCCGGTGCTGCTAACCATATACACGCGCTCGTCATCGTCGATGAACACACCGGGATCATAACCACCACCGTTGTTGAGCCCGCCGGGAACGCTGGTGTACGGGCCTCCCGGCGTCGCGGACTCGAAGACCTGCAACGGCATCCCGTTATACGTGGCGTAAATCATGAACATGCTGGTGTTGGAGTTGAAGATCATCTCCGAGCCCCAGATGCCGTTCGCGACCTCGCCCGTCGCGATCGAGGGAAACGACGAGAAGCCGTTCCCGATGTACTCCCAGTGAACGAGATCCTTGGAGTGCGCGACGGCCAATCCTGGCTGCCAGCCGAACGTCGAGCGAACCGAGTAGTAGTCCTCGCCCACCCGCACCACCGCCGGATCGCTCCAGTCGCCTTTGATCACAGGGTTCGTGTATTGCCAGACGCCGCCGGCTCCGCCGGCTCCGCCGGCTCCGCTGGCGCCCGAGGCTCCGCCAGCCGCGCACGCCATTATGGTTCCGTCCGCGGCAGCGTCTGGCGGTCCCCCGGTCGCGGCAGAGTGCCGGCCGCAACCTGTTGCGAGTAGCACGCCGATGGCCAACACCAGAGCCGTGCGTCGCCGCGTTACGAACGCGGCTGGCCCGAAGGAGGCAGAATTTCGTGCGCTATGGGCCTGAAAAAGCCTGCACCCTTCAGGGGGATCCATCATGGTCTACAGGCAGTAGCGACTACGAACGCAAAGAGACCAAAAAAGACTCTTCTGACCGACGATGTCGAGAACCTTGCCGCTCCAGACATTGGTCGCGGATCGGTGCGTCGTCCAAAGCTACTCCACCCACGTCAACAACCTTGCCGCTTTGATTGTTGATGAGTTCGTAGGCCGTCGTACCGTCACGGTACGATATTGTCGATGCACTGGAGGGTGGTTTCGATGTGGAACGTGGAACCGGTGACGTGGCGCTCGGCCTGGAAAATATCGATGCGGTACGTTTTGCCCGGGACGATGCCCAGGTTGGCGGCCTGGGCGTCCAGGTCCACGGAGCCCGCCTCGGCGGGATGCACGCCCCCCAGGTTGACCGCGAGATGGCCGTTCACGAACAGGAACAAATCGTCGTCGCCGCGAAAGTTGAACACTTCGCCACCGCGGTACGGGAAGTTGAAGTGGATCTCGGTCGTGAAATCGTAGTTGTGCGCTTGGTACTGGTCGCCCCAGCCCATGTCGTCGATCGGAAAGAAGAGGTCGCTGTCGTACACGAACACGCTCGGCCGCGCGGGGTCGGCGGTCAACGGAATGCTGACGTCGAAACGGATGTTGACGCCGCCGACGTCGCGGTACCACTGGTCGAATAGCTCCTGGCTGTGCGTGGTGGGAGTACCGCTCGCGCCGCCCGCATATACAGGCTTCGAATCCACGCCGAGCCCGGACATCACGATCCCGTGGTCGTCCTCGACTGCGTACTCGAAGTCAGGATGCTTGAGCAGCGTGCCGGACGTGGTCTGTAGGTCGAAACCGCGGAAATCGCGCACGACCGCGCGCAGCTCGTCGTCGCAGTTGCCGGCGTCTTGCGACGACGACGCGTCTCGGCCACCGGCCGGCAGCGCGGAGCCACCCCGCCCGCTTGCCCCGCCGCCTTGCCCGCCTCGCCCCCCGTCCGTGCCATTCACGCCGAAGTCGTCGCGCACACCCGCGCATGCCGCGCCGACGACGGCGACGATGATGGCGACAATGCGCGCCGGCGAGTGGGCAGCAGCCAACATCACACTTTTGGTCGAGGAAGGGCTCTCGGCAAGACAAGCTCTCACACGGTTGATGAGTGAGGAACTTGTTCGTTTGGGTCTCTTTACATGCCTCAAGAATGTCAGTCACATCGCGGTGCGTCCGAGCGCTACTGACGGCTCCGTGGTTCCGGCGTCCCTATAAGGCGTTTCCCACTCCGTCACGAGCGGCAAAAGCGAAAGGCCCGGTCGGCGAATGCCGACCGGGCCCTTTGCGGAACCGAAACGTTTTAGATCGCTCGCTTGAAGATCCTCCTCGATCAGAGGGGAGTGATCTGCCATTTCTGCGCGTCCGCCGAGCTGTACGTGATGGCCCAGATCGGCGTGCCGTCCGCCAAGTTGTTCCATTCGCACATGATGGACGTGGTCAGCTTGCTCGCGGGACCGACCTGGTAGTTTCCGGCCTGGCTGGGCAGCGACTGGAACGCCCACAGCTGTGAGGCCGCGCCTGTGTAGGTCGACTGAATCAGGAGGCTGTAGTCCGCCGTGCTCCCGCCGGTCAGGTCCAGCGCCTTGCCGCTGTTGACGTTGAGGACCTTGTACTTGCCGGGCGAGATCTGCGTGATTGTCCACTTCTGGTTCGCTGTCCCGGCGTAAGTGCGGTGCTGGATCGCGGCGCCCGCGGCGGTGCTGCTGCCCGCAACCTCGAGGCACTTGCCGGTCCCCGTGCTGCAGATCTTGTACTGCGTGTTGACGTCGAAGTTGCGCCACACGGTCACCACGTGGGTGTACGCACCGCACGCGCTGTAGCCATCGGCCACGTTGTTCGTCTTCGAGGACGAGGCCGTGCAGCTGTTCGCGCATGGGCCGGGGTTGCCGTACGGATCGCTATAGGGCGCGTTCGCCTGACCGACGCCGAGGCGGCCGGGAACGGTCCCGGAGTCGAAGTCTCTGCCGTTGCAGAAATAGCCCTGCGGCGGGTTGACGAACACGTTGCCGAAGAACGATCCCTCCTGATAGGGGAAGCTGGTGTTCTGGCCCCAGCCGATCGCGCCCTCGCTGTCGAGCCAGATCGGAATGTGCACGCCAGATGTGTTGACGTGGGCGAGCAAGCACGCGGTCATGCGCTCCTGACAAGTCGTGTTGCAGGTGCCGGTCTCCCATTCGGGGGCGACGCCGATCGCGCCCGCGAACGAGTACGACTTGCCAGTGCTGTCCTTGGCGGTGATCGTGTGATTTGACGGAAGCGCGCAGCGAACGATGTAGCTCATCGTACTTTGCCCCGCGGCGGTATTCATCATCGTGCCGGTCGACAGGATGCCGGTCGTGAGTGGGTTCATCAGCAGGCCGTTGCCGGACAGGCCGTTGCCCGACAGACCATTGCCGGACAGGCCGTTGCCCGACAGACCGTTGGTCATCGACAGCCCGTTCAGCATCGACAGGCCATTGGTCGTCGCCAGTGCGTCCTCGGTCGATCCAGTCGCTGCCGCACCCGCGTCATCGGACGCGGGCTGGCAGCCAAGCAACGCCGCTGCCAGCGCGAGTGCCGGCCAAGTTGTCTTCTGTACCAGGTCTTTTGTCTTCACTGTCCGTCCCCTTCGGTAGCCCGGCCGACTCGAGAGTCCCGTTGGCTTTGCGTCCCCCGGTCGCCCGAGGTTTGCCTTTTCGTAGGCGGATACCTTCCGCTGTCCATTCATTACCAAGCAGTAAGCATGCCTACTTGTTTTAAATCGTGTAAATACATAAGTGATTGATTTTTATGTACTATCCAGTCGACGACGCGTGTGGCGCGACGCATATTGTTGTCGTTCCTGCAACAACCCGTTGCATCGCGTGGAAGGTCGTCGGGCCGGCAAGCGAGTGCCCACGACATTGCAACCGCACCCGTCGGCCGCCGACCGGGCCTCTTGATCGAGTCAACTCAGCAGGCAGCTGCGGCCGCGATGGTCACGTGCAGGAACGTGCAGGTCGCTCTCGGTGCAAGCGTTCCCAAGTAGCACGTCGGTGGTCACGATGCTTTCTTCAGGGATAGGGCACTCACTAGTGCTTGTCAGGGGCCTCGCTGCCCTCGCGGTTTGGCGCACCGGTTTGGTAGCGAGCGACTTGAATCCGCAGTCGCTCGCTGAGCTCGGCCTTCCCTCGGGCGGTGGCCAGGCGCAACGCACGCTCGGCAGTCGCGACGGCCTCAGGGAACCGGCCGACTTCCGCATAGGCGGCCGCCAAGGTCGCGACGAATACAGGGTTTCTGCCTCCAGAGATCTGTTCCGCCCGAGCGGCTAGCATGACCGCTTGGACGCCGTCGCGCAGAGACGCATCCGGGCTCGTCGCAAGAACCCAGGCCAGGCTGTTCAGGGCGGGCGCGAAGTCAGGACGAATTGCCAGCGCGCTTCTATAGTGAGCGATCGCTTCGCGGGTTTCGCCCGCCGCTCGGAGAACATCACCGAGGTTGAAGTGGGCGGCGGCATAGTCGGGGTGCAGGGCCAGGGCCTTTTCGTACTCGGCCGCGGCTTGCCGAAGTCGGCCCTTCTGCCAGAGCACATTCGCCAGATTGTTGTGGGCCTCGGCCTGGTCGGGATCGATCACCAGTGACCTTTCGAGATGTTCCATCGCCCCATCCCACTCGCGCTTTTGCCCAAGCGCTCTCGCAAGGCTATTGTGCGCCTCGACATAGTCGGGTTGGATATCCACAGCGATTTGGAGATGGACTATCGCGTCGTCCACTTGACCCTTCTCGCGAAGCGCGGCTCCGAGGTTGTACTGAGCCTTCGCGTAGCCAGGCCGGATTTCCACTGCCCTCCTGAAATGCGCCAGCGCCTCGTCCGACTGGCCTTGTTCGACGAGGAAGGCGCCGAGATTGTTGTGCGCCCCCCACGAATCCGCGTCGGTGGCCAGCACCGCCCGCCAGTAGGTTCCAGAATCGCGGTAGAGTTCGGTCTGCCGCCAGGTCGAGACGGCGAGCCCAACGAGCATTACGCTCACCACCGCCGCGAGCGCGTGGCGAAGATACGTCCCGAGCCGGCGGTAGGTCTTGGCGATAGCCCCCGCAAAGAGTGCGATGGGGCCGATGATCGCAAAATACTGCCAATGATCGGCCACCAGGGAGAGCTTCATGAACCCGATGTTCAGAAATCCCAGCACGGGGGAGAGCATCACGACGAAGTAGACGAAGCCCAAGAGCGGTCCCCTCCCCAAGGTTTGCCGGCCGCGCCAGCACGCAGCGAAAACGCCCGCGACGAGCAACGCTGGCACGTAGGACCACCACGCACCGGCATCGATCTGCCAACGCGGATAGATCGACTGCAGCCGGAAGGGAAACATCGCTTTGTAGGCGTAGAACCAAATCGCCCATCCGGCGCCTGCCAGCCTCGCCCAAAAGCCGTCCGTTCGAACGATGTCGGCTCCGATCGCTCGATGGGATTGAAACCAAAACGAAATCGATCCGATGGCGGCGGCCATGGCAACAAGTGGCAGTACGTAGAGTACGTCCGCTCGCTTCACCCTGCCTCGTTGCCACCACACGAGCCCAAGCAGAACGAAGGGCATCGGCGCCACGGCGGTCTTGCTCAGCAACGCCAGGAAGAAGGCGACCAGCCCGAGACCGTACCAGCGCCATGAAGAAACCACGGATGACGGCCAAACGGAAGCCGACGAAGATGCGCCCGCAGACACAGCGGACGATCGCGCTCGCACGAAGCACGACAGGCTCGCGAGATAGAAGAGCATCGCCAGCACGTTCTTTCGTTCGGCGATCCAGGCAACGGATTCCACATTGACCGGATGAACGGCGAAGATCGCCGCCGCCAACCAAGATCCAGGGAACTTCAGCCGCGCGAGCAGGCGCCACAACAGGACAGCGTCAAGGGCGTGCAACAGCACGTTGACCACGTGATAGCCCAGCGGATTTCCACTCCACAGCCGCCATTCGATCCACCACAGGGTCGACGTTACCGGGTAGTAATCGACCGGCTTCGTGCTGAACCAAAATCGCCACAAACCATCCGCCCGCCGAATCAGGGGATTGTCCATGATGAAGCTGCGATCGTCCCAGATGAGCCCCGCGTGCCAAGCCGGCAGGTAGGCGAGCACCGTGCCAACCAGCAGTATTAGGGCCGGCCACCAGGTTCGCTTGGCAAACGTCGGCGACGCTCTCGCCGCGACTTCCACGGGCGAATGTTCTGCGCCCTGGGGGATCGCCATCGTCGGCAAGTACATCGCAACGATTCTCGACGAAACGAAGGGACAGCCCCATTTCAATCGCGACACCATGACCCGGAATGGTGACGCTCGGTCAGCCTTGGATTCGTCGCCAGGGAGGTCGTGAGAGGACGCTAGTAGGATCGCGCCTGTCGCCCGGGGCTATCGAAGCTGGCGGGGACTGTTCAGCATCGCTCTCCTGAACGGTCCCTCCCATCATCACGCATCAGTTACTTGAGCAAGTACACCGGAGGTCGATAAAGGGATCGGAATCCGCGGGATCGTTGCAGTTCCAAAGACAAATGGGCGTCTCACAATCCGAATCGGGTCCGGGCGACCACTTGTTCAAGGCGCGGTTTGGTTTCGCGCACATGAAGCCAGCCGCCGAGGTGAATTGTGGATTGGTCGCGATGCAAACCATCATCGTTGTGTACTGCCGTCCCAGAGCCGCATTGATTGCCGACGTGTTGGTGAACGTCATTTGACAGTTCTGTACACACACATCCATTGTCGTCGAGCAACCGGCCAATCCACTAGCAATGGAACAATTCTTTGTACAAGCATCTGCCAACGTCAGTGTTGAACCGCCAGCCCCCGAAGTACCGCCACTCGAGTCTGCGCCACCAGCGCCCCCAGTCGCCGAAGCGCCATCAGCGCCTCCAGTCGCCGACGCGCCGCCAGCGCCCCCAGTCGCGGAAGCGCCGCCAGCCGCGGAAGCGCCGCCCGTAGCACCGGTAGTGCCGCCCGTTGCCCCCATATTGTTGCTGCTGCTGCAGGCGCAGACACAAGACGTTATGCCAATTGCCACAACCAGCGATCCAATTTTGTTTTTCAACATGTCATCCCTAGATTTGTCACCGAGGTCGACACTAGTCGATCACGGCATTCGTCGCCGAAAGGGTTTTCTTATCGGCTCTTTTGTGACACTCACAATGATTGATTGACACGTGCCCAAGCCCCGGTGTTAGCCGCACCGCGCTTTGCCGACCCTACTGCAGGACGCGGACGAGCGCTGCGCTCGCGGCTGGAACATACACCGACACGCTGTTTCCCGAGACCGTCTGAATGTAAGGCGCTTTGCGAGGCCACTCGCCCGCCACCGACACCGTGGCACCAGCAAGCGTCACGTTCCCTGCCGCGGCCGTCAGGCTGCCGGCAGGCGTCGCCTCCAAATAGATCGCGCTCGCGCTACTCACCGCGGATCCTAGATTTACGGTGGCGCTAACGCCACCCGAGGCGTTCCTGTTGTTGAGGACAACGCTGGTAAATCCGCTCGCCTTGATAGCCGACGCGGTAAAGTCTTGGGCGCTGGTGGTGACGGCTGTGGAAATTATCGAGCCCACGCCGGCTTCGGCAAAGAGGAGCAAGCCGTAAAATTCCGGCTGAACCTGCACCACCACGCCCTGGTCCTCCTTCATAGGCTCATAGTAGAAGGGAACCGTTCCGTCCATTCCGTCCTCGCTTCCGTGGAAATTGACTCCGCTGCCCCCACGCTTGGCAACCTCGAACATGTAGTCGATCGCCCAGAGAGCGGCGATGAATGTGTCGCTTACGCCCTGCTGACCGTGGCCGGAGCAGGTGTTGCTTTCATCCATGCGCCAGGCTGGGAGGTTGTTCTTGGTCGCTGCAGCTTTGATCGTGTCAAAGATGTCGGTCAATACGGTCGTCGTAATCTGCAGGTTTGGCACTGAGCATTCTGACGAATTGGCTGCGCCAACGTAGGCGTGTTGCGAGAGGAGCGCCAACTTGCCCGGATATTTCGCCGCTATGCTGTCCGCAAATGGAGCACTGAACAATACGTCAGATTTACTCGTGCAGGCCGGACCAACCAACAGAGCGCCCGGGGTGGCGAGGATGGCGTCCGCGAAGGTCTCGTAGTCCGATTGTTGTTGGGCCCAAGTCCCAAATTTGTCGGGCTCGTTGCCGATCTCGATTCCGACGATACTCGACGGACACTTACTCAGGACATAGGCCGCCTCTGCCGAGGACGCGACGACGTTTCCCAGCTGGAAATTGACGCCATAGATGGTCTTGCTTCCCGTCGCGGCCAGAAAGCCGCAGAGTTGGTCGACTCCGCCGCTCGTGATTTTCAAGACAAATGGCCGACCATTTGGCTGGGAAGGCCCGGGGCCCATGCCAGCCCAGCTGCAACGCTCGACGTCGTTGGCTCCAACCCGCGTCATCGGAGATCCAAGGAGCTTGTAGAGCGCAATCAAGTTCGTGTTGCTGCTGGTGAGGGAGCCATTCATGATGTGCGTCTTTTCGTAGCTAAAGCCGATGAAATCGGCACCGATGGTTCCGAACGTGGTGCCGGGCTGCACAGTTACGGTTGCGAGAGTCCCGGTGCCCATAGGACCTCCGGGTACCGGTGTACCCCATCCGACTATTCCGGCTGGGGACCCGCCTGCGCCGATCATCGCCCCGCCTGCGCCGGTTGTACCGCCGGTACCGGACGCAATTCCGCCCGCGCCATTCGTGCTTCCGCCAATACCCGTCGTGGGTCGGGTCCCTGTGCTAGCGCCTGAGCCAAGACACCCGGTCGTGAAGACTGCGGCGAGCAGCGCCGCAGCCGCGAAGCGATCGAGAAGGATGCTCGAGGATCGGCTCCTGCTGTTCATGAGAATATCCTTGCCATTGGCAGAGGCACGAAGTCCAACACGACCGATGCCTATCTGGGGAGCAGCCCATTGACGACCGGCACAGCCACGGACGTCACCGTCGCCGTAGCCGAGGTCAAACCGGGGCTGGACGCAGTCAGCGTGATGGCTCCGGAAGTCGTTTGCGACCGGATGAAGACGCGATTGACGCCCCCCTCGGTGTACAGATAGAGGTTGTTGGTCGAATTGACCATGCTTTCATTGACCCCGCCGCGCCAGGTTCCGGGCCCCGTCACGGCGAAAGTAACCTTGGGCTCTCCGGTTGGTTGGTTGTTCGTTGCAGGGGCGGTGGGGCCGTAGGTCGGAACCCGCTGTCCCATCGCATCCACAATCTCGACGTCGAACATCGCCACGTCCTCGCCGTCAGCCAGAAACCCGCCGGGAGCAACCGTAGGCGTGAGCTTAATGGCTGTGGGCGGCCCAGCAGTCGTCAACTGATGCTGGCACACCTGTTTGCCACTGGCGTCGTAGCCTACGGCCTTTATGTTGCCCGAAGCCCAGGTGACGTTCGGGAAACTAAAGGTGTACCCGTCTTTCGGGGTCGACGATTTCATTTCCGCGCCACCGTTGACGCTCAATCCTACCGACGCAGTGTTCGCGACCACGTAGACCGTCTTCTTGGTGCCAGTGGGATAAGTCCAGTGCCCGACGATGTGGATGTCAGGCTGCGTGTTGCCGGCGACTCGGAACGCGTAGTAAATCTCCTTGGGCAGGCGCACGGCATCGACCTTGCCACCCACCCGACAGACGGCAGAGCTCTGTAAACGTCCGTCCCCGTTCTCGTCCGCGAAATAGATTGATGCGTAACCTGAGTAGCGAGAGTTTGCGGGAGTCGTATTGCGAATAGTCTCGAGCTTCAACCAGGCATTGAGCCGCGACATCTGCCCGGCGTTCGAGCTGTCGCCTACGGCGAAGACCTCCGACGTCTCGTTATACGTGTCCAACGCCCCTGGTATGAAGCCGCCAACGTGCGGGGGCGAGTACTGATCCCAGATGCCACGCAATGCCTCATCGCGGAAATCTTCTTCTTCGAGAATCGGACCCTTGTCCCGGTAGGCATCGGAATAGCCACGAAAGTACCCACTACCGAGGTTGGACGGATCATAAGCGATCAAGGTGCCAAACCAGTCGGCATAAGGCGCTCCGGTGGCATCCTCCATGTCGCGATCGCCGTTGCCGCGGCCGCCACTGTTGTCCCAGGTAGCTTTGAGCGCAGCCAGCGATTGCATCTGGCTCCCGGAAACGGGGCTATTACCCGCCTCATAGAAGAACACGCTCGGATTGTTTCTCAGGTAGATCATCGTGGATTGCATGACGGCCATCCTCGCCGCCCACTGCGCATCCGTTGGGTTCGCCACCTCCTTGTCGGCGGCAGGCGCAATGCTGACAATGCCGTACTTGTCACCGGATCTAATGTCTGACACCTGCGGCGTGACGTGCATCCAGCGAATGTAGTTCGCGTTGGCGCCGCGGGTCAGATTGGCGTGGAAGTCGTGCATCCAGTCCGGTACCGCCTGGCCAAGGCCTGCCCATGAGTTTGTTGAGCGTTGAGCGAAGCCAAGCATATACACAAACCGGCCATTGATATACACACCGCCGGTGCCGGCACCTCCCTTGAATGCCGTCTGACGGAACCCCGTAAGCGTGCCACGCCCATCGACCACCGTGCCGCCCACAGTGAGCGTGGTAATGACGTAGTAAAGGTTCGGATGGAGATCACTCCAGAGCTTGGCGCCCGTCAACGGCGCACTGGCCTTGAGCACCGTGGCGCCCGTCGTCGGCAGTGAGGTGGCCGTTCCTGAGAACGAGGTCAACGTCGTGCCTGTGGCCGCATCGATCACCTTGATACCCAGTGTTGCGCTCGCGGCGCTGCCCGATTCATTGCTGACCTCGGATTCCACGTTCAAGGTCAGGTTGCCCGTATCGCCCTGCGCGGTGTTGTTGGTGATATTGGCGTAGGCCGTACCGTAAATGTAGATGCCCGACGTTTTCAGGTTTTGGTAGAGCGGATAGGTTTGGTATATCTTGCCCGGCACGTGTAACCAGACGTGTCCGGTTAATCCGCCGAAGTCCGGGTAGGTGGCATTTGCGTCCCAGTAGTTGATCGCTGTGTTGTCGACGCGCACCGCGAGAACGTTGTCGGTAGTCCCGTCAACGGTGACCTTCCCGGTGATGTCGATGCCGACCGGCGAGATACCGTCGGAGAAAGTTCCAACCTGCGTTCCGTTGATATAGAAGGTGGCGCTTTCCCGGATCCGCTCGAACTCGACGATCAATTTGTTCCCAGAGAATCGAGCAGGAACCTTGAAATGCTTACGGTACCAGGTCGGTCCGGAGAACATACCGTGATCGCCGCCGCTGTGGCTGATGAGGACTCTGTAGGAATCGACATCATTGAACGTATGCGGCGTGCTGACCTGACTCCAACCAGTACCGGTATCGGGAAATGATGTGGCCTGGGCGCCGCTGACGTCCGACTTGTTGAACTGCCACCCCACGTCCATGCTGTAGTCGGCTTCGCTCGCAGGACCGGGGAAGGCGATGCCTCCAGTGCCCACCACCCCGCCCGCGCCCATCTGCCCACCGGCGGCTTGGCCGCCCGCAGAATTGCCGCCCGTGTTGGTCCCGACCTGGCCGCCCGCAGAATTGCCGCCCGCATCGGTCCCGGCTTGCCCTCCCGCAGAGCCGCCGCCCTGGCCAGTCCCGCCCTGGCCAGTTCCGCCTTGGCCACCGCCCGACATCGACGCACTGTTTCCGCAAGCGGAGGCGGCAAGGGTAGCCGAGAACAGGATGCACACGAGGGGGCTTTGTCTGCGCATGAAGAACTCCTTCTCGAGTAAGGGGAGTGGCACCGGGCAGAAAGGGTCAGGGCTTTTTAAAAAAGAAATGCCGCTGCCTGAGGTTGCGGCGTGGAGCCGACGACCTTCGCTTAACTGCCTGAAATCACGTTGACCCATCCCAGAGACAATCGGCGGTCGCTTTACATGTCTGACTCAGCCAGCTTTCGTTAACGACCTCGAGACGGCGGGGCCTTGCCCGCGAAGGTCGTACGGCGACGCGAGCGGTCGGTGCGCCGGCGGCCGCGACGATGACGAGCTCGCGCTCCAGGATCACGTCACATAGTTTGACTGGACTGGGGCTGGGGCACTGGCACGTTTGTCGCCGACGTTCGTGCGAGACACGCCTAGCGCAATCAGGCGATCGAGTCACACGTGTCCATTGACGCCGACCGCGCGGATTGCCTATAAGGGCAACGAGGTGGCCACGACGACCGGTGGGATGAGTTGCCGCGCTGTGGTTCGCTCTCGTAACGTGTCGCGCGTCGTTGGCGGTCCAAAAGCTTGGTTTACGTGAGACTTCGCAAAGACCGTTCGCGACGATAAACGCGGCCGAGAACATCATTGGTGTCATATGCAAGGTCATATAAGCAACGTATACAACGTCGATCGGTGGCGTGGGGCGGCGATGATTTACGTTTGGGCAGGACTCTGCGCGCGTAAGACGGTCTGGGCCATCCTGGTCATCGGCTCCCCCTGGCTCTTGGTGTCGGTCGCTCACGCGCGACCCGACGAGCAGTCGCCAGCCGAGTCCAACGAGCAACGTAGCGGCGAGTCTGCTTCGCCTGTCGAGTCCGCTGGGCGCCCGCCCCAAGCACTGACCCCGCCCATCGATCTGCTGGCCCGCGCAACATTGCCTCCCTCTCCGGTAAATCCATGGTTCGTTCGGCCTCAGTTTGTCCTGACAGCCGGCACCGCTTCTGATTGGAAGCTGACGATCTTCGGCTTCGCCGAGGCCGACGGAATGTGGGACTCAACCAGCAGTTTCAACGATGGTTTGAACAACAACGTCATCGCCCACCCCCTGACGCAGGCCGGTCGGAACCCGCGCTTTCAAATGACCATCCGAAACAGTCGGCTTGGATTCAAAGCACAGGCGCCCGAGTCACATGGTATTCGTTCATCGGCTGTGCTCGAATTCGATCTGTTTGGCAACCAGCCAAACGTCAATAGCGGCGGAGGATCGCCTGGTGTGGCGTCGGGCCCCGGCGCCACGACCGAAGCCGCGTATTTCAACAATGCCGGCCTCCGTATCCGACACGCGTATATGAAGATTGAGGACGATATCGTCGACGTCTTGGCCGGCCAGACCTATTATCTCCTTGGGTGGCAGAACTACTTTTTCGGAGCCACCTGCGGCTTTCTGGGAATGCCGAATCAATTGTTCAATCGAACGGTGCAACTTCGTCTGAGCCACACTTTCCGGTCGGATAGAGTGAGCTTCGATCTCGCAGCCGGGGCGTTCCGACCTGCGCAGCGCGATTCCGCCGCGCCGGATACCCAGGGTGGGGCTCGCCTCTCCTTCAACCACTGGAAGGGGATCACGACCCCAGGTAGCGGTGGAACGGATGCCCAGCCGGCCGCCATCGGCGTGTCAGGCATGGTGCGCTCGTTCAAGGTCGACCCGTATGCGCCGTTGCCGGCCCCGCGGACACCCCTCCTCGGGTGGGCCATCGCTGTGGACGCGCTTCTTCCCATCATCCCTGCGAGAGACGGCACGGATCGCGGGAACGCGCTCACCCTAACCGGCGAGTTCGTGACGGGTACCGGCCACGCCGACCAGTACACGGGAATGACCGCAGGCGCGACCATGCCCAATGTGTACCCCTTGCCTCCGGGAACCCCAGTCACGTCGTCGGGAACGGCAGTGCCGCAGGACCTGCCCGGGGTAGAACCGCAGGTCGGACTCCCATACACTCCCAACATTGACGCCGGACTGGTGGCGTTCGACCAGTACGAGGTCCTTCATACCATCAATTGGCAAACATTTGTGGTCGGCCTCCAGTATTACTTTCCCCCGAGGGGGCGCGCCTTCATCAGCAGCAACTACAGTCAGGGTAACTCCAACAACATCGCAAGTCTTTATCATCCCATTACGCCCAGCCAACCGTGGGTCAATCCCATGGGCGTCTTTCAGTCCTCGCGGTACGTGGACGGGAACATCTTCTTCGACATTACGCCTGCGATTCGAGTAGGCGTTTCCTATCAATGGGTTCAGCAGAAACTCGTGGACGACACGACCGTCCACAACCATCGCTTCGAGATGACCTTTCTCTATTTCTTGTAGTTGCGGGGCACGAATGAACTCACAATCCCTACCCATTGTCGCCATCGCAGGGCTCATTGCGGTCATCACGGGCCTATCGTGCTACGATCGCCCACAAGATTTTCAACCGGCCGCGTACGGCGCGAAGCCCTGGAATCCCCCTCCCGGCTGGGATCCCGAGCCACCGGGCGCAACTGGGTACTACGTCGCCATCGATAGCTGCCCAGGTTGCACCGGAATCTCTTACGCGCTTTGCACCGGGGTTACGTTCGACCAGTGCGTATGTGGGGGTTCATTTTGGCCCGGCGTGGAGTGTCCGAAGTCGCTTGTTTGCTGTCCCAACGATTTTCCACCGCTCAACTGGCTGGAGCTCGTAAAGTACGCCGGCCCTGGCTGGGCCGGCCTCAGCCCGGATGCGGGCACACGCACCTGCCCTTGAGAGGAGTCGCAGGGGCAGGTCGCCTCGGCTCCGCCGGCCAGCGCGTCATGCCGGCGGAACTTAACTAACTAATTGTCCTGGGCGCCTTCCTGGATCCAATTGTAGATGAGCTGTTGCTGATCGGCGGAGAGCGCAGGTCCGGAGAACTTCAAGTCCGAGATTCCGTTGGTAGAATACATGGTGGTGTCCGCGGGCATTTGGGTACCGCACGGCGGCGAGGGCGAGAGTTTTTGGTACGTGACGCTAATGTCTGGCTGATACGGGACCACCCGCATTCCACTTTGCGCGCAGGCAGGCCCCATGCAAGGCAGGCCCACGAGGCTCCAGTACGCCCGCACCTTCGAGCTCAGGTCGAGGGCACTGAACCGTATGCTCACCCCGTTGAAGTGACAGTAGTCGTTACTGCAACGCGGTTGGATGACTTCTGCGTAGACATTCGTGAACGAGTTGGCAGGCGACGGGATATTCGGACCGCATCCGAAGCTCAGAACTGCAGCGGCGGAGAGTGTGAAGACCGCTCTGCATATAGTGTGTCTCATTGATTCCTCCGCGAGCCCTTTTCGATTTCTGGGAGACCAGCAAGTTGGAACGCTCTCCTGTACATGACCATTCGTTTAAGCCGGCATCGAGGCTCAGACGCCCGGGTCCACCCGCGCGATCCCCTGTGCCGCCCGCCGGCATGCGCGGCTCTCACACCACCGCCGGGGCCGCCACCATTTCGCGTTCCCTTCGGGCTCGCATCATGGCGAAGACGAGTAGACCGACGAGGACTCCGAGAGCGGCGACAGAGATCCAGAGTCCGACGGTGATCGCCGTCGACTCGAAACGAAAAGTCACCCGATGCACACCAGCGGGAACAACCACCGCTCGCTGGGTGATGTTCGCACGGTAAATCGGGACCTCTGTCCCATCGACGCGCGCCACCCAACCGGGATAGTAGGAGTCGGAAAACACCAGCACCGCGGGCCGTTCGGAATCGACATCCATGTCGACTTCTTGGCCCCCGTAGCGCACGAGTTCCACGCGACCGCGCGTGGAGCTGCTGGACTGGTAGCCCGCCGGGGTCTCATCGAGCAACACCGAACGCCGTGGATCGAAGAGATCCGAGAACAGGACTCTCGCAGCGGCGGCGGTCCCTCGCGCCGCGATGACGCCATCGACCAGGTACGCGCGAGGTAGCCGGTCGTCGATGTGGTAAAGATGCGCGCCGCCGTAGACACCCAGCGACGAAAGACCGGCCGCCGGCGCGATCGGCCATAGTGAGGTGAGAAACCCGACGTTGTACATGCGCATCAGTTTCCAGAACACGGGAGTCGGCCGAAACTCTCCCCCATCCATCGACGCGGTCCGGGTCAGCAATCCGGCGCGGTTTTGGTCGCCCCACACATCCACGAGGTAGTTGGGCGTCAAATTGGCGTAGCCATTCGGAGACGCCAAGCCGTAGATGACGTTGCTGCTCGGCTGGATGAACTCGCGCTGGTCCAGATAAGGCTGCAGATCGCCCTCCCAACCATGGGCTCGTTCGAAGGCTTCGCGGTGCGCGTGGTTTCCGCCCAGGCTGAAGATCCGAAAAAGGGATCCCTCGCGTCTCACGATCTCGACCGTCTTCGGAGGCTTCTGCCAGGCTGAAGCGTTGGCAATGGGATTTTGGCGCAGCTGGAAGTACAACAGATCGGCAACGGTCATCGCCAGCAGCGCCACCGTGACCGCAACCGGGACCCGTACCGGCGTTCCGCCCCATATCACGATCGTCGGGGCGCGACGGGCTAGTGATCGCGCCAACCCGCTCAACGCCATGGCCGCAAGTACAACGAGCGAGGCATCCGTGATCAGGAGGAACCTCGTGGGAAAGCGAAAGTACTTCATCCCGGGCACGTGGTTGAAGACGAACCCGTAGACCGGGGTTGCGGGGCCGAGGACCAAGAGATAGGACGTCACCGCGGCGATCGAAAAGAAGCGGATATGCCAGTCCCGCCAACGCAGCAGCGGCGCCGAAATGGCGAGCAGCACCGTCAGCAGTCCAACGTATCCGTAGTCCTCCCAAAATATCCCTGGCCCCGTGTACGTGAGATCACCGACGTCGCCATTCCAATACGGACTGAAAAAGGTCCAGAACATCCTTGGGTCGTAGGCATATTTCGAGGCGTATTCCAGCGTCACTCCACCAGATCGCTGAGACAGCGACACTAGCTCGTAGGTGGGGATCAATTGAACGGCCGCCAGCAGTACGCCCAGCGCGAACACGCCGCCAAATGACCAGACGAACCCGGTCCCTAGAGCGCGCGTGACCTGCCGCCAAGTCCCACCGGTATGCTCCAAACCGCCGGCTGCGTGCCTTTGCGCGCTGAAGAATCGGAACGCGAAGTAGAACAGATACAGGAAGGCGCAGTAGTACGCGATCTGCGCGTTTCCGGCCAGGTTCTGCAGACCGAATACACACGCGAACCATAGGAGCGAGCGGTAGGAGCGCCGCTTGGTTGCGCGCTCGAGCAGCGCAAGACCGACAGGAAGCCAGCACGCGACATTGGCGATACTCAGGTGTTTGATGTGAGCGATCAGGCTTCCAGAGAGGCAGAATGCGAGCGCGGCCATCACACTCGCGACGTAGGTGCATCCTATCTCGCGCGCGTAGCCGTACATCCCGATGCCGGCCGTGAGGACGATGAGAAGGATCGTAATGTTGAGAGCCACAAAGGGGTTCAGGAGGCCGAACAGAAGGAGGTTGAAGGGGTAGCAGACCCCCGCCTCGGAACGGGCCAGCAGGGGAAAGCCTCCGTAGATCTCGCGCACCCACAGGGGCCACTCACCCGAGCGGAGCGCTCGCCCGATCGCCACGCGGTAGGGAAAGCTCTCGTTCTGGATGTCGCTGGTGAAGACGTCGTCGGTCACGACGACGCCTTTCATCATCGTCAACTTCCAGAATGCCGACAGAGCGACCGTCGCAATGATCGCTACCGCGATCGCGGACCGGAATCGGGCATGCGAACCGGTACGAATCGGTGCCCAAACCGGCGTTGGATCGTCGATCACCCCCACGCCCCCCCCGGGCTACAGCAGGCCGTTCACAACGGGAGCGGTTTTTGCCGTCACCGTGGCAGTGCCTGATGTCAACCCAGCCCGGGTGGCGGTCACCTTGATATCACCCGCGTTGAGCGCCGAACGCACGAAGACCCGATTGATCCCGCTTCCTCCAGAACCCGACTGAGTACTGGTGTTTCGGGTCGCGCAGCCCGCAGGTGCCAAGACAAAACGGAGCGCGCACCCGAGGAGGGGGCGTATGAATTTCATCGAGAGACTCCTTGGAGGGAAAGGGGGAGCCCTGACTCGAAACGGGTCATCGCCCGGACAACAAATATGTCTAGAACGCGAAGCCGATGCACAACGTCGCAAGGGGACGCCATCGCCACGGTCGCCAAAAGACCGTGGCCTGCCCCGCTCGGATGATGGCGTAGCGCGCCTCCACCAGGTCGAGTTCAGCCCCGAGTCCGGCGGACACGGCGACGCCGCCAAACGTGCGCTGCAGGGACGCTATCCCGCGCAGCAGCGCATCACTGACCCAGAAAGGGGCCGTGGCCCCGATGGCTTCAGGCGCGACGTGCGTGATGTCGATGCCGCCGCCGGCGGCTAAGGCTCCCACGAGCCGCGGCCGAATCGTCATGACCGCCGCCGCAAAAACTCTGAAGCTGCTGGATAGCAGCCGGGCGCGCCCGTCCGGTCCACTTATGGCCAAGGGAAGCCGCTCTGAAAAGCTCGCACCGAGCCGCAAACGGGTCCAGCGGAGATCCGCGCTCAGCTCCGGCCCTTGCGCGACTTGGGTCGTCGAGAGCGCACTGGCGGTGTAGCCGGCGGCTATCGACCATCCTGGCCGCCGCGCACCTGCAACCGACGCCGGCGCCTCGGACGGTGGCGGAGGCAGTGGCGCAACCGGCGGCGGGGCGACGACCAGAGATCTTTCGAACTCCTTCGGGCTGACGCCTAGCGCGTGGCCTCTGAGGATCGCTTGCACCGACTCGTCCACGACGAAGCGAATCAGTTCGATCTCGACGGGGTCCGGCCTGCTGCTGACGTCCAGTGCCCGCACGTAAACCAGGGCATCCTGTGCCGCGAGGAGGTACATGTCAGGGTGTGGTGCCTCGAGATCCAGCCAGAGATACGCAAGAGGCCCCTGGGGCCCGGCCCCTGGGGCGCGGGCCAATGCGTCCCGGATCAACAGCGGCGGATCGATTCGAGGCACTATGCTCGAAACGACCTCGAGTCCTCGCCGGCTCAGCGATGCGTGCAAGGCGGCCAGCACTTTCTCTGCGACGGTCGAATCGCCGGCCACGACGATCTCGATGATCCGATTTTGCTCCGCCTGCGCGAATCGCGAGAGCAAGAGCGCCGCGAACAGCACCGCGAGTCGAGTCATCCGCCCGCGCGGATCGGCGCGATCCACCACGACATTCATGGGGAGCCGCGTGTGGCGTTCCGAAGGTTCAGCGATGTGACGCGGACCTCTCACGCCCGACTCCGTCGGCCGCGGGAGCACCTTCGAATGGCGCAGGAGACTCAGCCCCAATCTCAGCCAGGCGCTCGCTGGCCTGGTGGGCGTAAACGCTGTGTGGATAGGCCTGAAGAAACTTTCTCCAGGTCTGCTCCTCCTCGGCGAGACGCCCCATTCGTTTCAGCGCGGTCGCGCGGCCCGCGAGCGCCTCTTCGGCCGCCTCGCCGCGTTGGGCCAAGTGCCGATCGAACTGAGCCAGGGCTTCGGCCGGCCGCCCTTGCTCCAGCAACAATTTTCCTGCGAGCGCGAACGATATCCGGGTTTCGCGTGCCTCGGGATAGCGGTGCTGCAGCCTTCGGAAGACGACGATGGCTTGCTCCAGGCGGTTTCGGTCTCGCAAGGCAGACGCCTCTTCGAAAAGTGCGGCGGCCGTGGGTTTGCTCGTCGGTGCTCGTTGCGCGAATGAGAGCCGGTCTGGCTCGAGGTCGGGCGGTGGGGAGGAAGCGGGCGGATTCACCGCTACAGCCGCCGACTTGCGCATCGCTGGCGAGCGCGCTGCGACGGACGTTGTTTCGCGCACGAATAACGCCTGTTCAGCGACGCGCCGGCTCTTCCACCAGGTGGCACTCGCTGCGCCACCGAGCCCGAGAAGGACCGCTGCCAACGACATCGCCCAGCGCCCGCGGAACAGGAAGCGCATCGGCTCCCATCTCCCGCGTTCGACCCGGGCCAGCGCCCGCTCGATCGCTTGATTGTTCAGCCCCGAGTCCCAAGGCAAAGGCTGGAGGGCCGCTTGAGCCGACCGGGCGACTGCCATGTGAGCCGCGCAGGCGGCACAGACTTCGAGGTGTCGCTCGAGCGCCTCTCGCTCGGAGTCGGAGATCTTACCGGCCATTGCCCGATCGATTGACACCTCGGGATGGAGCGCAGGCTCGGAGTCGGTGCCCTCTTCGAGGCGAGCGTTCATGCCTCCCCTCCCAGCCTTCGGCGCAGGTGCTCTTTTGCGACGCGAAGGCGGCTCTTGGCGGTGTTCACCGACACTCCCGTTTCGGCCGCAATTTCCTCGACGGAGTATCCCAACACCATGCGCATCACGACCACCTCGGCCTGAACGGTCGAAAGCTCGTCGATCAGGGTCCGCGCGAACCAGAGATCCGGAAGAGACTCCTGTCCGCTTGTGGAGTTGGCGGTACCCTGCTCGGCCAGAGCGCGGTCGCGTTGCTCACGGTTCCGACCCCGCTGGCGACCGGCAATGGCTGCGCGGAGCACGATTCGATTCGTGTAGTGGACGATCGAACCTTCGAACCGATAACTGGGTAGCGCACGCAAGATCTTGATCAGGCATTCCTGAATGATGTCTTCCAGCTCGGCGTGCTTTGGCCCCAGAACTGCCCGACATACGCCACGGACCGAGGGAGCGATCCCCTCCAAGAAGCGCCGCAACGCCATGGGATCTCTGGTCCTCGCTGCCAGAGCGGCCAGGCTGGTGAGTTGATCGTCGCCGCCCGGCTCGGATGCTCGGTCGCCGGCCGTTGTCTCAGTCTCGGCGGTCAAGTCCGTTTTATGGTGCGCCGAACGCATATCTCACGGTTGAACAAGGAGACTCGGAAGGTGCCAATCGGACGATGCCAATCATCGCCAGGCCTCGTAAATACGACTCACTCCGCTCGCGCGATCCGAGACGAACAGTATGTGACGTCCATCCTGGGACAGCCAGGGATCCCCCTCCCAATCAATTGGAGAATTCAGCGAGGCAGCCGGCGTGACGTTCGCAGAAAACGGAAGCGATGGGGCGGGACGAGCGGTCTCGAAGAGATCGGATGTGCTGCCGTCGGAGGGGCCTCGCGAGCTCCAGAACAGCGAGAGACCATGGTCGAAAAGCGCCGGATTCTCGTCCTGCCTGCCAGAACTGATCTCCGAAAGGGCGCGGACGGCTTGCCAAGCTCCCAAGGGATCCGTGCGAGTGGCGGCGTACAGCCCGAGGGGCAACTGATCTCGTTCGGAGGCAAATACCATCATCAGACCGCTCGGATCCACGCTCGGTCCCATGTCGAGGGTCGACGTACCGAGTCCTGACATCTCCTCTGGAGCGCCCCATGGCTGATCTCGGGCGGGGCGTCGCGATACGTACAGACGATAGCCCAAGCCCGACCGATCACTCGATAAGTAGAGCACCAGGCCGTCGAGAGAAACGTCCGGATCCAAGTCATTGCCGGAGCTTGAAAGCTCGTTCACCAGAGTAGGAGGCGCAAAGGTCGGATTGGCCACGGTCCTCGTGCTGGTCCAGATGTCGAACAACCCGTTGTTTTGCGAGGAGAAGTAGATCTCGAGCTCGTCCTGCGTCAGCGTCGGATCATGGACGTCGATGTTGTCAGCGAGCAATCCGCCGACCAACGAGGGTGGAGAAAATGGCGACTGTCGTGCGACGTCTATCCCCGCATCGTCGGTGCCCTGTACCGCGATGATTCGTTCCGGCCTCATGCAGCCGAGCCCGGCGCAGACGATCCCGGTAAGCGCCCCGGAGAAAAGATCTCTCAGTTGCCTGATCATCCCCTCGCTCAGAAACTACACCGCGCAGAGGCGCGTGGGGCTATTTTTGAACTGCAGGCACCGAAGCAACCGCATTTTGTTGCCGTTCGCGTCGGCGGCTCGGACCAGAGGTTGGCCGTGGAGCCGCGAACAGGCGGGGGACAGTGGGGGCTCTTCACGATAGATAGAGGGCCCTCGCCTGTCGGATTGGTGCAGCCCGCGGGCCGGAGCTCGTGATGCCGCTCGCGGACGACCCGCGCGAAGGTGGTTAGGACGAGGCCCGTCTGCCTGGTGGTAGCTTTACTTCACGTGCGAGTTGCTTCTGAAGCTCCGCGTTTCCATGAGGTGAAGTTGAGATGCGAAGGAATAAGAGTCGAACGACCGTCGTCACGGCCTCGTTGAGGTCGCGCCCGGAAACCTACGGACGGCCGGGAGTCTAATGTCCCAGGTGGCCTCTAGTCGTGTCGCCTCTCCTCGTTTGGGCGCAACGAATCCCCGGCGGTGGTCAGCGCGCGATTTCGAGGGAGGACCACGCCTTCGTACGACTGTGGCGAGCGATGCTGCTGCGAGTGTGCCCCCTTTTCGGGCGATTTACGGTACGTGGTTCAGCCACGTTGACCGCTGGGTGCGTGCTCTCGGCGGGCCGGTGGCCGATCAAGACGACATGGTGCAAGAGGTGTTCATCGTGGTCTACCGGCGGTTACCGTACTTCGACGGCAACAACCTTCCCGGCTGGCTCTATCGAATCGCGGCCCGTCAAGCTCGCGACTTCCGCCGGAGGCACTGGTTCCGGCAGATCTTCAACCGTAGTGTGCCCTTGCCGTGGAACCTTGCCGCAACCGGGCCGACGCCGCTTCGCCACGCTCTCGATGGAGAAACGCGAGAGATTCTCGCGCGGTTGCTGTCAACGCTCAGTGAATCGCACCGAATCGCCTTCGTCCTGTCCGAGATCCATGGATACACTGGCGAGGAGATCGCCCAACTTCAACAAGTTTCTATCAACACCGTGCGCGCGCGGATTCTTCGCGCGCGCAAAAAACTAACCCGCGTTGTTGCTGACATGGTGAAACGAGGCACAGACGCACTTGAATTTGAAGCGCCTATTCCGAAGAACGGAAAGTCTAAAGGGGGGTCACTTGCGTGAACGTGGTGTCTTCGATGCGGTAGACAATATGACGCCCGTCGCGCTCGGTGCTGCACGCGCCTTCCGTGACTAGCTTCTGAAGAACGGACTGAACGGTTCGCAGCGGCATCCGTAAGGCGTCCGAGGCCGCGCTCGCGGAGGTCGCCCCCAAGGTCGCGAGTGCGCGGAGCACACGGTCAGCGGCGGGCAGCGCGCACCGCATGTCAGGAACGACGATAGCCTCACGAAGGTCGAGCGCCAGAGCTGGTCGGGTGCTCCCATCCGCGTCCTCTTCGGAAGAATAGCGACGAACGTCTCCAGAGGTACCCACAAGCTGTCGCGCCCGGTGGCAAAGAACATCGAGCACTGCTTGGTGCCTTTGCGCGACGAAGGGAAATCCATAGACGCGACGGAAGAACTCTTGGCGAGAGATGCCGGCCCTGCCGGCAAGAGCGAGCGCCGCTACACCGGTCTCGGTGCGAACGCCGGCCGCTGAAGACTTTGCGGAGTCGCGGGTCAGGAGCCGTGCCGAAGCCGCGAGCGCCAGACCCGGTCGTAGGAATCGGCGGCCCGGTGTACTCGGCGACGCTATCACGAAGGCGGTCGCTCCCTCGATCTCGGCGCCGACACATCTCGGAATTCCGATCCCGTGCAGTCCGCACGGAATCGTTGCCGTGTCGCCGCGAATCCAATGAGCAGTAGCTTCTGTGACCTGTCCTCCCGGGTCGAGGGTCGACAGGAGGGCATCCGTTTCGCGCGCCATGTCCGGCCAGATCGCCGAGGAGCCACGCAAGGCCGAGGACGCGATAGCGAACGCGGCCTCATCCCCGTCACGCGCAGTATCGAGGACTCTCGCCAAAGCGTCGCGGGCGTTGGCGGAAGGGCTCAAGAAGTCCCCGACGCTGTCAGCGGGTTCGCCGCCAGCAAGTAGGATCTCCCAACCGATCCAGCCAGCCCAGAAAGGGGGGGCCGCACGACGTAGTGCCGACAGGATGTGCAAGGCGAGGTGCGGCCGACCACTGTAGCGGCGCACGCGAGCCAAGGTCAGTCCGGCGAGATACTCACAAGAGGGTTGCGCCTCGGCCTGGGCCATCCTCAAGGCTTGCCGCGCGAGATCGACGGCATCCTCAATCGCACCGTGCGACAGCGCCATGATCGCACGTGCCACGGCCGCCTCGATGACCTGCGCGCCAGCGCCCCGACGCGCCGCCTTGTCCTGAAGTGATTTGGCTTCCTCATCGGACGGTCCAACCGGCCCGGTTCCTGTCAGTAGTCGGTACCACAGGCGAGCAGAATCGAGCCCCAGAGCCGGGTCGTCGCTGTCTTCAGCCGTAGCATCGTTCGGATCGATCAGTTCAGCGTGTAGGTGAATCCACTCCCCAAGGCGGTCGCCGTCCAGCGTAGCGATCGCGACGCGCTCTGCGATGACGCAAGTTCGTACCCCGGCTTCGCGGAGCTCAAGCGGAGCGCCGATCAAGCGACCGACTCCACCGATCGTGGGAGGTCGGGCGGCAAATGGCTCGAACGACCATCTCATGGATTCGAGCGCGATGCGCCACGCTTGGTGCGCGGGCGTCCCTGAATTCTCAAGGTCGGCGATAGCGCTACCGAAGCCGCGAAAATCCCCATGCAACGCGGCAGAGAGTGCCATCCGCGCAGCCGCCGTTAGGATCTTTTCCCCGCTCGACATGAGCTTTTGCGAACCGGCTGACTAGCCCGGCTATACTCGGGGCGTGACTGTTGGGCTCGCCCCCCCGGCCTTCTCGCCGACGACAATATATACCCACGTCACGACCATCGCTCAAGGTGGAATGGGTTACGTGGAGCTTTGCGTCCGACGCGAAGGCCGGTTCCTCCGTTGGTGCGCGCGCAAGCGCCTGCACCAGCAGTTCCGCTCCGATCCATCGTTTCGGACGATGTTCATGGACGAAGCTCGGCTCGCCGGGTTGGTTCGACATCCGAACGCAGTGGGCGTACTTGACGTCGGCGAGGATGAGGACGGGCCATTTCTCATGATGGACTTCGTCGAGGGAGTGCCATTGTCACGGCTGATAGCCGAGGCCTCCGAGGTGGGCCGGTCAATCCCAATGCAAGTTATAGTTCGGATCTGTGGGGATGCGGCGCGAGGTTTGCACGCGGCGCACGAGGTCCGGTCGGAGAGCGGTGTACTCCTGGGGCTCGTTCACAGAGACATCTCTCCGCAGAATATTCTCGTGGGTTTCGATGGAACGGTGCGCGTGACAGACTTCGGCATCGCCAAAGCTCTCGGTAATGCAAGCCGGACGAGCGCGGGTGTGCTGAAGGGCAACATGGGCTATCTGTCACCCGAGCAGCTTCGGTTCGAGGAAGCGGATCGACGCTCCGATTTCTTCTCGCTGGGAGTGACGCTATACGAGCTTTTGAGTGGCTGCCGCCTCTACACAAACAAGGATGGGTTCGAGGGCACGCGCCGAATCCTGACGGAACCGCCCCCCGACATCGGCGAGGTGCGCAGTGACGTTCCGCCTGAGCTCTGCGAGCTCCTCTTCGAGCTCTTGGCGAAGAACCGCGAGAGCCGGCCAGCCACCGCGGCTGAAATCGATGGCCGCCTGGAGGGCATTCTGGCTGTGCTGATCGCCGAGGAGGGCTCGCTTACGGTCTCCGACTATATGAGTCAACATTTTGATAAGGCGATGCGGGAGCAACGCGCAACGCTCGCGGCGTACTTGCAGGAGCTCGAAGCCCTGCCGTCGCCAGTGACCTGTGCGGTGGGCCTTGGGTCGATTACCTCGGGAGCGATCGCGGAGCTCAACCCATCGGCGCCAGACGTACGGCGCCCGCGCCGTCGAGTATGGCTTCCGGCCGCGTTGACCGCGTCCCTGGCGGCTGCCGTCGGGCTGCTCGTTGGCACGCAGGCGCACTGGCCGACTTCGGCTCCGAGGCTGGCTCGAGGTACTGCCGCCGTAGCGGCGGTGTCTGTCGAACCGAATACGGCAAGACGGCCGCTCCAGGAATCGCTAACGGCGATGACCGCGACGGATACATCGCGGACTCCGCTCGCGATTACGACCGCCCGGGGAACTCCACTTCCCGCGTCGGCAATCCCTGCGCCCCGACGAAAGGTGGCGCGGCACGCCGCGCGCGGCGCACGACACCCGAATCGGTCGTCGGCGCCGTCTACTGGCGATCCCAATCACCTCGTCGTGCCCCTTTTCACCGAATGGCGCTAGGGACACGCGTCAATGACGCCGTTAATGTTCTCAGGAGTCTTGCAGCTTCTTTTGTGCGCGGCGGTCGGACCCGACGCTTCCCAGGGCCGTCCGGTATCGGTGGACGATCAAGCGGAACAGGCGTTCCACGAAGGCGTCGATGCCGCTCGGCAAGAACGTTGGATCGACGCGCGCGCACACTTCGAACGTGCCTACGAGCTGTCGCCGCGACCGGTCGTGCTCATCAACCTCGCAGGTGCGCAGGCTCGTAGCGGTCACCTCATCGAAGCTGCCAAGAACTACCACCGGATCCTCGATGATCGTTCAACGCCAGACACTGCTGCGTTCCGCCAAGCGGCTGGAGACGTCCTGCCGGCGCTCGAGGCCCGGATTCCTCGCGTCCGCCTGGCTCCGTCGAGCCTCGGTGTCAGCGACACGATTCAGATCGACGGGCAGCTGGTTGAGCCGGCCGCGCTCGACGGCGGATACCCCCTCGATCCGGGGACGCATACACTTGTGGTCAAGCGCGCCGACGTCGAACGAGCGCGTGTGCTCTTTTCTCTCGCAGAGCGCGAGCGACACGACATCACGTTGCCCCTCCCGCTGATTCCCTCGGCACCGCCACCCTCGTCGGCGATCTCTCGATCGGAGCTCAGTTCGCCCGCGACTTCACCGCCGTCGGGCCGGAGGTGGTGGAACTCACCGTGGACCTGGACCGGAGCGGCCGTAATCATCGCAGCTACGACGGCCTTGGTCATCGCTGCGGCCCAGCGAGGAGGCGGCACGTTCTCGGGCAACGTCCCCCCGGGGATCCTTCCGATCAAGTGATCAGGCGCCCTGACGCAGCGCTGGCTCGTCGCGACGGTGGACTGGTCTCATCATTGAAAGCCGGCCACCGAAACCGGGCGCGGCCTATCCGTGGCGGTCCCATCGCCGATCTGGTTCACGACGTTCTGGCCCCAGCAAGATACGCCTTGCCCGTGCCGCGCACACGTATGTACCGAGCCAGCCGCAATCGACGTGACCTGTGCCAGGTCGAGCACATCGACCGGAGATAAGGAGCTCGTCGTCGTCCCGTCACCGAGTTGCCCGTCAGAGTTGCCTCCCCAACAGGAGACGACGCCGCTCCGTCGCAGGGCGCAGATGTGCTGGAACCCGGCGGCCAACTGGATCGCGTCGGAGACGGCGGGATTGTCGATAACCTGAGTGCTGTCCCCGGTACCGCCGTTCCCGAGCTGCCCGCTGCCTCCTCCACCCCAGCACGAAACCAGCCCACTGGCGTGCCTCGCGCACACGAAAAAGCGGCCTCCGGTGATCTCGAGGATGTCTGCTCCTAGATTGGCGACCGGCCCGGGCGTCGAGCGAATGGTGTTCGTGCCGTCGCCGAGCTGGCCACGAGAATTGTCGCCCCAGCACTGGACCGTCATGTCGTTCTTGCGCGCGCAGGTGTATTTTTCCCCGGCCTGGATCTCTGCGACGTCGACGAGGCCAGCGACAGGCAGGGGCGATGAGACGGTAGGCATGCTCGCAATATCCTGGCCGGCCTGACCACTTCCATTAGCGCCCCAGCATGACACCGTGCCGTTCATCCGAACGACGCACGTATGCTGAGCGCCCCCCGTGATTTGCAGACAGTCGGTGATGCCCGGCAATCGGGTCGGATTCGGCATGAACTCCGACGTACTTCCGAGTCCCAGCTCGGCTTCGCCGTTTCGCCCCCAACACCACGCTTGCCCCGTTTGGTCACATACGCAGCTTATGAATTGCCCGAGACCGACGGCGGCCGGATTCGGAACGGCTAGAATCGGACGCCTCGTGCCTGCGTCAGTTTTCGTCCCATCGCCGATCTCGCCATACGAGTTCTGCCCCCAACAGTAGAGAATCGTTCCCTCATTTGCGCATGAGTGCCAGCCATTGGCCCAGACGCCTCGGCCTCCGATTGGCGTCGTGGTCGCTGGCACTGGGCGAGCGGGCGAGCTCCCGCTCCAAGACGGCAGAGCCGGCCCCGCTATCGACGTCGCGATGCACCCCGATGAACCACAAGTCTGCTCCGTCGGGCAACTGGTGCCAATGCACGAGCTCAGAAGCAGCATCCGCAGCATCCGCTCCGATCCGTTCACGAACGCCGTGGCCGCGTCTTGCTGAACCACGGCCCTCCCTTGGAAGGACCCGACGACGGTGACACTCAGCGGACCGCCGGACCCGGTGGGCGTCAGACCCAGCGTGAGTGGAAACGAAGGCGATCCGGCAGTTCCCACATCCACCCCGACCGTGCTTTGCATCTGCGCTCCCCGAGCCAGGATGTCGACGTGATCGATGTCGATGGGAACCGCGAGATCGGTGTCGATGACCAAGACGATCTCGGTGGGGCTTGCGCAAGCCGAAGCAAGCACCGCCAGTCCTATCGCATTGAGCGCAAGGAGAAGCTGACGATGCGCGAAGACTCTGGGTGTCCTGACCGCCCCGTTCGTTGCAGGGAATGGAGAAACAGATGAAGAACCGCTCGCGACCACGGGACGATTATACCCACTGGCAGTGCGAGAAACTCCGTCTATCTGCCACGGCCGGAACACGGGGCGTCGCGCCGACGCGAAGCCCGCCGCCGAAACGTCACCGCTGCCACCGCGATGGAGACAAGGAAGGTCGACGGCGATTGGCCACCTTCATCGCATGCGCATCCGGTTCCGGCACTGTCGAAGACACGTCGCGTATCGTCTTCCGCGTCAGAACCACCGTCTGTGGTCGCGGCGCAGGAAGCGGCGATTATCGTTGCTGTGGCGCACCACACGGTAGAGCACGTCGTCGCCGACGAGCCGCCATTGCACGATAGCAGTCGCAGATCTGCGAAATGCAGAAGCGGCGAAAAGGTCCGCGCTCCGTCCGTAGAGACACCGACAGAGAATCCGGCTGACGTCTCGTCAGCGCACGCAAATAGGCCATCCAATGTCCAGGTGAGACAACTCACAGGCAGTGGGTTCGTCATCGTCACGGAAAACGTACTGTCGCCGCCGGTGGTCGAACGCGTGAGGATCTCCAGTCCACCGCTGCCGCCGACTGCGATTTGCTGGCCATCAGGTGACAGCGCAAAGCCGGTCAACGGCACCGGGGAGTCATCAATCAGCGTCCAAGTTCTGGCGCCGTCTTCGCTGACATAGAGACCGTGCCCAGGAGAAAAGGATCGCACGTAGACTCGATCGGCCTCCTTGGGATCGACGGCGCTGACATATACGCCATCGACGCCGGCGGGCGCAGGACGGATGTTCCAGGTCATTCCGCTGTCGTCGGATACCGCCATGAATCCATTCTCGAGGTTGCCATCGTCCGCACCAAGATAGAGCCGTTCGGGCCTCGAGGGTGCCGTCTCGATCGTCAGCGGATAGGTGTCGGGGATAAGCGCGCCTTTGGTCGCCCATGACACTCCATCAGTGGTGCCCGCTACCAATCCATTGAACGCACCATTCACCTGCACCACGGACGCTGCGTATGCAACCCTCGAGTCGACACGACTCTCAACGAGATCGATTACCGCAGTGTTCTGCAATCCCGGAGCACGCGTCCAGTCGCATCCGTCGCGGTCTCCGACCGCCAGCCCATCCGCCAAGCCAACCGCGGTACGTCCACCGGTGGTCACGATGATCTCGGGGTCCTGGAAGCCGTCCGGACTGACGGCCTGTTCGCATATCCACGACCAAGTCGCACCGCTGTCGAAGGTCTGAAGCAGACCGAAAGTCGTTCGGACGACGATGTGTGCGGCGTCGGCAGGATCAATGACCAGTTGTCCGGCAGCGGGGTAGCGACCGTTTGCTATGGCACGCGACGACGCGGCGGTGAGAACATACGTGATGAGTGCACAGCGCAACGTGCGGCGCACGGCCCCTGTCAATTCGTCAGCCCATACACTCGAAGCGATTTAGAAAAGGTTCCGACATAGACGTGACCATTCGCGACGACGGGTGGGGCAAATTTTGCCACGTTCCATGTGCCAGTGCTGTCGCTCCAGAGGACTTTGGTTATGTTGGTGGCATCGATCGCATAGAGAGCGCCCGCCGACGTTTTGTGCCAGGCGCCGTCGATGCCGTTTTGCGTCGGGAAGGCTGCCCAGAGAATTCCGGTTCCGTTGAGACTTCCATTCGCGGACAACGTCAAAATCGCGCCAGGGTGCCCCGGAGTGAAGGTAGCGGTCGGGATGGGATCGGTCACCAGTCCCCCCAGAGTCCGGCTGGTCGCGTTCAGCGTGTACTGCATCAGAGGGGAGTCCTCGGGCCACAGGAACACCCTCTCGCCACCGCCCGCGGGTAGATTGTAATAGATCGCTCCGCCGTGCACGTGGCCACGTCCGCCGCTGGCCTTGCCTGGCGTGGTCAGCGTCTGCAGGATCTTGTCGGTGCTACTGAACTTGCCCAGATTGGCCGTGTCGAGGAGATAGACCCTGCCGTCCTTGCTGCCGGTGGCGAGGATGTTGTGAGGTAGCAACACAGCGCCGGAGCTGAGGTCGGCATCGGCGGCGTTCAAGCTGCTGTAGGCACTTGGGATCCAATAGTCCTGGACAGAGTAGTCGGAGATGCGCATCCGGAAGACGCTCTCTGACAAGTCGAGGCTCCCGGCGCTGGGATTGGTACTGCCATTCCCAGCGACAACGTAGATGCTCGTCCCATCGCTCGATAATCCAACGCCCGCTTGCCAGATACCACCCTGCGATCCGTCAGGCGACACGTTGTAAGCCAACACTTGCTGAAATCGCGTCCCGTCGTACGAGTACCCCAAGATCCAGCCATGGTACGCGCCAGCGTCGCAGTGACTGGCAAACGCCGCATACACGATGCCGTTTGCCAGGAGCAGCCCCGGGCGGTTCAATTGCGTCGACGGGTCGAACGCAATATTGCCACCCGATGCGCCCGCCCCCGTGCCTTTCGCCGACGCCGTGATCACCGCCGGCGACCCGGCACGCTCGGTGCCAGTGACGATATTGACGGCATGGATCCGTTGGACCCAGCCGGCCGCCTCTTGGCCCTTCGATATGAAGTAAATGGTTCCCGCGGCCGGATCGATGACGGGTGTCGAGGTGATGCCGATCTCGGGCGCGAGGTTATCGCAAGTGTTCGTGCCCGAAGGGCCTACGTTGAGGGACCAGAGCGGCGCGGTGGCCGTCGCGTCGTCAGCATCGAACGCGTAGAGCGTATTGTGCTCAGTCGCGACGTAGACCACGTTATGTGACTTCTTGTCAGACATCGTCAGTCCGCCAACATAGAGAGGCTCGGCATAGATCTGTCCGTCAACGGCACGAGAGAAAAGCAGCCCAAATTGACTCGCGTTCACGTTCGCCGTGGTCAATTTGGTTTCCTGGAGGTTCACTCCCGAGCGAGCGTTGTCGTATCGGTTGGTCGCAACGACAATGGTTGTGCCGCCCCCGGCGCCTGCGCTTCCACCATCACTGCCCCCGTCGGTCGCGCCGGCTGTTCCTCCTATTCCCGCTACGCCACCCGCGCCCGTGGCGCCTCCGGCACCGGAGCGCCCGCCCAACGCGCTTGCACCGCCGCTACCATTGGGCCCACCGTCGCTCTGGTTTCCGCCCGACCCACCTTTCTCACCCGCGCCGCCGGTATTGCCATCGCCTCCGGACATAGCTCCTCCTGCGCCATCCGGCGAGGAGGTCGTGGCGCCGCAGGCGGCGACCATCAAAACCAGCACTAGCGTCCCGCGACAGAGACGAAGACCTGTCAGACGTTCCGATCTCATGGGTAACCTTGCAGGCCGTTGATGACGACCGAGAAAGTTGTTCCCTGCCTATCTGCGACCACGAACTTCGGGCGACCTGCAGTCATCTGGTCCTCATGGGCCGAGAAGCGAGCTGCCGCCTACGTCGCCTCCGAGTGAGCAAGCCGATCACGACGATGCCACCCGCGAACACCGTAGGTCCGAACGGATTCTCTTGAGCGCTCCCCGCCCTGGTGAGATCGCACCGGCATCCAGCGACCGAGGTCGCACTCCCCACTCCGCCATCATCTGGGCTGCCTGTGCTGGCGCCGCCAGCGCCACCCCCTTGCCCGCTCATGCCTCCGGCACCCGCTCGTCCACCCGAGCTGCTTCCGCCAGCGCCAAGCGCGCCGGCGTCAGAACCGAGATCACCTGTTCTAGCGTCGACGATGTCGGCCGACGCGTCGCCGAGCGCAGACGGGACGGCAATGGTAATGAGAGCCACTCCGAATCTCGGCAGATCGAACGTCACGCTGACCGAACCGTTGCCAACGGCGACCGATTGTGGCGAATCGAGGGAGACCGGATCCATTGCTTGGTGCAGGGCCTGGAGTTGGGTAGCTGACGGGGAAGCGGGGCTTCCCTGTGACTTCCACACCGTATATGCGTCGCCGTGCGTGTCGTCTACCCTCGTCTGCGAGACACTCACGACCGAGCCAAACTCCGGCGGGACCTTGACGGAGAGTTGCACAGAGGAGGCCGCGACTGCCACCAGGTCATCATGATAGTTCCAGACCAGGACCTGGATGCTTCGTCCGTTCAACGTCGCCATCGCATCGACATCGGGATTGCCCCGAACGCTGTTCGCCAGGATTGACGCGAGCGTGGCCGCGCCGCTACTCGTTACCGGCAAACGCGATCCGGCCAGACTTCCCAAGAGCTTGAACGCCCCAAGCACCGGCAGGGGAATGCCATTCGTTGTGAGAGCTCGATAACCGGCGAAATAGGGCGTGCCAGGGAATGTGAACGCCCACGTCAATAGTCCACCGACTTTGACCCCCATGCTCGCTTCTAGCTCCAATGTCCGCTTCATCATGGCGACCTCATAGGCGCCATAGGCTGGCGAGTTCCTGTAGGCATCGGCGGGAGTCATACTGACGGGGCACGCGGCGCATCCGTCCGGATCGGCCTCAGTGACGTAGATGGGCGTCTGTTTGAACGCGGGAACCGCGGCCACCGCGCTGAAGCCGCTTCGATGCAGACGAAGCTGATTTCCGAGATTCATCTCGACGTGGCCGCCGGTGATGGCGGCGCCGCCCTTGGCATGAAACGTTATCAGGTCGAGACGCGTCCCGCTCTTTCCGGTGACGGCGTTCGTTCCCGTCAAGCAGTGTTGCAGGAACTGAGGGAGGAAGGTACCGCCCGCCCCCGCTACGGCCGGTCCGCCGAGGGGAGCAGTTGGAAGTACGCCGTGAAGCGCTGCTTCGGTGTAGTCATAGAGCTTGGCGTACTCGGCGAACGTTCCGTGCCAATAGCTAATGTCCGGTTCGTTCCAGAGCTCCCACAACCAAGCCTTCGCCACATCCGGATAGCGTCTATTGACGTGAGTCGCCCAGGCGGTGATGAGGTTGCCCCATTTGACGTAATCCTTCGGCGGATACGTATGGCCACCGTCGTTCACATAGACGCTCGAGTTCATGTAGGGCGTCGGTCTCGTCGACAATGCCTCGGGCATGAACGCGATTTCGGCGAACGGGAAGGCGCCGGCTCCCGTGATGGCGTCCATTATGCCATCCATCAAGGCCCAGGAATAAATCGGGTTGCCAGCCGCATCCTCCGTGTACACATTCGTCGACCCCCATTTCAGTGATGGGACGCCATTCCCGCTATTGAGCAGGAAATGCGTTCGCACGTGGACGGGGGCCGTGTGAGCTGCTGCAAGCTGCTTCAGAAGAGATTCGCCCTCCGGTGTCGTCGAGTAGTTGACTTCATCGAAACCGTGATAGGGCCAGATACGCTCCAGCGGTGTTCCGACCGCCGTCGCATCCACTGATATCGTGATGGTCTGCGCCGAAGCGGACCCCACGACCGCGATCGCCGTTAGAACGAAGGTGACGACAGCCCACCACGTCGCTTTGATGCGTCTCATGTCGCGACTCAATCAGTGAGTGGTGAGCCACCACTGCCTGTTCCAATCGAGCCATCGTCGCGTGATCCGCCGCTGGCGCCCGACGTCGCACCTCCTAGGCCATGTGCCGAGACGCCTCTATCTCCGGGCCCACCGCCGCCACCCGCAGACACGCCGGTCGAACAGGCAGCCATCGTTCCACAAATTCCGGGCGCCATTGCTCGCCACACTCGTTGGCGACTTCCGTTCAATCGATTCATCGGTGGTTCTCCTGCACGTTAGCGACGGGTAGTGGCGAGGTAATCGTCACGGCAGCTCGAGGACCTGTAGGGCCAGCATGTCGGTGGCCGAATTGTCTCCGTAGCCGATGTCGTAATACATGAATCCGATCGTGTTTCCGGTGCCAGCGAACAGCATGTAGTAGGTATGATCTTGACGCCACGGGCCCCACCAGCGCAGGCGAGGCGACACGGCGGTGTTGAACTCGTCCACGCCCAGCCCGTAGTCGACGTTGCCGTCGCCGACATCCACTCTCCCGTTCCCGTTCGCGGCCCAATCCATCCAGTCGGCGTCACCCAGGCCGAGATTGTTGCCACCCACTTTACCCGAGCCCGCCACCTTCAGCAGGTAGACGGTCGACATGGTGGTGGTCATGTTCGAGTGCACGATCCGGTTCGTCAGCGGAGCATTGAAGCTGTCCAGCACCACCAGCGTCTGCGTAGGCGTCGGCGACAACCGGAGGATCGAAACCGTGATGGCACCGGTCGCGGTGCTCGACGGAGGCTGAATCGTCTTCAACGACAGCGGCGCGCCAGCGCCGGTGACGATCACGCCATAGGTGTGGTCGCTGCGGTACGGCCCGAACCACTTCTTTCGCCCGACCGTGGTTCCGGCGGGCGCCCGTTCGACGCTGAATCCCACGTCGATTCCGACGTCCACGCCAGCGACGATGTCTTGGCCGGTACCGCCGGCGGTGATCCCTCCGTACTCGGCGTCCATGTCGCCATACTGGGCGTCGGCGCCGGTTCCCGCCTTCAGCGAACCAACCGCCTTGAGCAGGAACAGCGCACCGCTGTCGAGGTTCATCTTGGACTTCGTCACGGTGCCGCCAGCCGGTACCGAGATGGCTTCGAGAGCGCCGCCACTTCCGGCACCACCTGACACGCCGCCGGCGCCACCAAGGGTCCCTCCGGCGCTGCTGCCCGCGCTGCCTCCGTTCGCGCCCGCGCCACCCGCGCCCGCTGCGCCGCCGTCCGAGGACCCGCCCGCGCGGCCGTCGCTCTGGCCGCCCTGTGATCCGGCCGCTCCAGTGACCGCGCTGCCGCCAATCCCATTTACACCGACTCCCCCCGCCCTACCTCCGTCACCTCCGCCGCCCGCACCGTCAACTGACCCGCCGGACGAACAGCCAGCCAGCCCGACCAGCAGCGCGGCGACCAATTTGAGGCTGGTCATTGCGGGGCGCTGATGCTTTTCCAGCCCGCGCGCGGGAAGGTCGAGGTTCATGCTGGGTATTTTCATGTCTTGCGCTCGGCGAGTCCCCCCAACCTGTCGCCCGACAATCGAGCGTGGGAGGCGGTTAGAAGTAATCGTAGAAATTGAGGCGGAACCGCACATTGCGGACGGCTTCCGGCCCCGGCCAGCTCGCCGGCACGTCGACGGGCGTATTCGGGGCCTGCGTCGTCATCATGTCGGGCGGGCTGCGATCGGCGTAGGTCTGTTTCAAAAGCGATCCGCTGACGCCGATCCGAATCGAGGGTGTGACGTCGACAAACAGGTTGGCGTCATAGTAGCTCGAGTCCTTGATGACCGTCTTCGCGTATGGGTTTGCGATCACGAGCCCAGTCGCTTGCGCGATCGCGGCGCCCCCAAGCGCGTCGACGATATTGTTGGAGTCGGCGTGGGAATAGTTGCCTGCGATCCAAACGCGGCCGCCGGGCAAATAGTACTGCAGGCCGACCATCCATGTTCGCAGGTTGATCGTGCGCGCGACACCGGTGCCGAAGTAATCGAACAGCACCAAACCCGGGTCGATGTTGGCCGCCGGAAAGGTGGTCTGCGGCAGCGGCACACCCGCGACGCCCTGTTCGGGCGGCGGGGGCAGGACCTGGGTCGTGCCCGGAACGGACGGGTAGCGGACGGCGCCAAGGCCCATCGTCATGTTGCCCATGAGATCCTGATATGCGGTGCCGGTCGTGTACGACGCAGTCAGCGTCAGCTTGTTGCTGCGATCGTAAGAATCGCTTGCAGGGATGATGGGAATGAATGCGTCGAACGACACCGCCCATCCGTTCAACTGGTCATATTGGACGGGCACCGCGTTGGTGTAGTCGACTCGCAAATGGCGAAGCGTGCCCGAGATGCCGATGGCGAGCGGATCGGTAGCGGTACCCAGGCTACCGGGCGTGTGAAGGCCCTTCCAGGAGTTGAGCCGAACCATGACGCCCGCCTCGATGGACGGGATCTCGGCATCGCGCTGGGGAGGCCGCACTGCCGCCACGGCGATGTCGAGACCGAGGGCACCGTAGTTTAGTTTTTCGTAAAGCCGCAGTTGCGGATTGCGGCTGAACGCTTGGTTCGGCATCGGGAACAGCTCGCTGGTCGCCGGGAAGAAGTAATTCTGAAATCCGAACAGGTTGTAAGTCTGCCCGGCGAGCATGTTGACGTACGGCGATTCGAGCTTGAAGTACGCGTGCCGCATGTGCAGCGTCCCGGACGCCAACAGGTTGTTCTCCGTGAGCGGGTCCGGCAGGCGCGTGTACGAGTACGTTCCGTCCGGCGGCTGATTTCCGAAGAAGTCGACCTCGATCAGGATGCTCGATTTCACGTCGCCGACGGGCGGTGCGTTGACTCTCAATCCGAACCGGCTGTTGCGCGCGCTTTCGGTGGTGCGTCCGCTAACGCCGGCGGGATTCGGGGCGAGGCTGCCGTCCGGCGCGAGTTGCGGCAAAAGCTGGGCGCCCGGCGCCAGCAACTCGCGGCGCGGGATCAGGCCGTTGCCGAGCCCTTCGTTGAACCCGCGTGTCGAATCGTGAACGATATCGAGCTCGGCGAAGCCGTAAAATTGCAGCGACCATCGCGTGCGGCCGCTGCCAAGCCCGAACTCGAGTGGCGGAACGTAGAACCACGCCGGTACGGCAGGCGGCGCTGACGCCGTCCAGGCACCGCCGTCGACTATCCGGCGCGGCGGCAGGGTCTCCGCATCGGGTTCCGGCGGCGCCGATAGCACGCGGGCGGAATTCGACGACGGGGCGTCACGGGTGTCGTCCGCTTCATTCGCGCGCGCCGTCGACCCGACCAGCGCGGCGCTCAGCACCATCGTGGCGCAGATTCGTATCGTTCTCTCCATTGTCGGATCTGGCTATTGAATCGAAACGGATGTGGACATGCTCGTCGCGACGGAATCGAGCCGCACCCACAACAGCTTGTTCGCTGTGTCGTAAAACCAGCCTTCCGTCGTCGGGAACGCCGCAGACATCGCGATGACCTTGCCGTCGCGGATCACCATCGTCGGCGCCGTAGCCCAGCCGGGCAGTTCGATCACATATGCGCGCTTGCAAAGCTGACCGTTGAACGATGTCTGCGTCTGCTGCGCGCCGATGGTAATGACCTCGTGGCCGGATGTATTGTCGCTGGTGAACAGCGTCGACGAGAACGCACCGTTCTGATATCCCTCGCTGATTCCGTCGTCTTCGTAGAACAGGTTGGTCGTCTTGCCGGACGGATAGACCCGAAGCGTCAGGGGATCGTTCGGGACTTCGTCGGTCCAGTGAATCTTGGGCGCGCCGGGATATTCGGCGAGCATCGGGATGATCGATCCCGCGCGCACGAAGATCGGTTCCTGGTCGATGGCTGCGGCGACGGCAGCGGCGCCCGTGAACGCCTTGTTCGTCCACCAGTGGATCCAGCTGCCCGACGGCAGCGCGACGTTTGCCGTCGTCGCACCCTGGGTCGACATGATGTGGACGAGCAACGTATTGGAACCGTCGCCGACCAGCAGATCCGCATTTCCGTTCGTCCACGCCACAGGATACGTGAACTTTCCGGCGGCGGCGTGGTAGGCCACCTGTGCGTTGTTGTAGCGGAACGGCAGCAACCGATAACGGAGCTGGTTGTACGTCTCGATGATCTGCTGGGCCTGCGTTCCGAAGCTCCACGGGTAGCGGTTGCCGAGACCGCCGGTCTTGGCCGCGAAGAACTCCGACAGCGGCGTGAACGCCGTGTATTCGCCCCACCGGATATAGAGCTCGTTCGTCGGCGTCCCGAAATAGCCGCCGGTATCGCCGCCCCAGTAGGCGGCCGTGGTCGACGTGTTGAGCTGCGAAGCCCTGGTCGTCTCCGTGGCCAGTCCGGCCCAGTCGGCGTTCGTGTCGTCCGTCCACCACGCGGGATACTGGTCGCTCCCCGCCGATGCCACCTTGCCTAGCACCAGGCCGCGCGAGCTGCCGACCGTCTTCGCGATGGGGCTCAGCCCCATTGCCGCCTTTTGCGACATCTGGTACGCGGCGAGGCGGTACCCGTGCGCGTAGTTCTTGGTCGGGTCGGACAGCTTGCCGCCGTTATTGAGCGGTGAAGCTTGCTGGGTGCCGTTCGTATCCAGCTTGAAGAACTCGACACCCATGTCGGCCAGGTCCTTGTTGAGGCCGGGCCCCTGCCACCAGGCCACCATCGCCGGGTTGGTGAAGTCGAACGCCGCCGGATTCGAATCACCGTGCCACGCGCCGCTCGTCGACGCGGGAAGGTTGCCCGCCATGACGAAGTACTTGTTGCTGACGGCGGTGTTGTAGAGGTTGCAGCCGTGCCCCATCCACGGCCACTCCCAGACGCCGAAATGGAAGTGAATCTGAGCGAGCTGCGAGATCATCATCGCAGGGTTGGGAAACGCGGCGGGCTCGAACTTGAAACAGATATATTGTGAGCCATCCGAGACGTATTGGTGCCAAAGCCAGCTCGAGTCGATCCAAAACAAATCGCCCTCGTACTCCTGGCGAAGCCTGGTCGCGTCGTCGACGGCCACGCCGAAGCCGGCGAGGTTCACCTGGTCGGCATACGTACCCCACAACGTTCCGAACGCCCAGCGCGGCGGCAATACGGGATTGCCGTTGGGCGTTCCCGCAGCGACAGGAACCGCGCCTCCGCAGGTGCCGGTGCTCCCAGCCATGGCTCCGCTGCCACCCGCGCCCGCGCCAGCGACGCCTCCGCCCCCGGTGCCGATGCCGGTGCCACCTCCCGCGGCGCCGATCGAACCGGCCGCCCCGCCAAACGAGCCACCCGCGCCCGTCGTGGCGCCTCCCACGCCGTCGTCGCCGGTGCTGGCTCCGCCCGTGCCGTTGCTGGCGCCATCGCTCGTCTTGTAAAGGCCGCAGCCGCCCAGGCAGGCCGCGACGCAGCCAACCAGCAACACCCACGGCAGGCGTGTCGAATTCGTACCGTTGCGCATGGGGGACTCCCGGACCGGGACGCCGGCCGCATCAGAGAAAGACACGCCTACGCGTGATTTCGGTTCACGCCGAACGAACAGTCGCCGGTTCGTTGACCCATTGGTGTTGACCATGAATTACTTTCCGAACGGATCGGTGGTATTTGCGGCGATCCCTTCTCCGGCGCTTGGTCGACTCTGCATGTGAGTCTGCCGCTGGCCAAGGGGATGAACATGACGCGATGACGAACGGGCGGTTAGTCCAACCGCCAATCCGAGGAAGATGATTCGTGACAATGGATGCACCATCGCCTCCTGGGTAAAGAGTGCGCGCGCGAGCGATTCGACAAACCGATCGAGCCTCCGAAGCAGTGTCGCGGAGCTCGGCCCCACAACGAAGTCCTACCACTGGACGGAAAGTCGGGAACCTAACGGTGTGTGCGCACTTGGGGCGATGGGGAGCCCAAGCGACATGCGGCTTCGAGGTGGAGCTCGGCCTGTTTCTGATTCCACCGCACGCCGTCCGCGGCACCCTGATGACCCATTCGTGGTGGCGGTGACCCCATATGCCAGCGATGCATGAATTCGGAAGCCGCAATCGCGGTGTCTGCTAGACCACTCGCTTTCGACCGCGGCGGAACGAGATGCCGTCCCGCGGCTCGATGACCGCTCCCACCTCCTTGGCGATCTGCTCACCCCATTCGTAGAATGCCTGCAGTGCCGGGCCCAACGACCTGGCCCGCGAGGTGAGCTGATACGACGATGGCGCGCCGCGACCGACGCGCTTGTGCCGCACGACCAGCCCGAGTTCCTCTAGGTCGGTGAGGCGCTGCGTGAGAATCTTGTTCCGTTGCTCGGCACCTCAATGCATCACTTCTGCAGATTGGCGCCCTTACAACGGGACGATGACTTTGCGGTTCACCGCTGCATCAACTTTGTCCTCACCGCCTCACTGCGGCTACGCAAAAGTGTGTTTTTCGGTTGCCACACTTCATCGCGCTCGCGGAGATCTGCGAGCGAGCAGGGTTCGGCTCGGGAGATTGATCGGACTGGCGACGAAGTCGATCTGGATCGGTTTGGGGATGTTCACCCTCGGGTTGTCGGCCTGCGCGAGCGGACGGGGGCAACCCGACGGTGCGGGCGGGGCTTCCTCGATGGTTGGTGGGTCGGGAGGTGGGATCTCCGTGTCGGACGCTGGCAGCACCCCAGGATCGGGAGGTGTTGGTCCTGACTCCGGTGGCGCTCCGCAAGCAACGGGCGGAATGGGCCTCTCCGGCTTCGGAGGCTCCGCGACGGGCGGCGCGTCTGGTGGCTCCGGCGGCGCAGTAGGCGCGGGGGCCGGGGGCGGCCTCGGTACGGGCGGCGCTGGAGGAGGGCCTCCGATCATCGACCTGTTCAACGGCGTCGATCTGACCGGGTTCAACACGTACAGAGCAAATTCAACCGCGAACAACTCCGCGAGCACACTGCTGTCGCCCGCGGATGCCCAGATCGTCTTCAAGCCCGAGAACGGAATGATCCATGTCTACGGCGACCTGCCTGACCAGTCGACGCAGGTGCACTACTTGCTGCAGACCGTGGGGTCCTACGGGAAATACAACCTGTCGTGGGAGTACAAATGGGGCACCAAGAAGTTTGCCCCGTACACCGACCTGACGCAGTTCCCGCGCGATGCCGGCGTGCTGTGGCACATCCACGGCGACCGGACGCAGGTCTGGCCGTCATCCATCGAGTTCCAGAACAAGTGGGGAACGACCGGGGACATCTTTGCCCTCTACGCACAATGCATATCGCTGGGCGCGCCGAATATGCCCACGCAATTCGCCGAAGCCGCCGCGGGCGGGGTCGCGGTCACCGTCAATGGCTCGAACGGGCTGGTGCAGCACCTTCGTAGCGCTGACTTCGAGACACCCGGCGTGGGAACGGGGGCCGCCACCGGCGTCGGCTCGGATTGGAATACTTGTCTGCTGCAAGTTGACGGCGGCACGGCGATCTACTCGGTCAACGGACACGTCGTGAACCGGATCTCGGCGGTGCTGGACAAGACCGGCAAAGCCGTGACCTCCGGTCCGATCGCCTGGCAGGCCGAACAGGCAGAAGTCTTCTATCGCAACCTTCGCATCCAGCTTCTTCCATGAGGTTAGGCATGACCACGCGGTACCGCTCCCACGCGAATGTCTCGAAGGCTCTGTCGATGCTGGCGATCGGCGCCCTTGGCATCGTTGTCGCGAGCGCCGCTTGTACGCCGGCAACCCAGGATCCACCTCCTGACCCTCCGGGTGGCCTCGGCGGCCAATCGAGCGGGACTGTCGGGGGTCAAGGTGGCGGCGCGGCAGGCGCCGGCGCGGCAGGCTCGACGGGGTCGGCGGGCGCGGCCGGATCGGGTGGCGCTGCGACCGGCGCCGGCGGTGCTGCGACGGGTGCGGGAGGCAACGCGGGTGGGGCCTCCGGTGGTGGCACCGGCGGCGCCACGGTTGCCGCCACCGGCTGCAACTGGGTTCACGACACGGCAACGGATCTCTGGACCATGAATCCGACGGCGTCCGACAAGATCGTTCTCTTCGACGGAACGTCTTTGGCCGGCTGGCACAAGCTGGGCATGCCAGGTGTGGCGGTAACGTGGAAGCTGCTGCCCGACGGAACCATGCAGGTGGTTCCCTCCGGAACGGGCCAAGCGACCGAGATCCAGAGCAACATGAAGTTCGACGACGTCTGCGTTCACGTTGAGTACCTGACCCCGGTGTTTCCCAGCACCACGACGGACGTGCAGAAGCAGGGCAACAGCGGCGTGTATCTGAAGAGCGCCTATGAGATGCAGATCCTGGACACGCACAATTCGCCGCCTCTCATCGACGGCTGTGGCGCGGTCTACAAGGTGGCCCCGCCGCTAGTCGTGGCGTGCAACATGTACCTGGTCTGGAACACCTACGAGATCGAGTTCAAGTCGTCGGTTTGGGACACCAGCAATCCACCCAAGAAGACCAAGGATGCCGTGTTCGTGCGCGTCGCGCTGAACGGCAAGCTGGTGCAATTGAACGTCGACCTCAATCCGCCCGGCGGGTTCACGCAGGCGGGTATACCAGACGCTGCAGGGCCCCAGCCTCTCGGATTGCAGGATCACCTGGACCTGGTGAGCTTCCGGAACATCTGGGCGACCATTCCCCGCTACTGAGCGTTGACCGCCTTTGACAACCGGCGCGGCCAGCATTGAATACTCCCGGCATTTTATGACGAAACAGTCGACGTTGACCCTCTCGATGATTCTTGCCACCGCTGTGGTGTCCGGCGCGGTCGCGGTTTCGAGCGCCGGATGTCGCAAGTCGGCGCCGGAACCGGGCGGGGCAGCCGCGACCGCGCCTGCGGCCACTCGGTCGCTCACCATCTGGTGGGCGCAGTGGGCGCCGGCCGACGGTCTTCAGGAGCTGGCCCGCGAGTTCGCTCGACAAGAGAACGTGGACGTCATTGTCCATCAGATCCCCTGGGCCAGCTTTCAAGATCAGGTGTTCCAGGAGTTTGGCAAGAGCCAGACCTCGTTCGACATCGTGGTGGGCGACAGCCAGTGGCTGGGGCGCGGCGCCACCAAGGGCCTCTACGTCGATCTGACCGCATGGCTCCCGTCGGCAGTCGCGATCGACAGCCTTCATCCGGTGGCGCTGAAGTATCTGGCGGAGTACCCCACGGGCTCGGGGCATTACTACGGCGCGCCCGCCGAGACCGACGCCATGGGATGGGCTTACCGCAAGGATTGGTTCGAGGATCCAGCAGAGCACGCCGAGTTCAAGAGGCAGTACAAGAGAGAGCTGGCGGTTCCGCAGACCTGGGGTGAGCTGGAAACCCTCGCCAGGTTCTTCACGCGACCCGACAAGAAGCGATATGGCGCCGTCATGGTCACGGGTCGCGGATACGACGACATCGTCATGGGGTTCGAGCAGATCCTGTACGCGTTCGGGGGGTCGTGGGGTGACCCCAAGACCCTCGCGGTCAAAGGCTCGCTCGACTCGCCCGGCGCCATTCGCGCGCTGGACTTCTTCAAGGGTCTGCTCGCGTACGGACCGCCCGGCGGCGGCAAGCTCGGCTACGGTGAGGCGCTGGAACCCTTCGTCAACAACTCGACCGCGATGCTCATGAACTACTTCGCGTTCTTTCCCGACCTGGCCAAGAAGATGTCGGACCGGGTCGGGTTCTTCGCCATGCCCAGGCAGGGGGAGCGGCGCTTCGCGAGCCTGGGCGGCCAGGGGTTTTCGATCTCGACCAAGGTGTCGCCGGCGCAGCAGGAGCTGGCGAAGAAGTTCATTGCCTGGTTTCTCCGAACCGACACCCAAAAGCAGTGGGTTCGCAAGCCGGGTGGCTTCACCGCCAACGCCGCGATCTTGAAGAGCGACGAGTTCCGGAAGGCGAGCCCATACAACACCGCCTTCGCCGAGTCCCTGGACATCGCCCAGGACTTCTGGAACGTCCCGGTCTACAACGAGCTCATCGCCGCCACCGCCCAGCAGCTGGGCGAAGCGCTGGACGGCAAGAAGTCGTCGAGGGACGCGCTGGCGCAGATGGCCGCCGAGCACCAGAAGATTCTTCGGGACGCCACGCCCTAGGCGGCCAGGAGGCGAAAAGCGCGCCATGAGCAGCACCTCGGCTCCGGCCGGAGCACCTCCGGATCGATCGCGCCTCATGGGCTGGGGCTTCGTCGCGCCGGCGCTGATCGTCTTGCTGGCCCTGAACTTGTTTCCGCTGCTCTTCAACATCTATCTCAGCTTCACCAACACGGACCTGTCGGGCGGCGTGGTGAAGAACGTTGGCGCGCACAACTACACCGTCCTGTTCAGCGACGCGCGCTACGCACACGCGCTGACGCTGACCGCGCTGTTCGTGCTGGTCTCTGTCTCGGTCGAGCTGGTGCTGGGATTCGTGCTGGCGCTGGCCCTGCGCGATCACCTGCCCGGCAAGCCGATCATCCTGACGGTCCTGCTGATCCCGATGATGTTGTGTCCGGTGGTGCTGTCGTTGTTCTGGAATCTGATCCTGAACGGAAACTACGGGGTGCTGAACCAGTTGCTGGCGGTGGCGCACCTGCCGCAACCCCAGTGGCTGACCGACGATGACTTGAAGCTGGTATCGATCCTGCTGGTCGACGTCTGGATGTGGACGCCGTTCATGATGTTGATCTCGCTGGCGGGACTGAACGCCATTCCGAAATACATCTACGAGGCGGCCGAGATCGACAGAGCCGGTCCATGGATGGTTTTTCGCACGATCACCCTGCCGATGTGCGCGCCGCTGCTGGGACTGGCCGTGCTGTTGCGCGCGACCGACGCGCTGAAGCAGTTCGATCTGGTCATGGCCATCACCGGCCCCAACGATTCGGCCACCCAGACCCTGTCCGCGCGGATCTACCAGGTGGTTTTCCGCGACTACAAGGTGGGCCTGGGCGCCGCGTACGGCGTGGTGATCCTGGTGGCGGTGCTCGCTGTGGCGACGATCTTCGTGCGCTACACCGATCGCCTCAATCAGCGGCTTGGCAAGGCCGCAACGTAGCCGCCGATGAAGATCCTGCGCGCGTTGACCGTGCTGTGTTTCCTGCTGGTGGCGATGCTGCCCCTGGTGTGGCTGGCGTTGACGTCGATCAAGACCTACGACGACACGATCAGCCCGCACGCGAAGTTCGTGCCCTGGCCCGCGTCCGGCGCGCCGGAAGGAGACGCAACCGAACCATCGGTCCGGTTCACGCCCACGGCCAACGCTTTCCGCAAGCTGTCGCAACCGGTCGCGGGAACGCCCCACAGCTTTTACCACTACTTGGCCAACAGCGTGGTCATCGGCCTGCTGTCGACGGTGGCGGCGGTGTGTCTCGGCACGCTGGGCGCGTACGGGTTTTCGCGCTTCCGAATCCCGGGCAGCAAGGATTGGTTGTTCTTCATTCTCTCGACGCGCTTCTTGCCGCCGCTGGCGGTGGTCGTGCCGGTGCTGGTGATGTACCGCTGGTTTGCGCTCGACAACAGCCACCTCGGGCTGATCCTGCTCTACACCAGCTTCAATCTGTCGCTGGCGGTCTGGCTGATGAAAGGGTTCGTCGACGAGATCCCGCGCGCGTTCGAGGAGGCGGCGCTGGTCGACGGCTACTCGCGGCTGCGGACGTTCTTCCGGATCATCGTACCCCAGGCGTCGACCGGCATGGCGGTCACCGCGGTGTTCTGTCTCATCTCGTCCTGGAACGAGTTCGGTTTCGCGATGACCCTCAACAACTACGAGCCCAAGACCGTGCCGGTGTACTTCGCGGGCCTGCAGGGAAACATCGAAGGCGTGCCCTGGCCGCAGATTGCGGCCGGAATGATGATCTTCGTCGCGCCGATCATTTTGTTCACGGTGCTAGTGCGCCGGCACCTACTGCGTGGGGTGACGTTTGGAACCATCAAACAGTAGCCGCCCGTGAGCTTTCTGATCCTGGACAGCCTGCGCAAGACCTACGGCGGCGGTACTCTGGCCGTGGACGGGATCGATCTATCGATCGATCGCGGCGAGCTGGTGGTGCTGCTGGGGCCGTCCGGCTGCGGCAAGACCACCACCTTGCGTATGATCGCCGGCCTCGAGACGGCGAGCGCGGGGACCATCCGGATCGATGACCAGGACGTGACCCACCTGCGCCCGTCGCGCCGCGACGTGGGGATGGTGTTTCAGTTCTACGCCCTCTACCCGCACCTGACCGTGCGCGAAAACATCGCGTTTCCCCTGCGCGCGGCCGGCGTCGCGCGCCCCGACATTCGCCGGCGCGTCGACGACGTCGCCGCGCGCATGGATCTGTCAGGACTGCTCGACAGCCATCCCCGGCAACTGTCGGGTGGCGATCAGCAAAAGGTCTCACTGGCAAGGGCGATAGTCCGCCACCCGTCGGTGTATCTGATGGATGAGCCACTTGGCACGCTGGACGCCGATCAGCGATTGACCATCCGCGAGGTCATCCGCGCCGAGCAGCTGGAGTCGGGCGTGACGACCGTCTACGTGACCCACGATCAGGAGGAGGCCATGAGCCTGGCCGATCGGATCGTCGTCATGGATGGCGGGCGCATTCGCCAGATCGGTACGCCGGCCGATGTGTACGATCGTCCAGCCGATCTCTTCGTCGCGCGCTTCGTGGGCAGCCCGGGCATGAACCTGGTCGCCGGCGAAATGACCCATGGCTCGGGCTGGCCCGCGTTCCTGGCGCAATCGACGCGCATCCCGGTGAACGACACGGCGTGTAGCGGCCCAGCCACGCTGGGGATCCGGTGCGAGCACGTTCACGAGGCAGCTGACGGACCCATCCCGGGCTACGTCGTGGGCCAAGAATATCTCGGCAGCGCCAGCCACCTTCGCGTGCAAACCCCGATCGGCCTCCTGGTGATGCGCGCCGCCGCGCGTTCCCGGCGTCCGCGCGGCACGGAGGTGCGCCTTCGCCTGGACCCCACGCAGATCTCGGTCTTCGACGCCGCCACGGAGAAGCGACTGTGATCGGCGCGGTCCCGCCCTTCCTCAGCGTGCGTGGGCTCTCGAAACAGCTCGGTCGGACCCAGGCGCTGCGCGACATCCAGCTCGACGCTCAGGCCGACGAGCTGCTGGTGGTGCTGGGGCCCACGGGCGCGGGCAAGACGACGTTGTTGCGAACCATCGCCGGCCTCGAACGGCCCGACGCTGGAACGATCGTCATGGGCGGCCAGGACGTGACCGCGCACGATCCCGCCGCGCGCGACGTCGCGCTGGTGTTCCAGAACTTCTCGCTTTATCCGCGCTGGTCGGTGCGTCGCAATCTCGAGTTCCCGTTGCGCGCGCCGGGCCGCCGCATTCCCGAGGAGGAGATCCGGCGCCGCGTCGGATGGGCCGCCGAGCTGCTGATGATCACCGCCCTCCTCGATCGGGAGGCGTCGCGGTTGTCGGGAGGCGAGATGCAGCGGGTGGCGATCGGGCGCGCCATCGTGCGCCGGCCGCGCCTGTTCCTGCTGGACGAGCCGCTCACCAACCTGGACGCCAAGCTGCGCGAGGCGTTGCGGTTCGAGCTCTGCGAGCTGCGTCGCGAGCTGAAGACGCCCATGATCTTCGTGACCCACGATCAGGTCGAGGCCCTGTCGATGGCCGACCGGATCGTCGTGCTGTCGGCGGGGCAAGTCCTGCAAACCGGTACGCCGCGCGACATCTACGAGCGGCCGCGGTCGGCGCTGGTGTCGCGGCAGCTGGGCCAGCCCGCGATCAACCTGTTGCCGGTGAGCCGCGCCGGTGGCCACTGGATGTCGTCGGACGGCCAGGTTGCCCTGATGCCCGCAGAAGCGGGCGGCCCCGATCAGCGGTTGCTGGGAATCCGCCCCGAAGACATCGCGCTCGATGCCACGGAGTCGGCGGCGGCTGTCGCCCTTCGTGCAGCGGATGCGGTGGTCGAGATCGTCGAGTACCTCGGTCCCACGACGACCCTGCGCTGCGCGTGGGCCGGCACGCGCGTCCACATCGTGGTTCCCCGTCGCGCCGCCCTGGTTCCGGGGGATCGCGTCTGTCCCCACCTGGATGCCACCCGCGCGCTGCTGTTCGATCCCGCGCCGCCTGAAGGAGGTTCCGCATGACTACTCGAGCATTTGAGCCAACGTTCATGAAGATGAGTGTCTTGACCGCCGCGCTGCAAGAGCTGACCCCGCGCTCGGTCCGCGACGCCGATCCCGACCAGGCCATCGAGGACTGGCTGGCGTTCGCGCGTGAGATGGATTGTCCGAACATTCAGATCTCCGCGGCGCTTCACCCGCTCGAGGCCGACGTCCCGCCGGAGGCGATGCTCGACCCCGTTGCCAACACGCTGGATCTGCGCAGGCCGTTTGGTAAGGACCGCGCGCGGCGCGTGCTGGCCGCCATGCAGTCGACGGGCGTGGGAGTGACCGACATCGCCTTCTTCGACAATCTGTTGCACGACGACAACGATCTGCGCGGCAAGAAGCACGCGTTCGTGGTCCGGATGCTCGACGCCGCGGCGGCGCTGGGATTGAAGGCCGTCTGCGGCTTCGTGGGCCGCAACCAGAAGCTGTCGATGGACGGCAACCTGGTCTTCTTCGAGGAGGTGTTCGTCCCGCTGCTGAAAGAAGCCAAGGCGCGCGGGATCGAGTACCGGGTCGAGCAATGCCCGATGCCGGGATGGACCATCGGCGACAACTTCCACAACAACCTCGGCTATACGCCCGCGCTCTGGATCGCGCTGCACCGCATCTGCGAGCGGCACGGCGTCGGCGACCAGTTTCGCGTTCACTATGATCCCTCGCACGCGATCTTGATGGGGCAGGACACGCGATCGATCTTTCAGTACCTGAAGGACAGCGGCTACGACTTCATCGTCAGCGGCTTCCACGTCAAGGGGCAGGTGATCGACGCAAAGGGGGTCGCCGCCTGGGGCTACGGTGGGCAGACGGTCGAGCGCGGCGACTGGAAGAACGGTCAGCCATCGTCGAACCCTGCCGATCACGCGCACGCGTGGAAGAAGCAAACCGTGCTGTGCGAGCACGAGCTGCCGGGCACCGCGAGACACGATCCGCTGGGCTACTTGCAGAACCGCACCGTCGACTGGCTCGACCACCAGCTGGCGGCGCGCGAGCTCCTGAAGCTGGACATCGCGCAGACCGCGCTGGTGATCGAACACGAGTATCCGCGCGCGCGCATTCAGGACAAGGCGCGGCTGAAGCCGATTCTGCAGGGATCGATCGCGTTCGCCCGCAAGATTGACGAGGCCGCTGCCTGCATGTACGCGCTTCATCACCAGGTGCTGCCCGCCCAGGAGATTCCGGTCCAGGGCCGCGGGCGCGTCCCCTACTGGACCTAATCGACGAAGGAGCCGCCGATGACCAGACAAACGCTGAAGGTCGCCATGATTGGCTACGACTTCATGGGCCGGGCCCACTCGAACGCCTGGCGCCAGGTGAAGCACTTCTTCAAGGACGTGCCGCTCGAGCCCGTGCTGAAGGTGGTGGTGGGCCGGACCGCGGACCGGGTAGCCGAGGCCGCGGGGCGCCTCGGGTTCGAGGAGCACGCCACGAGCTGGCGCGAGGTGGTGGGCCGACGCGACATCGACGTCGTCGACATCTGCACGCCCGGGGATTCCCACGCCGAGATCGCCATCGCCGCCGCCGAGGCAGGCAAGGCGATCCTGTGCGAGAAGCCGCTGGCCAACAGTGTGGTCGACGCCCAGCGAATGCTGGCAGCGGCGCGCAAGGCCGGGGTCGTCCACATGCTGTGCCACAACTACCGCCGCTGTCCCGCGGTGGCGCTGGCGCGACAGCTCATCGACGAAGAAGTGATCGGGGACATCCGCCATTATCGCGGGGTCTACCTCCAGGACTGGATCGTCGATCCTAGCTTCCCCCGGGTGTGGCGACTCGAGAAGGCGCGCGCCGGTTCGGGGGCGCTGGGCGACATCCTCTCGCACACGATGGATCTGTCGCGCTATCTCGTCGGCGAACCGGTCGAGGTCTCGGGTTTGATGACGACCTTCATCGGGGAACGGCCCATGCCCGACGATCCCGGTCGGCGCGGCAAGGTCGACGTCGACGATGCCGCGCAGGCGCTGGTGAAGTTCGCGGGCGGCGCCGTGGGTTACTACGAAGGCAGCCGCTTCGCGTCGGGCCGCAAGAACTACAACCGGCTCGAGATCAATGGCTCGAAGGGCAGCCTGGCCTGGGATCTGGAACGGATGAACGAGCTCGAGGTCTACATCGAGGCCGGAGCGCGGAGCGGCTTTCGAACGATCTCGGTCACCAACGGCCAGCACCCGTACATCGCGGCGTGGTGGCCGCCCGGGCACATCATCGGCTACGAACACTCTTTCACGCACACGATCTACGACTTCGTGCGCGCGATCGCCGGCGCGACCCCGCCTCCGCGCCCGAGCTTCGAGGACGGCCTTCAGAATCAGCGCGTGCTCGACGCCATTGAGCGGTCGGCGGCCACCGGTCAATGGCAACGGGTCGAAGAGAAGGTAGCGGAAGGGATCGCCGGATGAAGTGCGGACGGACAACCATGACGGCCGGCGCCAGCCTGGCGCTGGCGATCGCGTTCTTCGGAATCGAGTCTCGTGCCGTTGCGCAGGTCTTGCTGGTCGACCGCGATGGCTGGCGGGTGAGCACGGACGGCCGGGTCAATGCGTTTCTCAGCGTGGCCGAAGGCAACGGGCTTCCCGCCGACCAGCCTCAGAACCTGGGCGCCGGCAACCACGACGCGACCGACTCGAACAACAACCTGCACTCGTCGCGAATCCGCAACGGCTTCCTGATGAGCATCCTTGGATTCACCGCCGAAAAGCAGGTCAGCCCGGATCTCAAGGTCACGGCGCGCGTGGGACTGTGGATGAACATCACCGGCAGCCGCACCAAGAACATCCCGGGGCTAGTGGATCCGCGCGAGCTGTACGGCAAGCTGGAGGGCCGGTGGGGGAGCTTTCTGGGCGGCAGCGATCTGTCGTTGTTTGGTCGCGGCGCAACGCTGATGGACCAGCAGATCGCGCACGACTTTGGTCTGGGCTCGCCGTGTGACGTCGAATTCGCCTCTGGCGGCGGATGCGGAATGGTGGGGTTCGGCGAACCCTTCCCGGGTTTCGAGCCGGGGTTCGTTTACGCAACGCCCGATCTGAACGGCCTGCAACTATCAGTGGGCGCCTACGATCCCGCGACCATCAGCAATGCACAGTTGAATCGTGCGCCCTTGCCCCGCTTCGAGGGCGAGGCGACCTACCAGATCAGGAACCTGGCGCGCGTGTTCGCCAGCGGGTTCTGGCAAGTCCTCGAGGGAACCGTACCGGCAACCACAGCGGGCGGGACGATGTACCTCAGGAATCTGCACACCGACGGCTGGGGCGTTCAGGCGGGAGCCATGCTTTCTCTCGGACCGGTCATGCTGGGCGGCGCGGCCTACAAGGGCGCTGGGTTCAGCCCGATCACCTATCTCGACGAGAGCGTCATCTCCGCCGACAGCGCGGGCGTCCTCCGCAATTCGCGGGGTGCGTTTGGTCTGGGATCCGTCGCGTTCGAGACACTCAAGTTGAAGATCGCGGGCGGGGTGGGCGTATGGCAGCTCGACAAGAACCGGAACGACGTCGGCGCGGTCAGCCCGACGGGAGCGCCGTCGAACCCTGCGCTCATCAAACAGAACCTGGGCGAGACCATCGGTCTTTACCAGACGACCGGACCGGTGCACTTCGCGCTGGAGTACTTCCGCGCGCAATACACCTGGTACGACCGCGGGCTAGCCGATCCGGTCGATGCCACCAAGGTGGATATCGTCACGCCTAAACAGGCGGTGAATTTCATAACAGCTGGCATGACCGTGGTCTGGTGAACGGACAAGCCAATGAACCGTCGCGGGACGTCACGAGAGCACGAGAGATCGCGGGCCTGATGCACGGCCGTCGTCTGACGTGGGCGATCGCTTGGCTCGGGCTGATAGCGCCATCGCTCCCCAGCGCCGTCGCGCGCGCGCACCAGAACGGAATTGTTTCGCAGGGATGCGACGCCTGCCACAACGGAGGCAAGACGCCGACCGTTACGTTGACGGCCGACCCGATGAACCCCGCGGTGGGGCAAGCAGTGACGGTCACGATCGGTGTGTCGCAGACCAACGGCCCCGCCGCGGGCTTTTACATCACCACGGCCAGAGCTGTCGGGACCTTTCGGATCAGCGAGGCGGGAACCCAGCTCGTGTCGGGCGGCGTCACTCACACGATGCCGCGCATCGGGTCCGGGGGCGTCACGACGTTCCAGGTTCAATGGTCGTCGCCCACGCCGACCGGCGTCGAGTTCGAAGCGTTCGTCATCTCCGCGAACCACGACGGAACGCCCAACGGCGACGGCGCAGGAATGGCCACGCTGTCGATCGCATCCGGGTGCGCCGGAACCAGCTATTTCCTCGACCAAGATGGCGACGGATTCGGCGCCTCCGATCCGGCTTACCCCATGGTCGAGGACTGCTCGAGGCCGCTCGGCTACGCAGCCGTCGGCGGGGATTGCGCCGACTTTGACCCCACCATCTACCCCGGCGCGCGCGAATTATGCGACGGCAAGGACAATAACTGCAACGGCCAGATCGACGAGGACGTGACCACGCAACTCTACTGCGAGGATAAGGACGGCGACGGTCACGGTGTCGTGGGGGGAGCAACCAAGACGGGCTGCGCGCCCAGCCCAGGCTTCGGCGACTGCGGGGGAGACTGCAACGACAGCAATCCCGCCATATACCCCGGCGCCCCCGAACTTTGCGACGGCAGGGACAACAACTGCAACGGCCAGATCGACGAAGGGGCGCGCGCCACCTGCGGCTTGGGCTGGTGCTCGCGCTATGCGATCGGCTGCACGACCCAATGCACGCCCGGGCCCCCCAGGGTCGAGACCTGCAACGCGTTCGACGACGACTGCGACGGCGTCGTCGACAATGGTACGGATCTCGAGCTGTGCGGGGTAGCGGGAATGAAGTGCGTCGGAGGGGTGTGCATTCGCGGATCAACCGCGGGGGGCCCGACGAGTCCCGCCGACGCCGGTCTACCGATCGGGCAGCCGGCCGCGGGAGGGACCTCCGCGCGCCCCGCGGGGGGCGGAGGGTGCCATATCGCGCCCGAGGGCGCGCCCTTCGACCTCGGCGGCGGCCTTTTGGCGGCCGCCATGCTGATTTTTGCTTTCCATCGCACCCAAAACCGCTGAGGGGGTGCCCTTCAACAGGCGAAGCTCTCAATTTGAGGACAGCGGTCCGGTTTAGGTACGGGCCGACACGTCGGCTTCAGGCCAGGGGAACCGATCAACCATTCTGGGTAGCAACCCGGGAGGCACCCGATGCGCAAGATCAAGATCCACCTTCCCCACCTGTCCAGGCTCGCCTTGGCGCTGGCCATGGCCTCGACGGCTTGTACCGGAGTCTCGTCGCTGCCGAAGATCTCGACCGGTTCTGGTCAGGGCAACGGTAGCGGTGGTGGCTCGACCGGGGGCGGGCTGCCGACGACGGGGATCGGCACCGTCGCGCCCACGACCCATCTCGATTCGGGCCGGGTTACATTGCGACGACTCAACGTCGCCGAGTACAACAACACCGTCCGAGACCTGCTGGGAACCACGACGACGCCCGGCGACAACTTCCCCGGCGACAACGTCACCGACGGGTTCGACACGCTCGGCGAAGCGCTGTTCTTTTCCGATTACCTGACGGCGCAGCTCGAGAGCGCGACCAACAACCTCGTCACCGAGCTGTTTGCGCGGCCAGCAACCGATCCGATCCGCACCAAGATCCTGGTCTGTCAGCTCACGACCGCCAACATCCAAACCTGCCTGACGCAGATCTTGTCGGGCTTCATGAAGAACGCTTACCGGCGTCCGGTGACCGATGCCGAGGTTGCCGACCTCGTCCAGCTGGCGACCACCATTGCGGCGTCCAGCGGTGACGTCGTGCGCGGCGCCAGCGCCGCCTTCAAAGTCGTGCTGCTCTCGCCGAACTTCATCTTCCACGTCGAGCTCGGCGCCCCTGACAGCACGGCGGTGACGCCGCTCAGCGATTACGAGCTCGCGAACCGGCTGTCGTACTTTCTGTGGTCGAGCATGCCGGACGCGCAGCTTATGCAGGCGGCTGACGCGAAGATGCTCACCGCGGGCGGGACGACGCTAGCGGCCCAGATCGACCGCCTGATCGCTGATCCCAAGAGCCAGGCGTTCGTCGACAACTTCGCCGGGCAATGGCTCTGGATACGCCAGGTCGCGGGGGTATCTCCCGATCCGGCGCTGTTCCCCGAGGTCGACCAGGCCCTGCTCGACGCGATTCCCCAGGAGACCAAGCTCTTCTTCAAGTCGTTGCTGACCGGAGCCAAACCAATCGATACCTTGCTCCTGGCCGACTACACCTTCGTCAACTCGCGCCTCGCGACCCATTACGGGATAGCGCCTGCGCCGGCCGCGTTCACCCAGGTGAACTTGGCGAACACTCATCGGATGGGGATCCTGAACCAGGACACCTTCCTCACCACGACGTCGCAGCCGAATCGCTCTTCCCCGGTCAAGCGCGGCGAGTGGATCCTCGAGCAGCTGCTCTGCGATCCTCCGCCGGCGCCGCCACCCAACGTCCCGTTGTTGCCCACGTTCGTCATGGGCTCGGGCCTCACCGGTCGAGCCTATCTGGAGCAGCACGTGCAGAACCCCTACTGCGCGAGCTGCCACAACACCATCGACCCGATCGGGTTCACGCTCGAGAACTTCGATGCGGTCGGTGCCTACCGTACCCTGGACAATGGCCAGGCAATCGATCCCTCGGGCGTGATGCCCGACGGTACGAGCTTCAAGGGCTTCAGCGACCTGGCTCAGTGGTTGGTGAACGACCCGCGCTTCCTGCGTTGCGCGACCAAACAGATGTTGACCTACGCCGTGGGACGGTCGTTCGATGCGATGGACGCGCTCGCATACGTGGCCGGCGTTGCACAGCCTCTAACCAGCTCCGGCACCTGGCCACAGCTGGTGCGGGCGGTCGCCAACAGCCAGGCATTCCTCACCCGGCGCGGCGAAGGTCCTTAGTCTCATCTCGTTTGCAATCGGAGATCATCCACATGAGCACACGACATTCTCGCAGGTTGTTCCTGGGCGGTGCCGCGGTGACGGTAGCGCTTCCGTTCTTGCCTTCGGCGCTCTGGTCGCGTCGCGCAGGCGCGGCCGGCCTCACCCCACCCCGGCGATTCATGGCCTGGTTTGTTCCCAACGGCATCAACATGCCCGATTGGACACCGACGACGACCGGAGCCAACTGGGCGGCCACGCCGATCACAAAGCCGCTCATGCCGCTGCAGAAGAAGCTCGTGATCCTTAGCGGCCTCGACCATCAGCAGACCGCCGAGCCCGCTGACCCTCCGGCCGGGCACGGTTCGGGCACCGGCTGCTTCCTGAACATGATCTCGGTCAACGGGCACCTTACTGATACGACCAGAAACAGCATCGACCAGGTCCTGCTTCCGACTCTCAATGCCGGGGGCGCGCCCCTTCTACCGTCCCTGCAGATCGGCGTCCAGGGCGACAACGGCTTGTGCGATCGCGCGGATTGCTCGTTCTCGCGTTCGATCTCATGGATCAACGGGGTTCCCCAGCCCAACATTTACGATCCGCAGCAGCTGTTCGATCGAATGTTCTCGGGCGCCAGCCCGACGATGAGCGCCACCGATGCCGCCCAGCGGCTCTCGGAGCGCACCAGCGTCCTCGATCGCGTCCTCGGCCAGATTCAGTCGCTCGGGCCAAAGTTGAGCACCTCCGACAACAAGAAGCTAGACGAGTACGCGACGTCGCTTCGGGACCTCGAGACGCTCATCCAGAAGCAATCGACCGCGACGGCCAACTGCATGACGCCGGCGCGTCCGGCGGCAAACCCCCCGCTGAATTACAACCGCGGCATCACGCCCAGCAGTCTGATCCAGGCCAACGTGCCACTGTTGCTGAAGTTGATGGTAGTCGCCTTTCAATGTGACATCACGCGATCGATCACGTTCATGCTCGGGAACGGGACCAGCAACAACGACTTCGCCTTCCTCTTCAACAACGCGTCGACTCCCCACCATGGCACGTCACACCACGGCGGCGATCCCAACCTCCTCGCCAAGCTGACGACCATCGACACCTGGGAGATGACCCAGGTCGCGACGCTCTTGCAGCAGCTGGACAGCGTCACCGAGTCCGACGGCCAGTCGGTGCTGGATCACACGACGTTTTACCTTAGCAGTGACATCGGCGACGGCAACACCCACAACCACTGGGACATGCCGGTCCTGATCGCGGGCGGCGCCAGCGGCAAGCTCAAGATCGATGGCCGTCACATCAATTACGCGCCGACGCTGCAGTTGGGCGCGGCGAGACCGCTGGTGGGACCGCACAGCACGACCCAGACGGGGCAGGCGTTCATCTCGATCCTACAGGCCCACGGCATCATGCAGAACACCTTCGGTATGGCGACCGGTGGACCCTTGACGGAGATCATGGCGTGAGGCGGTCAAAACAAAACGGCCGGCGACTGGATCCGATCCGCGCGCGCTCGCAACGCTCTTGGTTCGTGACGGCGTCGGTCTGCATGATCGCGTCCGGCTCGGCCTGCATGAAGGACAACTCGTTGGGGGGCGATACGGTTTCCCCGCCCGGCGGCAGCGACGCAGGGAAGCTGGATAGCGCGTCCTCGGGAGCCGGCGGAGCGATCGTGACGCCGGGGATCGACGGATCGGGAGCCGACACACAGGGCCTGGGCGGCTCGACCGCGGGGACCGGCGGTGCCCCGGGCGTCGGCGGCGTAGGGGGCGGCGGTGGCGGTTCGGCCGGCGCCGGCGGCGCTGGACCGATCGTCGCAGGCGGCGCGTCGAATTGCGCGACGCCGGTGTCCTCCGTGGGCAAGCTCTGCGACGGTTTCGAGGGACCTGCGCCGGGCGCCGCGGGAAGCGCGTTCACGTTCGCGCTGGGGGCAGGATCGACCGGCGTGGTCGACACCACCAAGCCCTATCGGGGATCGAAGTCGGTGCACATGAAGACCAACGGTGCCCAGGCGTTCATCACCGAGACGATGAGCTTCGCGCAGCCCGCCGCGGTGGCGACGAACAACGAGCTCTGGGGCCGCATGTTCATCTGGTTTGCGACCACCGCGAATCCACAAAGCCACGACGTCTTCATCACGCTCGAGGACCCTGCGAGCACGGCGGCGTCCTCGCAGCTTCACGTGGCTGGTGGTAGCCGCGGTTTCCTGGCGTCGCAGATCCGGACCACCTCGGATCTCTATCATCCACCGATGGGGACGGGGATGATCAAGTTCCCGCTCGTTCCGCCCGCGTGGCAGTGTTGGGAGTGGCATACCACCGCCGCGAACACGTTGGAGTTTTATGTCGACGGCGCGCTCTATGCGCCGATGTCGGTCACGGCTGCCGACAAATGGCCATTCCCGATCTTCAAGAGCATGTCGCTCGGCTTCTTGCAGTTCGGCACCACGCCGGTGACCGAGATGTGGATCGACGAGGTCGCGCTCGATAGCGCGCGGATCGGATGCGACAATTGAAACCGGCGACGGGCGGTCCCGATTGGAACCGCTCCTCGTCTCGTGTTCAATCTGGTCAAGTGAGTTACTTGCCGCCGCTGTCCGTGTGGGCGCACCGGAACCCGCGGGTCTGGTCGGGAAACGAGCCATCGAACGCATAGCGACTGGCGGCGCGGAGCGACGACGGATCGTCGAACCGAAAGTCTCCGCCGCGGAAGACCCGGGGCGAATTGTCGCTTCCCGTGCCGCCGTCGGCGATGGGATCGGCGGCCTCGATGACGTTCGCGCAGTTGTCGCAGGGCGCGGCGGCATAGGGCCCATAGAGATCGAGGGTCCACTCCCATACGCTGCCCGAAAGATCGAGATGGCCCCAGCGACCGGCGCCCGCGATCAGGCTCCCCACCACGGGCAAGTCATCCTGATCGGAGCATGTCGGACGTCCGTCGAACAGGCAGGCGAAGGCGGCGAGGTCGACCGAGGGCGTCTGGTCACCCCACGGGTAAATGCGCTGTTCATCTCCGCCCGCAGCCGCGTACTCCCACTCCGCCTCGGTGGGGAGTCGCTGGTTGTCCCAGATGCAGAAGGCGAGGGCCTCGAACCAGGTGACGCAGGTGATCGGTCGGGCCTCTGATGAGCCGACATCGTCGGTCCAGGTTCCGCCGCACTCCGAGAGCGCGAACTTGAACAGATCCCGCGACGACGGCAGCGACGTGTTCCACTCGGAGCGCCAGCCGCTGCCGGCAATGAGCGGGTGCGCCCCCGCGCCCTCTCCGGGCGCGACGGCATCGTACTGGGCGAGGAACGACCGGAATCGACCGACCGTGACCTCGTATTTGTCGAGCACGAAGGGCGCGATGGTCGTCACGTGACTTGGGAATTCGTCGTCATTGCCGACGCCGACCGGCGACCCGGCGGTGAACGTCCCTCCCGCGAGTGGCAAGCCGTCGCGGCACGGACTGCTGACACCGTCCGCCGCGCACGGCACGGGACGGACATCCAGCGTCAGGGTCACCTGCCCGGTTTGGCGGAAGCCTGTCGCTTCCGTGACCTCGAGGGTGATGAGGTGAGGTCCGGTGACCGAAGGAAAGAACGAGGCCTGCACGGCGTCAGGACCGGGAGAGATTGCCAGGTAGCTGCCGTCTGGGGCCTGGACGTTCCAGAACACCGAGACCGGCGCTCCCTCGGGATCGGCGCTGCCGGTTGCCGACAAGTAGACCATCGAACGCGGCGGCGGCCCTGCCGCGGGCGTGTTTCCCGGGGAGTACGGGTAGTCATTCTGGCCTCGCGGCGTTTGCAGTTGGAACCTCAACACCGGCACCGGCGGCAAGTCGACGACGCCGGTGACCGCTTCGCTGCTCGGTGCATCGGTGTAGGACGAGTCGTTCCGGTCGACGCGCCCGACTCCACCCGAGCACGCCCCCAAGATCGAGATCAAGATCGACACGCGGAGCGAAGCGACCGTCGCCGCAGCGCCGACCCACGTCCCGCAGATCCCGGCGGCATCGCTGGTTCCGAGCATTGACCACGACGGCCCCATCGCCACCCAGTTTAGTCGCTGTCACCGACAATCGTAGACAAAGTCACCGAGGAGTTTGTGTGATCGATCCGTTCGAACCCGACCAACCGCCGCTGAGTTCTCGCCGGCGCCGTGGCCGACCGCGCTCTTTTGCAACTCCGCCAGGGCGACTGCTGGGGGTGGCCGCTCTGTGCTGGGCGGCGACCGCCGGGGCGGCGGGAGGCGCGCGCGTGGCGATCGACGTCAAAGGAGCGGGCGCCGCAGGAATCCGCGCGCAGGTGATCGCGGCGCTGCCCGCAGGCGTCGAGGTGATGGACGTGCCGAACGTCGTCCGGGAAAGCTCGAGACGAGCGCTCTTTGCTCGCCACGCCACAGGGGGTGACAGCGATCGATTTGCGGAGTTGATCGGTGAGGTTCAACGCACGGCACATACCGCAGGGGTCGACGCGCTCATCTTGGGTGAGACCCGTCCCGGCAGACGGAGAGGTCTGGGGGAGCTTCAATTGGTGATTGTTCCCGCGCCGCCGATCACGCGCGTCGCGGACCAAACCGTTCTCTTGCGGCAGGGGCTCGCACCGCGCAATCGCTTGAAGAACCTGTTGGCCGCGGCCCTCGCCGGCGTTCGCCAGGATGCGGGCGCCGCGCAAGAGGGTGACGGTGACCGTGCGGGTGCGGGTGCGGGTCCACCCCCCGTCGCCGAGGCTGGCGACCAAATCGCCGGCGGGGCGGCCGAACCGGGAGAGTCCGCGTTGTCTGTTGACACCCCCCGCAATGAGGTGTCGCCCACCGAGGCGCTGTTTGTCGGTTTGCTGGGACTGGATTTGGGCGGCCGCCAATTTCATTACAACCAGCGCATCACGAACGCCAACCTCCGCCCTTACGACCTGCCGCAGGCAGCGTTGCTGCCGGTCACGCCGGGCGGAATCGCCTCGGTCGAGCTCTATCCGCTCGCCCGTACACCCTGGGCGGTGGCGCGGGATCTCGGCGTGGGGTTGGGCGGCGGATACAATTTCGCAAAGGCCCAACTCGGCACCGTCCAGCTCGACACCACTTGGTACGAATGGGACGCGTATCTGCGCCTGCGCCTGCACCTCGGGGCTCGGGGCGTGTCGCCCGTCGTCGGATTCGAGGGCGGCTACGGCCGCCACGTCTTCACCTTCAAGGATTCCGGCGGTCTGGCGGACAGCCTGCCCGGCGTCAACTACCACTACCTGCGCGCCGCCGTCGATGGGCGCGTGCCGTTAGGCCGGGTGGCGGTGATCGCCCGCGCGGCGTTCCGACATCTCTTGACGAAGGCAGGACCGATGGGAACGACGCTGGTCGAAGCCGGCAGCGTGGGCGATCACTTTCCCCGTGCGCAGATGTCGGGCCTCGACGCGCAGGTGGGCGCCATGCTGGCGCTGGGTCACAACCTCGAGGGCGTCCTCATGTTGAGGTACACCCGCTACTGGGCGACCTTCCACTCCTCGCCCGGCGACACATATATCGCCGGCGGGGCCGTCGACCACTTCATTCACGCCGATCTGGGCGTCGCCATCTCGTTTTGAGCCATTCCTTCACCAACACCCCGGACATCCCGCGAAAGGATTCTCCATGTTCGCCAAGGCAAGATCCCGTTGGGCCACGCTCGCGCTCCTGGCAGCAACAGGTTGCGGAAGCAGCTCCTCGTCCGCTCCTTCCGGGCCTCCGGTGGTCACCACCGGCGCGGGCGGTGGGTCGGCGGCCGGCAGATCGGGAACCACCACCGACGCCGGCGGTTCGGCTGGCTTGGGTGGCGCGCGCGGCACCGGCGGCGACGCGTCGGCGCGCGACGCGGGAACGGGTGGCACGGCGGCCATGACACCGGACGCCGCCACTTCGGACGCTCCTCCGCCGAGCGACGCCGGAACGCCGTCCGTTCGATTCGTCGGACGGGTGGATCGGACGAACGCGGCCGGGCCGAGGTTCGCGTGGCCGGGTACGACGGTCCTCGCGCGGTTCACCGGGAGCACGATCGGCGTGCGCCTCTCGGGTCCAACGACGTACTTCGATGTCTCGATCGACGGCGTCGCGCAATCCGAGCCGCTGGTGTTGATTGCGGGAAAGACTGACTATCCCCTCGCGACGGGGCTGTCGGCCGGACCGCACGAGCTCTCGGTCTATCGCCGTAGCGAGGCGGGGATCGCGGGCACAGGCGACACGACCTTTCTCGGGCTGATCCTCGATCCGGCGGGCGCGCTGCTCGCGCCAAGCCCACCGGCGACGCGACGAATCGAGATCGTCGGCGATTCGATCACGACCGGATACGGCGACCAGAGCGTGAACGGAGCCTGCCCGAACGTGTTAGCCGCCCAGGACCACGATGTCGCCTTCGGCGCGGACGCCGCGCGCGCCCTGGGGGCCGACCTGATCACGATCGCCTGGACCGCCAAGGGGATGTACCGAAACAACGGCGGCGACCTCACCGACACCATGCCGATCCTGTACGGGCGGACGCTTCCCGACCAGACGACCGATACCTGGGATTTCACCTCGTGGATCCCCGATGCCGTCGTGATCTATCTCGGTAACAACGACTTCGGCCGGGGCGACCCCGGTCAGCCTTACGTCGCGGCGTACGAGGCGTTCATTGCGCGCGTGCGCAGCCACTATCCAGACGCGCTGATCGTGTGCACGATCGGCCCAAACCTCGCCGACCCGAAACTGAGCCAGGAGCGAACCTACGTGAAGGGGATCGTGGCGGCGACTGTTGCAGCCGGCGACAACAAGATCGACTTCCTCGAGATGCCCCAGCCGACCGCGGCCGAGGGCACGGGGTGCGGCGGACACCCGCTCGCCTCGACCCACAAGCGAATGGGCGACGCCCTCGTGGCAGAGCTCAAGTCCCGCCTCGCCTGGTAGTCAGACGCGAGGGAGAACGACGCACGCGAACGGACGGAGACGTGCGACGGGAAGCGGCAGCGCGCCCTGGGAACGGGGGGCGGCGTGCGTGCCGGTGCGAGCGGGGGTGAATGACAGCCGGGGTCTCGATCGGGGCGAGCGAACGCCGAGTATCGGCCGTGCAAATACCGCATCACCTATTCACGCCGGACGATTCAGTCGCGAGCCGCGCGCTCGAGCAGAGCGATGACACGCACTATCACATCGCTCGCATCGTTGACGAGCGCTGCTCTCGATAGGACTCGGGAGGTCGGAAAGGCTGCGACGGCGTCCGGACTGGTCATCCTGGGACTATACGATTCTCTTGATTGTCGGCCGCGCTCGAGAGACCGGTATCCGAGGCCGCGAAGGCCCACGTTGTAATAGAACCTCGCGTGACGCTGATGACGATCGATCTCGGTATAAAGAGCGGCTGAAAACCGAAAGAAACTAGCGATCCGCTCCTCGACACTTTCGATCTCGACAACGAAGGTATCGCGTACGGAGTCGGCAGTGCCGGCTCTAGATCGGCCGGTGACGTTTCCGTCGAGAAGGACGCGACCAGACTCGACGAGCTCCAGGCGAATATTGTCCTCGCCGCGATGCCTGCTATTCGTACCGCCCTGCTCTATGACCAGCGCCGCTCCTTCCAACTCGGCACTCTTCGAGTGCCAGGGGCTGAAGAGGCGCACGTTCCTCTCGTGTCCCAGCTCGAGTAACCGGTCTCTGAAGTCCGGGGACCCAAGCTTGACCGGATCTACGACCTCTTCCTGTCGCTCGGGTTCAAGTACTAAGCGCAACGTCGTAGCGCCTCCTGCGCTACGCCACTCCGGCGCGAAAAATGAAGAGAGATCTCGCTCTTCCTCGCTCCTTGGACTCATGGTTTCCAACTTTCCCCGCACAGCGCGCTCGACCTGCCACCGCAGATCAGCAGGCGTCTGAAACTTGGTTCGAAACATCCCATCGACGTAGTCAGAGATCCTACGAACGAACCGGTCGGCGCCAGCATCCCGGGCCGTCTCCTGTATGAACGCCAGGATGGGAAGGCTGCAAACGCGGGCATGCTCGAACTCTTCCTCGACAACAAGGCGCCCGGAGGGCGTCGTCCATCCCCCTCGCTCGCCGACGATGCTGAGAACGCAATCCGAGCTCTCGATCGCGTCCAGGCAGGCGTTGCGCGACGAGGCGCCCTGCGACGCAAGGTCCTCGTTCACCATCACCGGTTCCGCCCCCGCAGCTTCGATCCCGTCTCGCGCGGCGGCGCGATAGTCGGCGAACCCCTCGATGACGGAACTGACGAAGACGCGAAGCATCGGGCGGTGATTGCGGCCCGCGCGCGCCTCATCGATGCTCCGAACCATCTATGCTAGAGCCCTTCTTCTCCGCGATCGTCGTCGATCTCCACCTCGCTGATCCGGAGGACAAATTTCGTCGAGCCCGTCCCGGGGACGTTCACCTCTTGGCCGAATACCTTCACCAGAGTCCCGTCCGTCAGCAACGCGAGACCGGACGCGTAGGGCTTGGCGTCCGTCAAATAGATCGCCTGGAACTTGATGCTGCTCGGGTTAAGGTCGGCCATGGGCGCTACCTTTGGATGATGTCGCCGGGCGACTTGGGCGGATAGATCTTCGCGTGCAGTGCGGCCAATAGTTGCTCTGCGACCTGAGCCACGGCGCTGCGCCGCAGCTTCGGCCACGCAACCTGCCCGTCCAGCGCGGGTCCCTCGTAGATCTTCTTGGTGGGGTCGTAGTCGAGTCCGACGATTAAATGTTGCCCGTTCTCCCCAAACACGATGGCGCCTTTTGGCGTGACGTAGAACGGGACGCCAGCGCCGCCGTTGGAGATGGAGAATCCCTCCCTTTGGTTCTTGGTTAACTGCACCTCATTTGTCGACAGCCCGAGGAGTGCCTCGACGAGGGCATACGCGGCGTCTCTCCTCCCTGCTTGATCGGGGAAGAACTCCTCGGTGGCCCGCGCGATGAGGTCGCTGGCTTCCTCGGTACGGTACGGGGCGTCAGTGGCCATGGTCGCTCTCCAAGCCCCCCCTACAACGCTTGAAACGCGATTTATTCCCAGGCGCATGCCGTGAGGCCGTCTCGAATCACTGGGTTGGAGACATGCTTTATCCGCTGGAAGCGCAAACATGTCGTCTGCGGCGACCACGAGTCCTCTGCCGTGCACTACCTCGAGAAAGAGATCGAGTGACCAACTGGAACTGGCGGCTGGTCACACGCACCACGCCTAACGGCTTGGCGGCACCGACCGCCGTTTGGCCGCATAAGCTACATCTCAAGCTACAGTCGCTGAGTCGGACTTGGACCGGTGGCCCGCTTCCCGAAGCGTCCAAAGCGGTCCAAAAAAATGTAGCTTGAGTGTAGCTTATGGACGCTCACTCGTACTCGCCCGGGGATATCAGGAGCGCTCACCGCGGAGCGCACGTGACTGACAACCACTTGAAATACAACGGCAAATTGGCACTCGTGATAGCGCCGGATGATCAAGGCCAATCATGCCTTCGGAAGATTTTGAGTCCGCTGCGTATACCATTTCGCCACTCCGGCGGGAGTGCGGCGGGAAAGATAACCGCACGGCGCGGCGCTGAGAATCAAAATCCGCCACAACTCCCGAACATGACCCATCAGCGATCCCGGAATCGGGATGGGCACGATCTTCCAGACCGGGGTTGCGCCAGCACCAGCTGGGCCTAGCTTTGTTGTACAAGAGCGGTTCCCCATGTCACACGCCGGTACGACGCAGGTCTTGCTCGTGGAAGACGACGCCTCGATTCGCGAGTCGCTGGGCGAAACGCTACGCGAAGAAGGCTTCGACGTCGCGATGGCCGCGAACGGACGCCAGGCGCTCGAGCTGCTGCGCAGCAGCTCTCGTCCATCCG